>Ga0068851_10000013_pt1 | contig 159255 bp, 119 predicted proteins | sample KBSCornC12_FD_66588 | JGI IMG/M metagenome (GOLD analysis project Ga0068851, IMG submission 66588) | Corn rhizosphere microbial communities from Kellogg Biological Station, Michigan, USA - KBS Corn C1-2 | ecosystem: Host-associated > Plants > Roots > Rhizosphere > Soil ...
CTGGCGCTGAAACGACGCTCAATCAATTTCACTGCTCCGTCTGGTGCATTAGCAGGAAGATCTCCTCCGCTGCAATCCGCTACCACGCGTACACGTACTTGTAAGTTCACTTCGCAATTATCATCTGCCCATCCATCAATTCCCCAGAAGTGTGGTTGTGGTTGGATATCGCTTCCCGGATCATTGATGATAATGTCCTGACGAACACTTTCATCATCATTGTATGCAAAAGCATCAAACATGTTTCCGAATACAGGGCTTAATGGGTCTTCATCAAGATTACCATTGTTGTTTCCTGTTTCATCAACAAATGTTCCTTCCTGTACATTGAACCAGAAGTCGCAGCTTACGATGATATCAGGAGGACACTCTACGAATGGAGAGATCTTATCCTGTACAATCGCTTCTACCATACAGTAGTTGCGGTTTCCTGCCAAGTCTGTTACTTCTAACTCAACCATCACTGGGCCAGCTCCAACGTCGCAACATGCAAATGGCACGCAAGGACGGTGTACTGTTCCACGGTCACGGCTATTCACCGGAGGAATACCACCTGGAATATCATCTATACAAGCTCCTTCTGTTGTCCAGTCGAAGTCAATGCAGCTATCCATACGACGAGCGCGGAAAGTTACAGGACCGCAATTGTCATATGAACCATCATCAAATACCCATGCTGGTACCAACGTAAGTCCTCTTGGACCATCATTGGTCAGAGCAACTACAGTGTGTTGATCGCAATTTGCGACAGGTACAACATCATCTACAACTGTGATTTCAAAGCTGCAAGAGCTGCTGTTTCCGCACTCATCTACAACATGCCAGGTTACTGTAGCAGTACCTAAAGGCATTTGATTGATGACGAAGTTATTTCCGTAGTTAACCACGATACCTGCAGTAGAAGTCAGGCTTAAGGTATAAGCTGATCCGCAAGCATCTACAACACCTGGTTTTGGAACGCTAACATTAGCATAGCAATACCAGAAATCTGTTCCAACTTCAAAATCATCTGGACAGGTCAATACTGGTGCCTGATCATCAGACAACTTGATCACCTGGATGCACTCTAATGTTGTTTGTGTACACCAGTCTAAAACGGTCCAGGTACGAACGATCTTCTCGCCGTTACCGCAATCATTTAGTGGGTGATCCCAGTAGCCAACGAAGATGTTACATACATTGGATTCATCAGTGATTGGATTGCCATTTACTGTAGGCCAACCTGTGTTCTCAGGATCAGACGAATCACCACAATGTCCAATATAAGCTGGAGGACAAACCACGCTATCCAATACTAAAGGTTGTACAGTGATGTGTTGGTCACAAGCTGCTGTATTTCCGCTTGCATCTGTAGCTACCCAGTGACGGGTTACAATCAGGCCTTCGCAAGGATCACCTGATTGAGTATCTGTAAATGTAACATCAACTTCTCCGCAGTTATCAGAAGGATCAATTTGTGGTAAGTTAACTGTGATGGCTAAACCTACTTCTTTGATATGTCCGTCATCACCAGCTGCATTGTCGCTGATTCTGACTTTCCATAGACCGGAAGCTTGTTGACCATCCAGGTTAGTTAACACTGGTGATTGTACACCCGGGAGGATGAATGGTTGAATTCTTTGTGGACCTGTTGCATTGAAGCAGCTGATAGGACCTTGATTGATATCAACACACTGTGTGATACCGCCCATGCCTTCATCGTCAAATACAACATTGATTGGGAATTCAGCTCCGAAGCAACCTCCTACCTGGAAAATACTTTGGATGAAACCTGATGGAGCGATCACCTGAACATTAACATCTGGCAACCAGGTATGGTCATCAATGAAAATACGGCAATCAACATCCAATACTGGTGTTGGTGGTAAATAACTATAATCGAAATTATAATCGTAACTGTTTAATTCCAACAGATCATTGAGGCCGGTTGTACACTGTTCTTGTGGGCCTACTAACGGTGGAGCTGGGTTATTTGGTAATTGAGCACCGCACATGATAGTCACGTCGCGGCATTCGATTGTTGGTGGAATCTTATCCTCTACACTGATCGTTCCCCAGCAACTGTTGCCAGTTGCAGGATCCGTGATTGTAACATATAAAGTCTGGCCAATTGCTCCATTATCAATGGTTACTCCTCCGTAACCAGATCCAAAATTTTGGATTGTCACCAGGTAATCATCATAACAATGATAAGGGCCACCTTCCAGGATCATGTCTGTAGACACAAAAGCTGTACAGGTGGAATCCACGGAGACCTGAACATTATCATTGCAGGCCAATTCAAAAATCGGATTAGGATATTCAGCCACTGTCACATTGAAGCAACAAGAAGCTGTAAGACCAGCTGCATCGGTTGCTGTGAAACAATTGGTTGTTGTACCAATCGGAAACAAGCCACCGGATGGAATACCTGATACCTGTACAACTGGTATCGTTGATTGGAATACCTGGTAAACAACAGATCCCTTGAAAAGTCGTGGAGTATTTCCTAAAACATCAACATTTCCTCCGGCCCAGTGACCATTAGAAATAATGGTCAACGTTCCATTCGTAGTAGTCTGGTCACCATTTGCATACCGCATGAAATTGCCATTCGTGGCTTGCACTGCAATACCAACTGCCTGACCAGGTTGTAATATAACTTGGTTGGCCACCGGTATGGGGACAAAAGTGACATCAAAATAATTAGAGACACTGACGTTTATATTCTGAACTGCTGATTGGGTCCAGGCGGTAATATTATTTGTTCCAGTGGTGGAACCTAGTCCATTAATAGGGCCAATTCTAAACTTGGTAGCTACAACTCCGTTAAATGCCGGACCAGGGAAATCACCCAGATTGGCATTTACACCGGTGATCTTAATGGGTTGTGTACCATCATTTCGGATACCGAAAGTGATAGTGGCAAAATTGTTTTGATTGGTTGCAGCACTACCATGAAGTTGTGAGGTGGTAGCAGGTCCGGCAAATGGACAGTTATCACCTGCAGTAACAGTATAATTGACGAAAGCTGAACAAGCTCCCGGATCAAGGTTCACTGTGATATTACCCGGACAAGTTACAGTTGGAGGTGTGGTATCTGTAACAATAATGGTTTGGTTGACTGAACTGACAGTAACTCCATTAGCAACAGTATAAGTTTGCCAGGTAATTGTATTTGTACCTACTGGTAAATTGGTTAAAGTAACCGTAGTAGCTGGGAAGACCACGTTTGTAAATGGACCTCCATTTATACTATAGCGCATTCCTGTACCCGTACCATTGAAACAGCCGGCAGGATTAGTTTGCGGTATATTGACCACCGGGCTTGCACTACAAAGTCCTGCAGCAGCAGGGAAGGTAAGGGTTGCCGGAGCAACTAATAGGCAGGGTGGTACTACAGCTCCAAAGGTGATGGACCAACTTAGCATGGTGCCAATATCGCCACCTGCCTGGTCAGAAAAAACAAGTTGCCACGTTCCATTTTGGGCAGCCGTAAAAGCACCTAAAGTGGTGATCGTGGGCGTATATGTAAACCCACAAACGTCGACAGTCAAGGTGCCTTCAGGCTTAAAGGTCCCCGTATAGGGAGCCGCACCTGCCGTAATATTTGTTGCTGCACCATCACTAAACACCGTGTTAGTGAAATTGTCACCTCCACCTCCATTTCCAGTACTTAATTCAATGAGTTGGCCAGAAGGAGATTTAAGGTAAAAGTAAAGGTCACCATCAAACGTATGGGTAAAGTTCATCTGAACACTGAGTACACCTGCCCCTGCAACAAGGCCTGCCACGGTGTTATTAAATCTCGTCCCTTGTGTGGCGGCGGTTTGCGGTTCAACACCACATCCACCCGTATTGACACTGGGAATTGTACTGTTACCGGCAGTATTGATTGTGCTACCGTTAAAAGTTTGTGCAGTACCCCAGGTTTGGATCATCAGGATTAAGATCAAAGCACTGATGATCTTAATGGCTGTTGATTCACTCTTTCGAAGTAGTAATCTTGTATTCATGAGGATTGGTTTATACATTTTGAAAAATAAAGAGGAGCAATTTGAAATCCAGGTTCAGGAAGAACTACGGTTTTAATAAGGTGATAGCTTCCTGTTTGTATTGTTCTTTCTTGGTCTTGGATAAGTCCGATGCTACATCAGTGCCAAAAAACTTCAAACCTATTTCAAGGGATTCCTTGGTGGTCTTACCAGCATTTAGTTGATCATAGATGATCGAATAGAATTGATATTTAGCATTCAGATCCTTAAAGTCTTGTGAGCCCTGACCTAAGTTTTGCAATTGACTTTTCATCAAAGTGATTTGCGCCTCGATACGAGTCAGTGCAACAGCAGACGTTGCATAGGGACCTGCAGGAACATCATACAAACCATAGGCTGTAGTGCCAGATTGTGCATGAATCTGTGTTGGGATTAACCAGCATAGACCAGCCAGGAGAATACCAACAAATGTCAGTTTGAATTTGTGAAGAAGGGAAACCGAACTTTTCATGAGATTAAAGTTTGTTTATAATGAAATTAAATCCTTTACATCCGATCAATCTCATCCCATAAACAAACCCTTCATTTTCGGCATTCAGGGACAGAAATATCCTGTCGATTTGCCGAATGAGGAGATCATTCTTCAGGTTGAGATTTGTATTATAGCCTATGAATCAATAGCTATAACCTTCATCTGTAATTAGCAAAGCTATTAATTAGCTCTGGAAAATAGAAAAAAAAATCCTGAACTTTCACCTGAATACAATCAACTCTTATGCCAGTTTTGCAGAATATGAATCAATATGCTATTAAAAAATAATGTGTATTCCCTTATTTTTCAATAAATTTTTTAGAAATAAATAGTTTTTAAGCGGAAGATGAAACTATTTTAAAACCCATAAATTTTAACATTTAACCCTCTATTATCGCAGAAAAATCAGCAATGAGCCCAAGGTTGTCAGCAGCATGATGGCCTTTCTGAAGTGTTCCTGCCTTAAAATTTTCACCAGCACGATCCCCGCCCAAAGACCAATCATTTCAGCAGGGAGAAGTATGATATCCACATAAATAGAATCCATATGTATGGTATGCCATGACCAAATGTGAAAAGGCAGTTTGACCAGGTTAATCAGAAAAAACATCCATGCAGCTGTTCCGATGAACATTTCCTTCGGCATGCGGATAGCCAAAAAATAAAGTTCGGAGAATGGTCCGGCAAGATTTCCAACCATAGTCGAAAATCCAGAGACTGTGCCCATGATCCCGGCGAACAACCGATTGTCAGGTATTTGAATTCGTTTAGCTTTTTCCAAAAACCACATTAGTGCAACGCTGACCAGGATAAGTATGGCCATGCCCTTTTTAAAATCCGCTTCCGGTAAATCCTTTCCATACCAAACTCCAATCAGAACACCTCCTATCATCCATGGCAAAAGTCGCCAGAGATAGGACCACCGGGTATGCCGATGATAATACACTACAGCAAACAGATCGCCGGCTATCAACAGTGGCATCAAAATCCCTGTAGACGCTTTACTTCCAAAAGCAATAGCAAAAAAAGTAGTGATGATGGCACCCAGCCCTTTAATTCCTCCCTTCGCAATGCCCAACAGGAATGAACCCATGATGGCCATTAACCACCAAGTCCATGGGATATTGAGGGAATTAAGCGCTTCATACATGAGCCCTCAATTTCCAAAAATGTTTTAGTTCAGTACTACAAACCAATGAATAGAAAATATTCGTTATACGTTTTCCGTTATTTTTATCCCACCACCTCTCCTTTCTTTCCATCGTCTACTGGTTTTCATGAACAAAGAAAAACTGATCCGAGGTTTTAAAATCTGCATTATCATTTTTTTGGTCCTTTGCATCACGATCGTGAGTTTGGTCCAATGGAAAAGCGATCTTATAGTACGCAAGGTGCTTTCCACTCTTCAATCTCAATTGAATGATACGCTGAGATATGAATCGGTACATATGGATGCTTTTTTACACTTTCCCTGTGTGGCTGTTCAACTCAACCAGTTAAGCCTGGGATCGGGTCAACATCCTTTGATTGATCATGGAGATGTGGCCGTTGTTATAAGATTGCTCCCACTTTTTCATGGTGCCATTGATATCGATCGGATCGTGGTGGAAAACGCTACTATCAACATTGTTAACACAAATGGAAAATGGTCCTACGATGTACTTCGATCATCTGAAGAAGATAAAGAAGGTAAAGAAGGCAAAGAAGGTAAATCGTGGAAAACGTTGGTTCATGAAATGCAGCTCAATCATTCTGTTCTGTTATATGCTGATGGGCCCTCATTAGCATTTAAGCTTTCGATTGATCAAACTTCTTTTAATGGAAAAATTGATCCGGAACTACTCGATATCACCATGAATGTGCAGGCTACAGTGGATAGCCTGAAAATGGATTCCTATTCTCTTCCGGACGCTGTGGATTTTAAACTGGACGGTCAATATGTTTTTGATTTTAAAAATTCAACTCAACAATTCAATAATTGGGTGGTAGAAAACCAATTAGTGACTTTGAAAGGAAATGGAAATAGTAAACGCAATGAGAATAATGAAGTCATTGATGTCAGGGGGACCTGGTCAGATGCTAAAACGGGCGAATTGATAAAATGGCTTCCTCCTAAAATTACGTCTTCCTGGAAGGCCTATACCTTTTATGGAAAGAGCGATGGCGGTTTTGAGATCAAGGGTAAATCATCCAAGACTGAATCACCATCAATTGACATACAAGGTTCGGTAGCCAATGGTGGATTTCAATCAAACGAATCGAAGGAAGAAATAAAAAATGTAAACCTGAATTTTCATTACATATCCAGTGATGCAAAACATCACAACAAATCATCTTTACAATTGCAAGTCAACAAAAAGGCAACTTTCGGGAAAGATTTAAAAGGAGAGGTTTCAATTGTGGATCTTGATCAACCGGTGATGGATGTGTCTATTGAAGGCAGCTTGCCGGCTATGTTGATTAATTTATTTTCTGTTCCGGATCTTACCGTGGAAAGTGGGGAAATAGACGTTGAGAAGTTTGCCGTGAGCCAGTTTCATCCTGATCAACATTCTTTCCAACAATTGATGGAGAAAGGAACTGTTCAACTGGAATCAAAAACTTTTAAATGCACTTATCTCCATAATCCTATCGAGTGGAACAACGCTACAATAAATTCCTCTGCATCAAAACTTCATTTTGAATTTGACGAACTCATTTGGAGCAAGGCTACTGCTAATTCTCTCAAAGGCGATCTTACTTTGCTCGGTGATCAAATTCAATTTGCTTTTCAGGGTGAACTTTGTAAGGGCCATGTGGAATCAAAAGGCAACCTGACCACAGTATTTCCCACACCGGTATTCCAGGCTGATTGGATCGTAAAAGAAATTGACATCCGTGCTCTCATGCAATCCTTTTCCAATTTCGATCAAACCTTTATCACGTCAGAAAACCTTTCGGGCAACGCCAATATCTGGGCACAAACCACCATACCAATGGATAAAAATTGGAAAATAAAAACCAGGGATGTGGTCAGTAAAAGCGCTATTGAAATTCACGAAGGCCAGTTGAAAAACCTGAAGACCCTGGATGATTTCAGTGATTATGTCCACATCGAAGATCTTCGTGATATCCGTTTCAATGATTTGCGCAATTATCTCAAAATAGAAGGAGGCCAGGTATACTTACCAGTGATGTTTATTCAATCCAGTGCGATGAATTTGAGCATCAGTGGAGTTCACACTTTTGATGAAAAGATTATTTATTATTTAAAACTTAATGCCGGGCAGACCGTCGCAAATAAACTTCGTAAAACAGATTTCAGGAAAGATCTGAAGTCAGCGAAAAAGAGCGGATGGATCAATATGTACTTTGTATTGGACGGCACTACAAATGATGTGCACTATCAACAATATCGCACCGCCGTGATAGCCGGTTTTGAACAATCGACCCAACTCAAAGAAAATCTGCGTAAGGAACTGGTGGATCATTTCGGCTATGATGTGTATTGGTTGGAGCCGAATGAGTGGGAGGATATACCGGAATACAAGTGAGTAGTGAGTAGTGAGTAGTGAGTAGTGAGTAGTGAAAAAACCGATATTTCTTATAAGACCTTCTTGTTGTTGTTGGAGTTCTCTCCAACAACCTGCGAAATGACTTTATTTCAATAGAACAAATTTTCCACTCTTGTTTTCATTTCCAATCTGCAGTGTATAAAACAATAGTCCATCGCTAGTCACGTCATTAGCATTCAATTGTATCTCATGATAGCCTCCTGAATAATATTTTTCTTCAGAAAATACTATTGCACCATTCATATTATAAACATTAAAAATCAGGTTGCCTTCTTTGTGCATATGAAACGTTATCGTGCAAGCAGTGGACCATGGATTAGGTTCTGGCGCCATGAGGATCAACGGATCTTCATCGTTTGTTTTGATCAGGATTTTGGGAATAAATGTTTCATCAGCTGAATACAATTCAGCATCGGTGATCTCGGAATTCAATTGCAGGCTCTGTTCTAAGTTTCCGGAATTTTTAGCCCTGGCTTTTATAGTAAATAAGATTTGAGACTGATCAATGGCCAAGTCTTCCAAAATAAACCAACTCATCGTCATCCTATCGTCGAAGAGTGCGTAATCATCCCCTGAGAGATCGATTATGTTTGATGATGCGCTCAGAAACTCGAGGTCTGGATCAGACAGTGTAAACTGGAATCCATTGAAGGACTTTAGGTCATTGATTGAAAAATCGATGTTGACGATTTCATTTGCTTCATATTTTCCTGGTGCAATTGTGAATACAATAGGTTGATATGACTCACGAGTTACAAGAGCTTGTGCATTGGCTTGAACAGTATTGTTGACATCGCCGATTTTTATTCCGATGAAATCCGCATCAGAAACATCACCTGTGACATTTAAGGCTATGGTTTCCTTGAAAGGCCATGGATGCGTGGAATCCTGTACCGTGGAATTTTTTGCAAAGAATCTCCAGCTTTTGTTATTGGGCAACTTAGAGTATACTCCCAATATCAATTTTCGCAACTCTACTATATCGATTGTGCTTACATTCTGGCTATTATTTGCATCTGCAGCTATATAATCAAATGGACTGTCTAAAGGTTCGATCCCTAGTAAATGTTTTTTTATCCGAACCAAATCAAGTGTTGAAACTCCATTCTTGTGATTGTCATCACGTTCAGCAGAAATAATCACATTAGCAGGAACTGTTATGTGGTTGAATTGAAACTCCCCATTTTGTGTAGTATAAAAAGTTGGATAAACATGTCCTGGACTTTCCAAATTAACTGAAACCATCCCAACTGTTTGATGATCTTCTGTGGAAATTTTGCCACTGATGATCGGTAATTCTGGTTCGCATTTAACTCCTACATTATTGGTAAAAACTATTAATACCTGCACTGAATCTTTGTTTTTTTCTCTCCATTCTATTCGTCCATCACAGTTTAAATCTCTGCCATGATCAGCAATCCATACTGTGTATGGCAACTCAACTCCCACAGGTACATTACAAATATAAAAAGTGGTATCAGGCTGAAATTTGAGTGACGAAAAACTATAAGAAAGTTCACCTCTATAGCTGCAATCGTCAACAACTGATAGAAAAAAATCCTTTGCATGGGCATCCACAAGTCCTATATAATTACAATTCAAAATTGTTAACCCCGATACTTTTCTAACCTGAGGATGAGCGCAATCATATAAATCTATTAGTTGCTCACATGAGGCTTCCATTCCACATGAATCCTTTAAAATCCATTTTATCCGATGATACCGCATACAGCCTGTTGTATACGGGATGCCATTTTCTTTAATGCTAATTTCTGGTGAAAATTCTGTGTCAAAACTTAATGTCGCTTCCGACAAAGAATCCGTCATCACCGAAGTCATTGATTTCAGGACATATTGGGCAGATGTATCGAATAAAAACAACTGAACCTGATATTGTAATTGTTTTCCACAATTCGATTTGACTTTGATGGATTGTGTTACATGTACACTGCAGAAAGATGCATTGAGGTTTAAATCGCCTAAATAGATTTGATTATTAGCAGGCAACCTGACACCGGGGTCATTGACACAAAGCGAAATGGGTGCAGATGGACAATTGATAAATTCGGGGCCGGATTGCGAAAACGCAAAATGGTTTCCTGTTAAAAACAGGATTACACCAGCGACTACTTTGCAGTAGGTGGTCTTCATGGGATTAAAATTTAGACGATCATGGGGATCGCCGTGAGATTATGTTCAATTAAATGTAATCAATTTCCTGTGATTCTTTCAGGAGGCTACAAGCTTCTGGATAAAGTCAAGGCCTGAATGGTCGTCATCATTTGGCATTGGGTATAGCCCTATGCATCCCAGTGTAGCCCAATGCATTCAATGAGTGAATGGGTGATATCGTTATTTTATCAAAATCATCTTTCCACTGTTAGACTCATTTTCATTTTGGATTGTATAAAACAAGAGTCCATTAGCATTTACATCACTGGAATTCAATTCCATTTCATGATAGCCTGCTTGATAATATTTCTCTTTCGAAAAAACATTTGCACCATTCATATCATAAACTGTAAAAATCAGGTTGCCTCCTTTCTGCAAATAAAATGGGATCGTACAAGTAATGGACCATGGATTCGGTTCGGGAGCCATGAGGGCCAACTGAACTTCATCATTTGTTTTGATCACGATTTTGGGTGTGAATGTTTCATCATTGGCGGAATACAATTCTGCGTCGGTGATATCCGAATTGAGTTGCAGACTTTGCTGCAGGTTGCCGGCTTTCTTAGCGATGGCTTTTATTGTAAAAACAACATCATCGGGATTACTGGTTACTTCATCCAGTGCAAACCAACTCATCGTCATCTTATCACCAAAGAGTGCATAATCATCCCTCGAAAGATCAATCTTGTTAGAAGATGCACTTATAAATTCGAGATCGGTATCGGAAAGGGTAAACTGGAATCCTTGTAGTGATTTAATATCATCGATTGAAAAATCGATGTTGACTATTTCATTCGCTTCATATAGCTTTTGTGCAATAGAAAAGTCAAATGGCTTATTGGCATCACGAGTAATAATCGATTGAAAATTCGCTTTGGCCGTATTATTGACATCACCGATTTTGATACCTATAAAATCCGCATCTGCAATATCTCCAGTAGCTGTGCCAGTGATGGTGGAAGGAGATGACTCATTATGTGATGTATCCGAAAAAGTAAACTTCTTATCAACAAATCTCCAGCTTTTATTATTTGGAAGTACTGCATAGACCCCTAAGATTAATTTTCGGAGTTCTATCAAATCAATGGCCGTCACACTTTTACTATTATTGGCATCAGCCGCTATTAATTTATACGGACTGGTTATGATTTGTTTTCCCAATAAATGCTTTTGAATTAATATCATGTCTTGTGTGGACACCCCGTTTCTGTAATTATCATTTCGTTCAGCTGAAATCGTGAAATCCGCCGGAACAGTAATGTTATTAAAGCTGTATTCTCCGGTTTTCGTGGTGATAAAGGTCGGAAATGACTGTCCTGGAATATCCAGGTGGACGGAAACCAATTCAATGGGTCGCAATTCTTCGGTATAAATCTTACCGGAAATTTGAGCGGTTTGAGCAGATGCATAGTTTAAGCCTGAAAGAAACAGAAATAAACCTGCCACTACATGGGTGTAGTTGGTATTCATGGGGATCAGTTTTTCGCGATATTGGAGCATCGCCGTTAGATAATGTTCAGTTAAATGTAATCAATTTTTTTAATATATGGTATGGAAGCTTCTCTTGCTCCTTAGGATGCATCATCCTCGCCTACCAACGAAATCCCATTTTGCCCCTTTGGATAAATCGCTACGCTCTTAACCTTTCCCCTGTAGGGGAAATTTTGATTCTACTATCAATGCAGTAGTAAAAACTTTCCAATCCTGGTTTCATTTTCATTTTGAAGTGTGTAGAACAAGAATCCATCTCCTTGCACATCGTCTGCATTCAATTTTATTTCATGATAACCGGATGAATAATATTTCTCTTCGGAAAAAACTTTTGCACCGTTTACATCGTAAACTGTAAAGATTAGGTTACCTTCTTGCTGTAATTGAAACGGTATCGTACATATGGTGGACCATGGATTGGGTTCGGGAGCCATGAGGATCAGCGGCTCTCCAGCATTCGCTTTGATTACTATTTTGGGAATATAGGTTTCATCATTGGCTGAATATAATTCTGCCTTAGTGATATCGGAATTCAGCTGAAGAGTTCCATGCAGGCTTCCTTTGCTTTTAGCCCGAGCTACAATTGTAAATACGATATCGTTCGGTTTTACATCCACCGGTGATATGGAGAACCAACTCAATGTCAAATGATCATTCATCAATGCGTAATCATCACTTGTGATATCGGCCTTCCCTTCTTTTATTCCTAAAAACTCCAGGTCAGGATCGGAAAGAGTAAATTGAAATCCGCTGAAAAAATCACTTGAAGTACATTTTACAGGAATCTCGATAAGGTCACCAGGTACATATTCCTGTTCATCTATTGCCCAATACCGGGCTGAAAGCTCTGATCTCAATATCAATGAAGTGACCTGCGGGTTTGCAGTATAGTTGACATCGCCGAGTTTGATGCCGATAAAATTTACATTCGATGTTTCATTTTCTGAAGAGATGATTATACTTTCATTTATAGTTCCGGAAAGCAACGTGGTGTCAAAAAATCTCCAGCTTTTTCCACTCGGTAAGGTATCCACCAAATTCAGGATTAATTTTCGAAGTACTACGAGGTCAATCGCACTGAGTGCATTACTGTTATTTGCATCTGCAGCAATAAACTTCTCTGGCCGGGTAAAAGGTTCTATGCCCAGCAAATGCTTTTGTATCAAAACCAAATCCAAAGTGCTCACCCCATTTCTTACACCATCATTCCGGGATGCAGTGACAGTGACAGGATAGGCATAGTTGATATGTGGAAATGCATATTCTCCATTTTCATCGGTGGTCACCGGTGCATAGGTTTGATTGACATCCTTTACTGTAACCTTTGTCTTAGCAATTCCTTCTCCCAGTACCGTTTTAATTTTCCCCGATATAAGCAAGTCGTGATTACTACAATCCTGTGTGCCATCTGCGGTAAACACAACAGGTGCGGAAACCTGGTATTTAGTTCGCTCATCCCAGGTGATGATTCCATTGCAATTTAAATCCCGGCCCTGGTCTGCTATCCATATTGGAACAATAACCAATACGCCTGAAGGAACCTCGCAAAACGTAAACAAAGTATCATTCTGATAGCTATTGCTCTTCGTGCTGAACAGGTAATCGGTAGATGAAGTACAATCATCCAGGTATTCGCCTGCAAAATCATTTAGGTTGACCAGCAATTCATCGTTCGAATGAAAAGCAAGAACTGTAGGACCCTGGTTGGAAATAGGGACGGGCGAATTGCAGTCATACAATTCAAAGCGCTTATCACAGAAAGCAACATTTCCGCATGAATCCATCACGGTCCACTTAATCCGGTGGTAACGAAAACATCCCGATGTGTACGGGAGCCCATTTGTACTAACAGTATTGTTGGTAGAATTTTCGGTATCGAAAGTAAGGGTGGCTTCATCCTGATTATTAGTGACTCCATTTTGCCAGGATAGAATTTCTTCATACGCTGAAGTATCATAGTAAGACACTTCGATTTTATACTGGAACGATTTACTGCAGGACGATCGCAATTGTGCTTGCTGCGTGAAATGAATACTGCATGAAGTAGCATTTGGATTTGATTCTCCCAGGTATACTTGATTATTATCCGGTAGCCTGACTCCGGGATCATTGACACAGAGTGAAGTCGGTGAATTGGAGCAATTGTAAAATTCCAGTTCAATTGCTGCTTGTGACCTGGCAGAATTTGAAGCTATCAGCAGGACTGCAACGGTGATTTGGAGTAAATTAGTTTTCATAGCATACCTAAATTAAGGAAAACCCAGGTATACTACCACAAAGATCAATCCAGAAGTATTCGCTTAATACAGTTTCAGCAACTTGAATGCATGCATCCATTGACCACGGATCATGCCGGGGATGCACCAGAGAATACATAAAGGTTCAATCGCCCGGGCAGCTTCCACTTTACCCATGTCTTCTGTCTCCCATCCGATTTCATCCAATAAATGTCTTGTCCTGGTTTTGGCGTCTTCATTATTTCCGCAGATAAACATGGAGGGCTTGCCTTCTTTAAATTGTGGATCCACCATAAAGACATTACCGACGCAGGAAAAACATTTTACAAAGTTGGCTTCGGGAGCAAGGGACTGCAATCGCTCCATCAAACTCTCATTGATATCGGTAAAGTAGCGAAGCACTCCATTGACCGGCGGAACCTCTTCGATAGGATTCGTGGTATCCAGGATGGTCTTTCCCTTTAGGTTGTTGATACCGGCCCGTTTAATAGCTTCTTCCCCGGCCTTACCTTTTACAGCTAAAACGAGTAAATCTGAAAATTTTGCAGTTTGATCGAATGTGCCAATTTGCATGCTGCCATGGGTTTTGCTCAGGATGTCCGGATGTTTTTCCGGGTCATTGGTCCCTATCATGATCTCATAACCATGTTTTTGTAATCCGTTGGCCAATGCTATGCCCACAGGACCTGAACCGATGATGCCGATTTTCTTTTCCATTGTCAAATTGTTTTGATGAGGCTGGTAAAACGCAGACCAGGCTGGGAATGTTTTCGCTTTTTAGGGAAAATAGAAAGTCCCCATTCGCAGATTTAGGGGCCTAGTGTAATATCGATAAGATATTTCCCAACGAAATATTCTTCTTCAAAATATTTACTCACCGGAATGGAAATGACATTGAACATCGGTGGTAATTCTTTGCGGAATTCCTGGGGCGTACCGCCTTTCAATACTATCCATCGTCGGGCCTCCAGGTGTTTTGCCCACATGATGACCTGGGGTAATGTACTCACTGCACGACTTGTGATGATATCATAGGCTCCCTGGTGTTCTTCGAGACGTGCCTGAATTCCAATTGCGTTCTTCAGTTCCAATGCTTCTATCACTTTATTGGCCACGTGAATTTTTTTTGCAATTGAATCCAGTAAAGTAAAATTTACGTCCGGATAAATGATGGCTAATGGTACGCCAGGAAAACCACCTCCTGTTCCGGCATCCAGTACTTTCATTCCGGCGGAAAAAGGATTGTATTTAGCAATAGCAAGCGAATGCAAAACATGGTGTTCATACAAATGCTGGATATCCTTCCGGCTGATCACATTTATTTTTTCATTCCAATCTGCATATAAAGATTCAAGGGCAGCAAACTGATTCATCTGCTCTGCGGTCAAATCACTAAAATACTTTCGGATCAATTCCATCCTTTCTTTTTTACTAAAAACGTGTACACTCCCATGATGGCAAGGTAAATCGAATATCCTGTTTCATACCATGGATAAAACCATTTGGTGTCCTGGTCTCCTAATCGCTTGGTCCAGTAACCATATCCAAACCATCGTATGAATACTCCTCCAAAAAAAGCAAGATCAAATCCAACGCTTATATGATACCACATCATCGGGATTAATAAAAACCAATGCAGGATAAGTCCAATTCCAAAAATTCCGGGTTGCAACCACGACCAGAGCGAATAATAACTTCCTGCCGAAAGATGTCGATGCTTTTGTGCGATCCATTGATTGAATGTTAAAGCAGGTTCGCTGTAAATAAAACTATTGCGATCAAGACAAACTTTAACAGAAATATGTCCTTTCACTGCCTGCACTAATAAATCATCATCACCGTAAGGAACTTCCTTTGAATTTTTATACGGCTCTGATTTGATGAAAGACGATTTTGGAAAAAGTAAATTTCGCCCAACACCCATATAAGGGAGACCCAGCATGGCCCACGAGAGATATTGCATTCCGGTCATCACAGTTTCAAATCTGATAAATGGATTGAGCCGCCCGGCCTTTTGAAAATAGGGTGCATAGCCCAGGACCATTTCATGTCCAGAAGTTTTACCAATCATGGTTTTAATCCATGACGGACCTGCAGGTAAGCAATCTGCATCGGTACATAATATTATATCGTGATTTGCTTTTTCAATACCTAATGACAAGGCATGCTTTTTCCCGGGAGCACGATCAGATCGAAACAAGAAAACATCCGGCAATCGAGACAACATAGTTTCCATTTCCTTTTGTTCTGCCGGTTCGCTATAATCATCTACCACAATGATTTCATAAATCGGATAATCCTGTCTCACCAAGGCTAGCAAAGTTTCTCTCAACACATGAGATCCGTTTTTGACGGAAATAACAATGCTGACACCAGGAAATGAGTCCCACTGATTGGTTTCCTTTTGCTTTCTCACGCGGAATATCAGCAGGTAATAGCCTGTGATAATGAGGAGACTTGAATACCAAAGGAATGGGAGAAGTGAAATCACAGCTTCAAATGTAATGAGAGTATGAAAGGTATGAGAGATATGAGCGGTATGAGCGGTATGAGCGGCATGAGCGGCATGAGCGGTACGAGAGAATGAGATCCTTAGCCTTCGCCTCAGCCTTCGCCTATAAACTATTACTTTTGCCCCTCAATTATCAACAAACAAAATGTACAGAACGAACACGTGTGGAGAGTTGCGATTGGGAAATGCCGGAATGGAGGTAACACTCAGTGGATGGGTCCAGGCTTCCCGCGACCTGGGTGGAATGACTTTCATTGACTTACGTGACCGGTATGGCATCACACAACTGGTCTTCAATATGGAAGATGATGGTGCTTTGTGTCAACAAGCCCGTAAACTCGGTCGTGAGTTTGTCATCCAGGCTACCGGCATAGTTCGTGAACGCACGAGTAAAAATCCGAATCGTCCTACCGGTGATATTGAGATCGTTGTGAAATCACTTAAAACCCTCAATGCATCTAAAGTTCCACCATTCACGATTGAAGATGAAACGGATGGCGGAGAAGAATTGCGCATGAAATATCGCTACCTCGATATTCGTCGTAATCCAGTGCAAGAGAAACTCATCTTCCGTTCAAAAGTCGCATTGGAAACCAGGAAATTTTTAGCGGCAGAAGGGTTTATTGAAGTAGAAACACCTAACCTGATCAAGAGCACACCGGAAGGGGCGCGCGACTTTGTTGTTCCAAGTCGTGTCAACCAGGGACAATTCTATGCATTACCGCAATCACCGCAAACCTTCAAGCAGATATTGATGGTGGCTGGCATGGATCGTTATTTCCAAATCGTCAAATGCTTCCGCGATGAAGATTTGCGTGCGGACCGTCAGCCTGAGTTTACCCAGATCGATTGTGAAATGTCGTTTGTGAATCGTGAGGATATATTGAATGTATTTGAATCCCTCACCCGTCATCTTTTTCATACTATTCTTCATCTCGATCTTGGAGAGTTTCCACGCATGTCTTATGATGATGCGATGTCACGTTACGGTTCTGATAAACCGGATGTGCGTTTCGGAATGGAGTTCGTGGAATTTAATGACCTGGCAAAAGGAAAAGGATTTTCTGTATTCGATGATGCGGAATTGATCGTCGGTATTTGTGTACCGGGACAAGCTGAAGCATTTTCAAATAAAATGTTGAATGATCTTACTGAATGGGTAAAACGTCCACAAATTGGTGCTAAAGGTTTGGTCAATCTCAAATTGCAATCGGATGGTACAATCAAGAGTTCGATTTCGAAATACTATACAGATGATGATTTAAAAACCTGGTGTACCAAAGCGGGTGCCAATCCAAATGATATGATCCTGATTCTGTCAGGAGAAACAGATCGTGTTCGCAAACAACTCAATGAATTGCGTCTTGAAATGGGAACTCGATTGGGTCTGCGAAACCCAGCTGTTTACAAACCTCTTTGGGTAGTTGATTTCCCATTATTGGAATGGGATGAAGACGCACAACGCTTTCATGCTATGCACCATCCGTTTACTTCGCCGAAAGTAAATGATGTAGAGCGTATGTTAAGTGGTGATCATGAAACGATGAAAAATTTACGCGCAGATGCCTATGACCTCGTCATCAATGGTGTTGAAATCGGAGGTGGCTCGATTCGGATACATGATCGCGCATTGCAGGAGAAGAATTTCAAATTATTGGGGTTCACTCCTGAACAAGCAGAAAATCAATTTGGGTTTTTGATGGGTGCTTTTGAATATGGAGCTCCTCCCCATGGTGGTATTGCCTTTGGATTTGATCGCTTGTGTGCGATGATGAAAGGGGAAACTTCAATTCGTGATTTTATTGCTTTTCCAAAAAACAACCAGGGCCGTGATGTAATGATCGATGCACCGTCTTCCATTGATGATACGCAATTGAAAGAATTGGCGCTTAAAATAGAATTGAAATAACCGGTTATCGTTTCCTGATCACAATACGATCCTGAAAAGCAATCGGGTTTCCTTTGCTCATAGTGCTCCAGGTGCCATATTCAATTGATTCGATCTTAAACTTCGAGGTTGGGATAATTTTTTCAAACAAAAAAGTTTCCTCGTAGGCGACATTGGCGGATTTTACTTTTTCATTGAGCAGCCGGTAGTGATCATGGTCAAAGCGAAAATTAAATTCATTATTACCCAACTTCATTTGTGCTGAGGAATTTTTATTCAACACGAAAAAAGTAAGATAGGCCTGTCCATCTTTTTTCAACACCCGGTGAATTTCGTCAACATATCGAATGACTTCTTCCGGCAACATATGTGTGAATACAGAAGTGGCGATAGCTAAATCAAAATTTTCATTTGGATAAGGAAATTCAAATTGCTGCGCTGAGTCACCGGTGTTCCGATACAAATCATTTGAAAGAGAAACCTGTGTAAACTTGAATTGAGGAAAGCGGGTAGTAATATTTTTCTGACACCACTGGATACCAGGTTTCATAATATCGAACCCTTCATATTTTCCATTTTCCAAAAAGGAAGTCAATGGAATGGCAATGCGGCCAATGCCTGACCCGATATCTAAAACAGAAGAATCCTTTTTAACCAGTTTTTTAGAAATAAAGTCCTGCAGGAACAACTGTCCCATCCGAATAAAGTCTCCTGCACCGGTAAAGATGAGACGACGTGGAGGAGCAAGACTTTCATCCGAAGAAAACAATGAAGCAATCACATCCTGCGGCATGAACACGACCCACCTGGCGAAAAGTCTCCACGCCGGAGGAAGTGAATAATAGAATTTCCTGGAGAATGAACCCATAGAGTTGTCAAAGAAAAGATTATTTCCTGTGATCACATTTTGCCCCTATGCTTCGACCTGCTCATACTCAACCTAGTGCTATGGTTCGACCAGCCACACACATCCCTGTGCTACAGCTCACCAACCGCAGCTCAGCAACCATCCCTTGATTTTTCGACTACCCTCACCAACCAAGGGGACTTCCTTTTAATTCGTTCACTTCATCTTGTGATATTAAATACCATAATTTTGCTTTTCAAATCAACTGTTTGCATGAGTGTCATAGAAATGAAAGTGCCGGTGATCGGCGAATCTATTAATGAAGTCACTTTGTCACAATGGCTCAAACCGGATGGGAGCTTTGTGAAAAGAGATGAGCCAATCTGCGAGTTTGAATCCGATAAGGCTACACTTGAATTCCCTGCAGAAGCGGATGGCAAATTAATTCATGTCGCCAAAGAAGGAGATGACCTGGCTATTGGGGCTTTAGTGGCAAAAATTGATACAAGTGTAAAATCATCTAACGGACAAACGTCAGCGCCTGAAAAACCTGTTGCTGAAAAACCTGTTGCTGAAAAATCATCTGCTCCGGAAACGCCTATACCAACTAAAGAAAAACCAAAAAAAGAAGAGCCCGTTAAAACTTATCCATCTCCATCAGCCGCTAAGATCCTTCGGGAAGGTGATGTTGATCCTGTAAAAGTGGAAGGCACGGGAAAAGAAGGAAGGATCACTAAATCAGATGCTGTCCTTGCAGTAAGCAATAAGGGCCAGGAAAAATCCATCCCATCTGTTCCGGAGAAAGAAGTGATCAGTGCTCCCGCACCAACAGTACCGAATGCATTGTTCAGCAGAAACGAACATCGCGAAAAAATGAGCCGCATGCGTCGCACGATTGCCCGACGATTAGTTTCTGCGAAAAACAACACAGCCATGCTCACCACTTTTAATGAAGTGGATATGAGTGGTATACTCGACATAAGAAAAAAATACCAGGATCAGTTTGTGGCGAAGTATGGCATCAAGCTGGGGTTCATGTCCATATTTGCAAAAGCTTGTGCGCAGGCTTTATTGGAAAAACCGGATGTCAATGCGCATATCGATGGAGAAGAACTGATCTATCATGATTATGTCGATATCTCTATTGCCATCAGCACTCCGAATGGATTGGTCGTACCACCGATTCATAATGTAGAATCTTTATCTTTTGCTGATATCGAAATCAAAATCAAGGAGCTGGCTGATAAAGCCAGGTTGGGAAAACTTTCTTTAGAAGAAATGTCTGGCGGAACTTTCACCATTACGAATGGAGGCATCTTTGGATCATTACTCAGCACGCCTATCATCAATGAACCTCAGTCTGCGATACTCGGTATGCATAACATTATTGAACGTGCTGTCGTAGTGAATGGTCAGATTGTAATAAGGCCTATGATGTATATCGCATTGTCTTATGATCATCGTGTCATTGATGGCAGCACAAGTGTTACTTTCCTGGTGAGGGTGAAAGAATTATTGGAGGATCCGACGAAGATGCTGTTGGAAGTGTAGGTGCAGCGCGTCATAGGTGCAGCGCGTCAGGAGACGCGACACATCAACGCGGCGCAACAACGCGGCACATCAACGCGGCGCAACAACGCGGCACAACGACGCGGCACAACATGATTTTAATTACCGCTGGCGATTGCTTTTGAGGGGATAATGGTGGTGGGAAGTACATTCGGTCGTTTCACAACTGCGATGATGACTTCGGCGAGACCGGGATCAAGCATACCTAATTCACGTGCTGCTCTTTTAGAAAGATCGATGGTACGTCCTTTGATATAAGGTCCGCGATCCACTACAATGACCATAATAGATCTGTCGGGATTGTCTTTGCGGGCCACTTTGAGAATAGTGCCAAGTGGATAAGTCAAATGCGCACACGTGAGATCTTCCGGATCATACCGCTCACCATTGGCCATCTTAAATCCTTTGAGATAATCACTATAGTAACTGGCGATCCCAACTTCCTGGCTGTGCGCAGTGAAGCTGATAAATAGGCAAAGGAAGCCTATAATCGATGGGATCAACGATTTGTTCATGATGGATTACTGGCACAAAGAACGCGTAAATGGCTCATAGGTTGTGGGTTATGAAGGGGAATGTCTGTTATATAACAATTGATTAACTATAGCCCTGGTGAGGACAAGCTCACAGGCTTTTTGTAACCTATTCGTATAAAGGGGAATACATATGTAAGTGGGCAAAATCTATACCAAGTTCAATTTCAGATTTAAGAATTAAGATTTAAGATTCGAATTTGGATTGAAGATTTTGGATTGGAATCCCGTTATGCGCACATCACCCCACCTTGAAAGGCAGGGAAAACTAAAATTCAATTTCCCCACCTTTCAAGGTGGGGTTTGGGGGATTTAGTAACTAATGGTTTGGAATGTTAAATAAAAAAAGGGGCTCAAGATGTTGAGCCCCTCATTCATTTTATTTCAGGATAAAGAAATGGCGTCTTATTTGAATTCCATTTCAATATTAGTCACTCCATTCATGAGTGATAAATATTTTGCGGCAGTGGCTGAATCCAAAGTGGTATTATCAATCACGATGTGATCCCCTACGAGAGAAATCTTTTTTGTTTCATTTGTATACAAACCATCTTTTGCAAGAGCATCCAGGAATGGTGTGTACTTGGCGTTATCACCGGCAGCGTCTGCAGATTGTGTGGTGGTAGATTCAATTTGAGTTTTGTCACCAATCATGTGATCCGCACCATGCGTATAAATCTGAGCAAGTGTTGGTGCAATCACAAGAGATACAATAGACATCAGTTTGATGAGAATATTCATCGAAGGTCCCGAGGTGTCTTTGAATGGATCACCAACTGTATCACCAGTAACGGATGCTTTGTGCGGCTCACTCTTTTTGTAATACATGACACCATTTATAGAGACTCCTTTTTCAAAACTCTTTTTGGCATTATCCCATGCACCACCTGCATTGTTTTGAAAAATTCCCATCAATACTCCCACTACTGTAGCGCCGGCGAGAAATCCACCTAATGCTTCCGGACCAACAAGAAATCCAATCAATACTGGAGAAACAATTGCAATAGCACCAGGCAACATCATTTTCTTGATCGATGCTTGTGTTGAAATGGCAACGCATTTTTCATATTCCGGTTTGCCAGTTCCTTCCATGATGCCCGGAATGGTTTTAAACTGTCGGCGCACTTCTTCTACCATGGCCATTGCAGCTTCACCCACTGCACGAATGGCAAGAGATGAAAAAAGAAATGGAATCATACCTCCAATAAAAAGACAAGCCAATACATCAGCATGATAAATATCAATTCCCGTAATGCCGGCAACACCTACAAATGCAGCAAACAGAGCCAATGCTGTTAATGCAGCAGAGGCGATAGCAAATCCTTTTCCTGTTGCGGCAGTTGTGTTTCCTACAGCATCGAGTATGTCTGTTTTCTCACGAACATCTGCAGGTAGTTCACTCATCTCTGCAATACCACCGGCGTTGTCAGCGATAGGACCGAATGCATCAATTGCTAATTGCATTGCTGTGGTGGCCATCATACCGGCTGCAGCAATAGCAACACCATATAATCCTGCGCACCAAAAACTACCATAGATACCTGCAGCCAAAACAAGGATAGGAAGGAAGGTACTTTCCATCCCAACAGCAAGTCCACCGATTACATTAGTTGCATGTCCGGTTGAAGATTGTTGAATGATGGATTTGACCGGGCGTTTACCCATTGCTGTATAATATTCTGTGATGGCACTCATCAATGCTCCAACCACAAGGCCTACGATGATGGCGCCCAATACGCCCCATTTGGTAAATTCATGACCACGCAAGGACATGTGTTCCGGTAAAATGAAATTGACCAATGCAATAGAAGCTACTGCGGTCAATACGATTGAACCCCAGTTGCCCATGTTCAAAGCTTTTTGAACAACACTTGTAGTGTTAGCTGCGGTTTCAGAAATTTTGACAAACCAAGTACCGGCGATGGAAAAGAGAATTCCCACACCAGCAATTAACATTGGCAATAATATTGGTGACAACCCACCGAGGTGATCATCACCACTAACAATTGTTTGTTGTCCGAGTACGATTGTTGCTAATACAGTAGCAACATAAGAACCAAAAAGATCGGCTCCCATACCCGCTACATCCCCTACGTTATCACCAACATTGTCGGCTATCGTTGCAGGATTGCGTGGATCATCTTCGGGAATTCCGGCTTCTACTTTTCCAACTAAGTCAGCACCGACATCAGCGGCTTTTGTATAAATCCCTCCACCTACTCGTGCAAACAAAGCAATACTTTCTGCTCCAAGTGAAAAGCCCGTGAGGACTTCGATAGCTTTCAACATTTCAGCACTGTTGACACTCATGCCGTTTGCAAAAACCATCCGGAGAATAATGAATAAACTTCCGAGTCCAAGAACTGCGAGTCCGGCAACACCCATTCCCATGACGGAACCACCGGTGAACGACACGTTTAATGCTTTGCTCAAGCTGGTGCGGGCCGCATGGGCCGTACGGACGTTAGCTTTCGTTGCGACTTTCATCCCAATATAGCCGGCAGTAGCACTTAATACTGCACCAAACACAAAAGCAAGGGAAATACTCCAGTGACTATGAGGATTGGCAGAAGCCATGATGGCCAGCAACAATCCTACTATTACTACGAAATAGCCCAGAACCTTCCATTCTGCCCGGAGAAATGCCATTGCCCCATCAGCTATATAGGTGCTGATCTCTTTCATCCGCTCATTGCCGGCATCCTGACGGCTTACCCAATTGAATTTCAACCAGGTATACATCAGGCCAATCACGCCCATCACCGGCACCAGGTATATTAACTTATCCATATCTTATAATTAGTTCTTCAAATTTTGTCCTTCGTGCCTGTGCTTCATGTCTTTGGAGCTCGTCATAGAGCTTCGGCACTTCAATAAAGGGGGGCAAAGATAAAAAAACTGCCCTACAGACAACGATTGGGCCTAACTCATTGCAAACAGGACTTTTATCCTGCTTTTGGATTTGACTACCTTTCCATACTTAAAACCTCGACTATGACTCTGGGCGAATTTTTTGAATTATGCGGTCAGCACCCCGGCATCTTATTAGGCTACTTCATCCTGATCCCATTGATCGCCTTACTGGCCCTCTTTTTTTCAAAAGATCAAAGTCACCTTTCGCCATGGATCTATCTCTATTCCGTTTTGATCTATCTCGTTTGTATCCCGGGAATTTTTGCCGTCACCTTGAGCATTTACTTTTTTCTATTCGAGCGACGTTCCATACTGGATACCAATATTTATACGCAGGTGCTTCCTATATTGTCGATGATCTTCACCATCATCCTTATCAAAAAACAAGTTAACCTTGATGTTGTGCCGGGATTCGGAAAATTGTCAGGACTGATCACCGTGATCAGTGTGATGATGATCATCATGTGGATTATTGACAAGACACGCATTTACTCTATCACCTTCATGCCCTTCTATGTGGTGGTGTTGATCCTGGTGGTCGGATTCTTATTGATCCGGGCCGGGTTTCGACGAATTACAGGTTAGTTTTTAAGTTGACTTAGAGAAATTATTCGCCTAATTTTGTTTATATACTGTTGGGTCCTGCCTCTTTAAGTGGAATAACTTTTTTCATCAATTACCACCTTTTATTATGCAACGGTTTTACACATTCCTGATCACCTCTTTTTTCTTCGTGGCCTGCTCGCACGCACAACCCACTGTGAATTTCGTTCCGGTTACGCTTACAGGTCCGGCCTTAGTCAATCCACTCAAGATCACCGGTGCCGGAGATGGCTCAGGTCGATTATTTATTGTTGAAAAGCGAGGCACTATTCGAATCATACAAAATGGAGCTGTGCTGCCCGGTTTTTTCCTTGACATTCAAACTCAAGTGATGAACAATGGTGAGCGTGGATTATTGGGTATGGCTTTTCATCCTCAATATCCTGACAGTCCTTATGTCTATGTCAACTATGTAATCACGAATACGATCACGAATCGCATCAGCCGGTTTACATTAAATCCTAATGATCCTAATGATCTTTTGGAAACTTCGCAACTCATTTTAATTGAGCAAACCGGAGTTCAGACTAATCATAAAGCAGGAGATATTGTGTTTGGACCGGACGGGTATTTATATATCGGGTTCGGAGATGGTGGCGGAGCATTTGATCCGAATAATAATGGACAAAATCTGAATATCCTTCTCGCGAAAATTGCACGCATTAATGTGAATGCTAAAACACCACCCCTCAACTACAGCATTCCACCAGATAATCCGTTCGTAGGAACAAGTGGACTCGATGAGATTTGGTTTTATGGAATGCGCAATCCATGGCGGATCAGTTTTGATCGGGAGACAGGTGATTTCTGGATTGCGGATGTAGGTCAGAATGAATGGGAAGAAGTTGATTTTATTCCGGCCGGAACAGCGGGAGGCCTTGACTTTGGATGGGATTGTTATGAAGGGAATCATCCATTGGAAACTGGCAATTGTAATCCAAACACGACATTAACATACCCGATCTTTGAATATCCACACAATTGTAGTCCTTGTCCAGTCGGGCATGGTGCATCCATTACGGGTGGTTTTGTTTATCGTGGTACTAAGTACCCTGGTTTAAAAGGATATTATATCTGCGCGGATTATGTCAGTAATTATTTCTGGCTGATCAAACAAACCGGTTCTAATCCACCTACGTTCACCACCTCTTTTACAGATGGAACCGGAATCATAAATGCCCTGGTCTCTTTTGGTGAAGATGATAACGGTGAACTGTATGCCTGCAACCTGAATGGGAATTTATATTCGGTGACATCAACACTTGTTCTTCCGGTGAAATGGGAATCTATTGATGCCTGGCACATTTCTAATGGTAACAGGATCGAATGGACCATACATCAGACTTTCGGTATCGATCACTTTGAAGTGCAACGTGCACTGGCTCCCGACTTCAATAAATATTCAGCTGTAAAACTTGTTTCTCCTGTTCAGGATCAGACTCACTATGGCTGTGTCGATACGGTACTTCAAACAAGTTTGGTTTACTATAGAGTCGTGGCGTATCTGTCAAATGGCTCGCGGGAGTATTCACCAATCGCTCGACTCATTCCCCAGGAAACCACTAAACCCACTTTAATTTTTGATTTTTCAACGAATACCTGGAGACTGAGTCTTCCGGATCAATGGGATTCCGGATCTGTGGTCATTTATGATTTGCAGGGAAAAGAAGTTTTTACTAAAAAACTTTCGCAGGAAAAAATGATGGAATTATCGGCACCTGTTGTACCAGGTGTTTATTTCATCGAGATCCATTCCAATAAAGGTTCGTGGTCGGACAAAGTAGTTTGGTAAATTGATGCGGGTTGATATCGGATCACTTTTATTCATATTTAAAAATTCAGCGGCGCGTATTACGCTTTGGCCTTTATTTCTATAATACTGATCCCCGGGCAACCGAATAAAGTATTATTGTATCTTTCGTTGCGAACACCGTAATTGATTATAATTCCGAACACATCCCGATTTCTCGCCTCGGTTTTCTAATTTAATGCTACAACCAGCAAGCATATGAAAAGAATTGTACCATTCTTTATCCTGGCATTCATTAGCACATCCTGTTCGGTATTCGGGCAGTCCGTTGTGTTAGGAAGTGATCCTGCACAGAATATCAAGGTTACGACCAGCAGTAATTTTACACCGCAGTATTGGAGTTTCACAGCTTCAGGAGATAAGACTATCAACAACATCGGACTTGAAGGACCGATCATGGATGCGTCCAGATTTTTATCCCAGGCTTCCTTAGGTGCTGATATGGCTACCATGAAGCATGTTGCGGATATTGGTTTTGAAGCCTGGATCGATGAGCAATTGGCATTGCCGGTCAATGACATGCTGCCCCAACTCAACCAGGTCAATGCTGAAGTCATCGAATGGTTTCTGCTCAATGGAGGTGATCCTGAAGATCTTGGCACCCGGCCTAACTGGAACATCTTTAATTATACCTGGTGGGAAAATCACATGGCTGCCAAAGATTTACTGCGCCAACGAGTGGCGCTTGCTCTCAGCGAAATATTTGTGATCTCTTTCGATTCTGAATTAAGTGGTTTCGGTGATGGCCTGGCAGATTATTATGATGTTTTATTGAAAAATGCATTTGGTAATTATGAAGACCTACTATATGATGTTTCGCTTCATCCCTGCATGGGCTTTTATCTAAGTCATCTCAACAACCCTCGCGAAATACCAGAAGAAAATATTCATCCTGATCAAAATTATGCGCGGGAAGTCATGCAACTTTTTAGCATCGGATTGTACCAATTAAATCCCGATGGATCAAGAAAGACGGATACTTTGGGACATTGGATTCCTACCTATGGACAAAATGATATCCAGGAGTTAGCCAAAGTATTTACCGGATTAGGAGTATCCGCAGTTGTCCCTAATCAATGGGTAGACGATCCATATTTCGGCCTTGATATTTATGTGGCCGATATGACCAAGCCCATGAAGATGTATGAGCAGTGGCATCAGTATGGTGTTAAGACTTTATGCACGGGTTATGTTATACCGGAAGGACAAGGCGGTTTAACGGATATCCGGGATGCCATTCATCAATTGTCTATGCATCCTAATGTAGGACCGTTCATTTGTAAACAATTAATTCAACGCCTGATCACTTCAAATCCAACTCCGGAATACATTGCGAGAATTGCTTCAGTATTTAATAATGATGGTAATGGTGGTCATGGAAATTTGGGCGCTGTAGTAAAAGCTATTTTATTAGATCCTGAAGCAAGGACTTGTGCAAGCCTGCAGAGTGAATCCTTTGGTCGATTGCGCGAACCTTTCACCCGGTACACACAGTTTACAAAAGCTCTTCCCATGGAGCAATACTATGGACGGTATTGGAACATTGCTTACGGCTTTTACCTGGCCACTGGCCAAATGCCACTTGCTTCCCGCACCGTATTTAATTTTTTCCTACCCGATTTTCAGCCTATAGGACCGATCGCGGATAATGAATTAGTGGCCCCCGAATTTCAAATACACAATTCCCGCACCAGCATAGAGTATATGAATCAGGTTAATGATTGGGCTGTCGGTGGTTATGTCATGGATGATTGGGAAAAGGATAATCCATATGTCACTTACAATATTGATGATCTTGTACCATTGGCCCGCGATCCAGAAGTGTTGATCAACAGGCTTGATATTCTTTTCACGCATGGCATGTTATCTGAACATACCCGGAATGTGATTAAAGATGCTCTTTACCCATTGAATAATGGTAATTACCGCTATGACAGGACACGATTAGCATTGTATCTTCTGTTGGTTTCCCCTGATTATAATGTCATGAAATAAAAATTCGGATACCCTATTTCATTTTACTCCAGATCAAACATCATGAAAATATATTTCAACCAAAATCCGATCAACCGCCGCAAATTTTTCGGACAGGCCAGTTGTGCCGCTATTGGAGCTTCCACACTTTTGTCTTCATTGGTCAATCTAAAAGGTATGGCTGCAGCCGCTATCGCGAATAGCACCACATTTGCAGATCCTGAATTTAAAGCGCTGGTTTGCATCTTCATGTCCGGAGGCAATGATTCATTTAATATGCTCATGCCGCGCGAGCCATCAGAATATGCTGACTATGCTGCAACGCGATCTAACATTGCCATTCCGCTGAATGAAATGCTGTCTATATTTCCTGATGCAGCCGGTGGCCGTTTGTTTGGTATTCATCCCAGTATGACACGTTCACAGCAAATGTTCAATTCAGGAAAGATGGCTTTCATTTCCAATGTAGGCACCCTGGTAGAACCCACGACAAAAGATCAATACTGGAACGGTGAAGTTGGTCTTCCACTCGGATTGTATTCGCATTCTGATCAGGGCCAGCAATGGATGACAGGACTTCCAACTGGAAGAAGTGCAACCGGCTGGGGAGGAAAAGTCGCCGACCTCATCAATGACATGAACAACAGTCCGAATATCTCAATGAACTTGTCGTTGAGTGGTACCAATATTTTCCAGACTGGTGAAAACACGGTTGAATTTGCGTTGGACCCTTATAATGGTAGCGCAGGATTAGATGGATATGGTGCTACTGAAGATTGGAACGTCTTTGACCGTATGCGAACCAAAGCGTTGAATTCCATGATTGATTATGAATATCAAAACATGTTTCAAAAAACATACATTGATGTTATTCGTCGATCACGGGATGGACACGTTCAATTCCAGGAAGCCATAGGGAATGTACCCGCCTTTCAAACTGTATTCACCGATAATTATTTAAGCCGAAGTTTCCAAATGGCGGCCAATTCAATCGCTGCTCATGAAGAGCTCGGTATGAAGCGCCAGATTATTTTCATTGACTACGGTGGATTTGATAATCATGATGAAGTGCTCAATACCCAATCCGGCTTGCTGTCTGAATTAGACACTGCTCTTGGTGAATTCCAGGATGCATTGGAAGAAATTGGTTTAGGAAAACAAGTCACTACGTTTAGTCTTTCCGAATTCAGTCGCACACTAACGTCAAACGGAAATGGAACTGATCATGCCTGGGGAGGAAATGTTATGGTCCTCGGCGGTGATGTGATTGGAAAACGGATATACGGTGATTATCCTACGCTTGCGCTTGAATCTTCACTTGAATTGGGAAGCGGTGTCATGCTTCCGCAGTTAAGTTCTGATCAATACTTTGCCGAACTGGCACTTTGGTTTGGTGTAAATCCAACGGATCTGCCTACACTTTTCCCAACGCTGACTAATTTTTATCAACCCGGAAACGGCTCACCGATAGGATTCCTCAATTCATAATCACGAACGATCATGAAAAAATTATTCATCCTCATTTCTGTTGTTTTCCTGGTGCAACATTCAGCATTTACACAATGCTTTCCTGACCGACACAGCACTAATTTCTTTGATGGTTGGGTAAGTTGCGAATTGGGAGACAATCCAAACGTGCTTAGAGGCAAAAGCCATTTCATCATGTATGATTATGGGAAATTGTATCAGCTGGGTCAAATGAAAATATGGAACTCCAATGATCCCGCGCATCTCGATTGGGGTATGAAAGATGTCGTCATCGATTATAGCGCTGATGGCGAAACCTGGACCGAAGCCGGAATATTTACGTTTCCTCAAGCTAGTGGTTTAAGCACGTATGAGGGTGAAGATGGACCTGACCTCAATGGAATAGAAGCAAGGTATCTATTGATCACCGGTATCAGCAACTATGGTAATAATGATTGCTTTGGATTAAGTGAAGTCAAGATTTCTGCTGAGGTAGTTATCTTATCCGATGTGGAAGATGTGACCAAACTGGATTGCATTGATATTTCCATCTATCCTAATCCATTTACAGATAAAGTGACATTAGTACTGACTCCCGGATGTAGCGGTGATTTCCGTTTTACCATTTATGATGCACTCGGCAGAGTTGTTGACCACCAAACAGCTAATCTTGTTGCTGGTCAGCAAAAAATAATGGAGTTAGGGCGGGATCTGCCTTCAGGAACTTATATGCTTAAGCTCGAAAACGGTGGAAAAAGTATTCAGCGGAGTATCGTGAAGATGAACAGAAGCTAGTTGTGAACTGTTGAATCAAAACAAAATTAATTAAGTAGGGGCTCAATATATTGAGCCCCTACATAATTAATCCTGAACCCCTACTTAATTTATTACTTCTTCGTTAATGGCATCAATTAAAAAATCTGCATTGGGCTACACCCAATGCTAATTGCTGACGGCTACTTCGACTGCGCTCAGCACATCGCTTTCAGGCCTTGACATAATCTTACTATTATTGTTGTATGAATATTCGTGTTGGTGAGAAGGCTGAACTTGATCTGGTTGTGGAGGCGGTCATCAATCTCATGGATAAGGGTTACAAGATATTTTTGCTTTCAGGTGATTTAGGATCCGGAAAAACGACATTAGTACAAAGCGTGGTAAGGCAACTGGGAGTTGATGAATCGGTAAGTAGTCCTACCTTTTCCTTGATCAATGCATATGAATCATCGCGAGTCGGCGTCATCTATCATATGGATTTTTATCGCCTTGAAAAAGCTGCTGATCTTGTGCAAATAGGACTGGAAGAATATCTTGAATCCGGACAGCCCTGCTTTATTGAATGGCCGGAAATTGCTGCTGATTATTTTTTTCCGCCTTATGTGCAAATTGCAATAGCGATTGACACGAACAAAATTCGTAATTTCAATATCACGACGTATGACACAGTGGACGCATAAATATGGATTTAGCCTGGAGACCCAACCTGAAAAAGTGGAAGTGGCCCAGGGAGGTGGAAAGATGACTATAGGCATTCCCTGTGAGAGTTCCGCAACAGAAAATCGGGTGGCCATTGTGCCCCATTCTGTAAAGCCATTAGTCATGCAGGGGCATGAAGTGGTCGTTCAAACAGGAGCAGGGCTTCGTTCCAGTCATGATGATCACGAATACAGTGAAGCAGGTGCCCATATTGCTATGAGTAAGCAAGAGGTTTTCAAAAGTGAAGTTTTACTGAAGGTTGCACCTCCAACAATTGATGAGATCGAATTACTGCATCCTGATCAATGCCTGATCTCTGCGCTGCAACTTCCCATACTTTCCGAATCATATGTTGATCGATTACTGAGGCATAGAGTGATCGCTGTGGCTATGGAATATTTGCAGGCTGCTGATGGTTCTTATCCATTAGTGAGGACGATGAGTGAGATTGCCGGTATTACTGCTATCCAAACCGCTGCTGAATTATTGTGCCGTTCAGAAAAAGGCCGTGGAGTTTTATTGGGTGGCGTTTCAGGAGTGCCACCTGCAAAAGTGGTTATACTTGGAGCAGGAGTCGTTGGTGAATTTGCAATTCGGACTGCCTTAAGTCTTGGTGCTACTGTTCGTGTGTTTGATGACAATGTTTACAAGTTGATGCGCATACAACAGATCATCGGCCGCAGACTATACACCTCGACGATGAATCCAGCGCAACTTCAATATCAACTACTGAGTGCTGATGTGGTGATCGGAGCAGTACATTCTGCAACAGGACGATCCAGCATCATTGTGCCTGAAGAAATGATCATGCAAATGAAAGAAGGCAGTGTCATCATTGATGTGAGCATTGACCAGGGCGGAATTTTTGAAACCTCTGAAGTGACTACGTTAGATAAGCCAACGTTTATCAAACATGGTGTGATCCATTATTGTGTACCCAACATTGCTTCCAAAGTAAGTCGCACTGCATCTGCTGCGATCAGCAATATCATTACACCACTGTTGATTAAAGCGGGGCATTATGGAGGCATCGAAGCTCTGCTAAATAATCATGCAGGATTCAGGCATGGTGTTTACACCTATAAAGGTCATCTCACGAATGAATATTTGTCGAAGAGATTTGGGCATAAGTACACTTCGTTGGAGTTGATATTGCCTTCCAAAATGTAAGCCCCACCTTCTCCCCCCTTGAATAAATCGCTGCGCTCTTATTCTTCCCCCTGAAGGGGGAACTTACATTCTCGTTGAATATTTTCTCTATGATGAAATACAAACCGCTGATGATCTGAGTACGCTGAGAACGCTGATGGTTGTAGGGGGTAAATGAAGAGGGGGTGCGGCATTCCCCTTTGTCAGAATCAGAATTCACAGAATTATAGAATTTTCAAAATGGTAGTATTCAGAAGCATTTCGAAAAATAATTTTTTCAGTCCGGGGCGGAAGCATTACGCCCTTACCTGAAAAAATTATTGGCATCACGATGATAATTAATTCCATTACCACCCCGGCACCAAAAACACCCCAAACCTCCCATGACTTTTTATCCCTAACGGAAAAGCGTAATACGGTTCGACCACTAATGCACCGAACAGGTTTATTCTCGCAGAAAAGCCTGTGCTATACACCGGGACGGGTTTGAATCCCGGGCCGAGAGTGTGTCCCAAATCTTCATACTCATTAAATGCAACACCACCATCTATAAACCAGGCCAGTTCAGAATAGAAGCTGTTGCTTTTCACAACAGCTAATCGTTCAGGTCCAGTAAAAGGAAGTCGCACTTCAAAACTGGAAAGCAAAATCTTAGAACCACTTAATTGATATTCATTGATTCCATTGTTGTCCTGGTATTCTCTTAACGTTCCGTACTGGTAACCATGGACCAATCCATTATCGCCAATTAAGATTGGATAAAATGATCTTGAGTCTTTCCCTAAAGTCGCATAATGCAAAGCACGGAAGGCAAAGGTCACCGGTTTCTTGTATTCATAGACCCGGACATCGATGGTCGCGGTTTGAAAATCATAGCCGCCGAAATAATCTGAAAAATCCAGGCGATAACGATAGCCATTAATAGGGGAAGCCAGACCAAATTGACTTTTATCACCAACTAATGCAATGTTGGTGTTGTAATAAGATGTTTTGCGAAGCGCAACATTACCAATGACTATTTCATCATCAATGGGAACCCGGTGACTATTACTCTCTCCAATATATTGGCCAAATTCATTGTAATAGAGGTCGCGCTGATCCAATCGGAAAGAGCGATGATTAAAACCCAGGCTTCCTTCCAGTCGCAGATATTTTGAAAACGGATATTGAAGCAATCCCGCTACCTGGTCTTCAAAAACATGCAGCTCATTTTCCTCCTGGACAACGACTGGCTCTCCGGTTTCCAGGGTATCCTGGAAGGGGACTCCATAAAATCCTGAACGATTGGGAATATGCGAAACAGCAAATCCCCAGGCGAGATGTGATTTTTGATTGAGGTATTGTGCAAAACCTCCGATGTCATAGATCTGTCCGTTCAATGAGAGTGTGGTGTACAATTGATTATTGCCCAAGAGATCGCTAAAGACCATGCTGACACCACCACCCAGTGCCGTACGATTTCCAAATCCACCAACACCTACACCAAATCCACCACCATCGATATAATCCAGTTTAAATTTTCCTCTGTACGGCAACGATTTATATTCAGTAGAATCTGGTATTGTCTGGTCTTCGAGGTGTTCAATATTCGCAGTGACGATCTGATGCCTTTGATCCAGAACAACCGGTAAAGTACCTGCTTCGAAATGAACATCGAGCGGATCAACAGGTTTGAATAAAAACTTATCCGACTTGGTTTCGAAGATGTCATATCCACCTTTGAAATAATGAGTGAACGCGATGCGGTCAATGTTTTTGGAAACGGATATCGCAGGTGAATAACGACTGATGCCGCTAATACCAGTTTTGAGATCCGTCATCTGAAGCAACTCCTCTTGGAGATCATACCGATACAAGTTTCTGAAACCGTCGCGATCCGAAACGAAATACACCTTTCCCTGCGGATCGTAACATGGATTGATACAATCTGACCCAGGAAAAATATCATTGTAATCTTCAATAGAATTGTCAGCAAGATTCATCCGGCTCAGGTGTAAGTTCCATTTACCATTTACTTTCTTTTCATTATACGTCTTCCGGTCAGAACTGAAAATGAGAAACTTTCCATCAGGGCTATAATCAGGATAGACTTCACTGTACAAATCATGGGTGAGTTGCCGTGTTTTTTTGTTTTTTAAATTATAGACGTAGAGATCGGTTTGCCCCTCTTTCATGCCGGAGAATACAATCTCTTTACCATCAGGTGACCAGGAAGGATGAGCAATTCCATCGACATTGGTGATTTTGATTTCATCTTTTGTTTTTCCCTTCTTCGGATCTTTGATCAGTAATACGTTTTTTCCTTTTACATAGGCTACAAAAACAAATTGCTTGCTGTCGGGTGACCAGGCTCCTGCTGATTCAAGAAAACTATAATCATCGACACTTCCGTCACGTAAAAAACTATTGATCTTCTTGATTAATTTTCCGGTGTGTGCATCGGCGAGATAGAGATCAGTGGAGAACAAATTTTTATCGGAAAGGAAGATCACATATTTTCCATCAGGGCTCATCACCGGTGATACATTGAGTTGGCCTGCATTTTCATCGGAGATGATTTTCTTACCTACATTATTTTCTTTCATATCACCTAAAAAAGGAGTGTAGTACGTCCTCAGGGATTCGGTAAACGCCGATCCTAATTCCTGCTGTGTAGTGCCCAAAGTCATGCCCAATGCTGCATCAAGGCCATATTTTGCGGTGTTAGAAAATAATGGCTCAATCATATTATCACCATAAGTCCCGCTGAAAAATGCCCAAAAGGCTTCCCCATAACGGTAAGGGAAATATTTATACGTGGATAATTTTTTGACATTGGGTATATCATTGTTGAGCACAGCATCGCGCATCCACATCGCTGTGTATGTATCTACTCGACCGAGCGAAAGATATTCGGCCATCCCTTCCACCATCCATAATGGAAGGTTGGCGAGAGACTCCAGGTTTGTGCTGTCGCCATTGATGATCTTATGATATTGAAATGCATGAGAAAGCTCGTGGCCGAGTACTTGCTGGGTCTGCTGATTGATCATGGAAAAAGGAAGCACGACCCTGTTTTTAAATCCTTCTGTCACACCGCCGGTGCCTATACTGATGTCGCCATAGACAGCATTGGTTTGTTGAAATTCTGCGTGGCTATTGTAAAGAATAATGGGATTGTGATCCGTGAAGGAGTCCTTAAAGATCTGGCGGTGATTATCATACCACTCCTCGGACCATTCCGCCATGCGGTTGATGACCTCTTTGTTGGTCGCATAGTAATGGATATCGAAGTGAGGCGTTTCGAGAACCTTGAAGTCAAAGTTTCGATAGCGGGGTTTATTTTGCCCGAATAACTGGGCCTTGGCCGGTTGGATAAATCCAATTACAACCAGCAGGCTGATGATGGAAAGCAATAATCGTTTCATACTTGTGTTCTTGATGACCTTAAGACAAATACATAACAAACAAATAATGGGCTATTGTTCAGTGTTTTCGGATGCTTAAGGGGGTGTTAAAGTTGGCTTAAGGCCCTCTTGCCCCTAAATCCCCTGAAGGGGACTTCCTTTTGTATTTAACAAAATTCAAAATGTTGAGCCCCTACATTTTGTTAAAGATGCCCTTTGAGCCTTCGCGTCTTTGTGGCAAAAAAACATTCCCCAATATTCTTACGATCTTACACTCTTACTGTCTTACTCTCTCATGTGGTGTGTTATAGTTAATCAAATAACCTGCAAATCCGGCTGGAAGAAATGGAAATCTTTCCTCGATGAAAATGCCATCGCGCATTCCATGCATCACACCGGATCACTGGAAGAAGTTCAAAAGGTAATTGAAGATTCATTTAATAACGGTAACAGAAAATTCCTTCTTGTCGGTGGCGACGGCACCGTGCATCATGGCTGCAATATTCTACTCAAAGTATCCGGGGATCAATCACGAGATGTCATCGTTGGTGTGTTACCCTGCGGAACAGGTAATGATTGGGTCAGAACATTTGGTGTCGATAAAAAACAATTAGCGAAAGGATTAAAAGAAGAATACACAGCCCCGATGAATGTGATGAAAGTCACCTGGCCGGATGGGCGAGTTCATTATGGGATCAATATGGTAGGCGGAGGATTGGATGCTTCGGTGGTGAAGCTGCTGAAGAAAGCACCAATTAAAATTCCGGCTCGCATTATTTATCCATATGGTTTATTTAGAGCTTTATTGAAACCTCATACCTGGAAAGGAAAAATCAAAATTGATGACCATGAAGCATCAGGAACGTATATGACCATCCTGGCCGGCTTTGGAAAATATTGCGGAGGAGGAATGTATATGTTGCCTCACGCGAGGGAAGATTCTCCTGCTTTGTTCTTTATGAAACCAAAAAACCTTTTCAAGATTTTTATTTCTACACCGGATATCTACAATGGAAAAATAATTCATGATCAGCGAGCTGTCACTCATCATTTTACTAAAATGGAAATTGAGCATGATGATAAACCGATTCCGTTGGAAGCGGATGGGGAGTTTATAGGATATTCTCCTGTAAAAATTGAAGCGAAGTTTGATGTGATGAAAAGGATTGTTTAAATACGAATCCTTCTCGCCTTCGTTTCGGCATCCTACGCGCGTTCGTTTCGACTCCGCTCAACGACCGGGCATGGAAATCCCCTGATATCGTCTCGACTCCGCTCGACGACCAGCAATTTTCAAAGTAAAATCAAATAGGCATTCTTCTATTATCAGTTGATGAATTTCTATCGTCGAGCGGAGTCGAGACGATAACAGTTTAATTGTTTCCCCGGTCGTTGAGCGGAGTCGAAACGAACGGAGGCCAGAGCTCAGTCGAAACGAACCGTGTGGAATTTCATCAGTATATCCGTCTGCACCTCATCCCCCATCACAAACTCATGACTCCCAAAAATCTCAAACCCATGCCGCTCATAAAATCGAATCGCATCAGGATTCTTTTCCCACACGCCGAGCCAGATATATTTTAATTGCAACTCTTGTGTGCGCTCTTTTGCTTTGTCAAGCAACATCGCACCCAATCCTTTTCCCTGGTAAGCACCATCAATATAAATGCGTTGCAGCTCCATACTATCCTCATCATTGATATCACTTTGCTCACCACTCTTATTCAATTTGAGAAAACCGATTTTCTTTTCTCCATCACAAATAAAATAATGCTCACTCAACGGATTCAATAATTCCGCAAATAATTGATTTCGATTGTAAGCCGAATCCATATACGCTTGTATGTTTTCCGGTTTGTTTTGAGCAGCGAAAGAATCATAGAAGATCTTCCGGCTTAGGTGGAGCAGGTCGTCGACATCGCGGGGAAGGGCATCAATTATTTTAAAAGCACTCATGATTAAAACCCAAAATAGCCACGAAGACGCAAAGGCGCAAAGAAAAATGCACGCAGAGACGCAGAGGGTGAGAATGTGAGAGGTTGAGAAAAAATGCATTTGCAAAAGCTAAGGGGCGAAATCCATTGGATAATGCTGATTAACTCCGCCCTTCAGGGCGGAGAGCATCGTGAGTATAGCTATAGGACTTTAGTCCTGAACACGAAATGCCATTCGTCATCCTCAGGGCTAAAGCCCTGGAAAAAACTCATCGCGCTTTCTCCGCCCTGAAGGGCGGAGTTAATCAGCATTGTGGATTTAAAAACCTCGAACGGAGATCACGGAGATTCATTCACCAGAATCCATTTACTTCTTACTTCCTTATTCATCATTCCTTACGGTTGGTGAGCGTAGTCGAACAATTCTTACTTCCTCAGCCTTCTCCTCAGCCTTTTTTTATTCCTTCCATTTCCCATATATTTGCCCCCAGTTAAAGCATCAAGAGACCCTGTAGGCATCGTCCTTCAGGGCGGCAACCGACCCCGGTGAACGGCACGGTGCCACGGCGATGCGGGCCTCAGGTCAAATTCTGTTCACAGACCTTCCATTACTCGAGGCTTGCATTTATGTTGTTGATGCTTTTACTAGTAGAAACAACTCTGCGTCTCTGCGTCTCTGCGTGAAAAAAATTCGGCGGAAGGGCGGAAGGGCAGAAAGGCGGAATATTAATATCGTTAAACTATATGAAGTCCCCGGTTGCTGAGCTGTAGCACAAGGATGTGTAGAGCAGGTCGAAGCATAGGGATTTAGGGGCAAAGGGAAAAAATGAAACGCACAGAACAATTAAATCAAATCGTCAAAGACCGCATCCTCGTCCTCGACGGCGCCATGGGCACCATGCTCCAACGCCACAAACTGACCGAAGAGGACTACCGCGGAAATCACTTCAAAGACTGGCCGTCTGACCTGAAGGGCAACCACGACCTGCTGAATCTCACACGCCCGGAAGTGGTCGCTGGGGTGCACCGTGCATATTTTGAAGCCGGAGCCGATATCGTCGAAACAGATACCTTCAACGCGAATGCAATCAGCCAGGCAGACTACGGAACACAAGCCTTCGTCTACGAGATCAATTTCGAAGCGGCGAAACTGGCGAGAAAAGTCGCAGATGAATTCACTACTAAAGAACCCAACAAACCAAGATTTGTAGCAGGATCTATCGGACCCACCAATCGCACCTCCTCCATGTCCCCGGATGTCAATCGTCCAGGATTTCGTGCCACTACTTTCCAGGAACTCTCCGATGCCTACCGCGAACAAGCAAGAGGACTCATCGATGGCGGTGCAGATCTACTATTGATCGAAACCGTATTCGATACACTCAATTGCAAAGCAGCATTGTTTGGTATCACGTCATTGATCGAAGAAACAAATGCAGATGTACTGATCGGTGTATCGGGAACAATTACGGATGCGAGCGGTAGAACATTATCCGGACAAACGATTGAAGCATTTTGGATTTCAATATCACATGCACCATTATTCTGCGTCGGAATCAATTGCTCGTTAGGTGCTGCAGAGATGCGCCCGTATGTAGAGAGTCTTTCTCAAATCGCGAATGTACCATTGATCATTTTTCCAAATGCTGGTTTACCAAATGAATTAGGCGGATACGATCAAACGGCCGAAGTAATGAAAGGCCTGATGGGCGAATTTGGAAAGAGCGGATTTTTCAATATCGCCGGCGGATGTTGTGGTACTACTCCAGAACACATTCGCGCGATTGCGGATGCAGTGAAAGATCTTCCTCCACGAGTCATTCCCGAAGCGAATCCTTATACACAGATCAGCGGCCTCGAAGCACTGACCATTCGCCCGGAGAGCAACTTCGTCAACATCGGTGAGCGCACCAACGTGACCGGCTCATCGAAATTTGCGAAACTGATCAGGGAAGATAAATACCAGGAAGCCCTCAGCGTCGCCGCACAACAAGTAGAGAGCGGTGCACAGGTCCTGGATGTCAACATGGATGAAGGACTGTTGGATTCCAAACAAGCCATGATTGATTTCCTCAATCTCATGGGATCGGAACCGGATATCGCCAAGCTGCCGTTCATGATCGACTCCTCGAAGTGGGAAGTGATCGAAGCCGGCCTGCAATGCGTGCAGGGCAAATGCATCGTCAACAGCATCTCGATGAAAGAAGGGGAAGCCGCTTTTATTCATCATGCGAAATTGGTTCGTCGCTATGGTGCTGCAGTTGTCGTCATGGCCTTTGATGAGGAAGGACAGGCGGATACCATTGAAAGAAAAGTTACCATTTGTCAACGCGCCTATAAGATACTCACGGAGCAAGTCGGATTTCCCGCACAGGACATCATCTTCGATCCCAACATCTTTGCGATCGGCACCGGTATCGTGGAGCACAATGACTATGCGATCAATTTCATCGAAGCGACACACCAGATCAAAGCGCTTTGCCCGGGTGTGAAGATCAGCGGCGGTGTCAGCAATGTGTCCTTCTCATATCGCGGAAACAATGCCGTGCGCGAAGCCATGCATACGGCCTTCCTCTATCATGCCATCAAAGCCGGCATGGACATGGGCATCGTCAATGCCGGTATGATCGAAGTGTATGAAGAGGTCGACAAGGAATTGCTGACCAAAGTGGAGGATGTATTATTCAATCGTCACCCGGATGCCACCGAAGCGCTGACCACGTACGCGGAAGATTTTAAGACGAAAGGCAAAGTCATCCAGCGCGACCTGGAATGGCGATATGAAACTGTACAGGAGCGGCTGAAACATGCTTTGGTCCGCGGTATCACGGAATACATCGTGGAAGACACGGAAGAAGCGAGACAACTCTATGATCATCCACTCGAAGTGATCGAAGGTCCGCTGATGGATGGCATGAATGTCGTCGGCGAATTGTTTGGCGCAGGAAAAATGTTTTTGCCCCAGGTCGTGAAGAGCGCACGCGTGATGAAGACTGCTGTGGCGCACCTGACTCCGTACATCGAAGCACTGAAGCAAAGTGGTGGAACATCTTCCAAAGGAAAAATCCTGATGGCCACCGTGAAGGGAGATGTGCATGACATCGGGAAAAACATTGTCGGTGTTGTACTGGCCTGCAATAATTATGAGATACTCGACCTCGGGGTTATGGTGCCGGCTGATAAGATACTCCGCATCGCGCGCGAAGAAAAAGTGGACATCATCGGGCTGAGCGGGTTGATCACGCCGTCGCTGGATGAGATGGTGCATGTGGCTTCGGAGATGGAGCGGGAGGGATTTGTATTGCCGCTGTTGATTGGTGGGGCGACGACGTCAAGGTTGCATACGGCGCTGAAGATTGAGCCTCGCTACAAGCGTGGCCCGGTGATCCATGTCCTGGATGCCTCCAAATGTGTGGGGATCGCTTCGACTTTATTGTCGGAAGATGGAGTGAAACGCAATACGCTCATCGAAGAGACCAAGGCCAATTATGAGCAGATGCGCATTGCGCGGGAGGGAAAGAGTACCAAGCGGTTCATTCCGCTGCGGGCTGCGCGCGAAAACCGTTTTCATCCGGATTGGGTGCATTATCATCCTCCTGTTCCGCACAAGAAAGGCGTGTGGAACCTGGTCGATTATGATCTTGCCGAGCTGCGGCCCTATATAGATTGGACGCCATTTTTTCAAAGTTGGCAATTGACCGGAAAGTATCCGGAGATATTCAAAGATCCGATTGTAGGTGTTGAGGCTAAGAAGTTATATGATGATGCGCAGCACATGCTGGATCAGATGATCGCAGAAAAATGGATCACTGCTAATGCTGTCGTCGGTATTTTTCCGGCGAATAGTGATATGGATGATATCATCATCTACGAAAACTCCTCCCCCCTGGCTTCTTCTCCCCCCCAACCCCCTATAGGGGGCTTTAAAATCAACGAAAATTCCTCCTCCAACGAAATCTCCTCCCCCTTTGGAGAGGGTCGGAAAAACGAGATCTCCTCCCCCTTTGGAGGGGGACGGGGGGTGGTCCGCGAGGACTTCACCGAACTCATGCGCGTCCATCACCTCCGCCAACAAGTCGCAAAGGCCGCAGGCCAACCAAACTTCTGCCTAAGTGATTTCGTGGCACCCGTAGAAAGCGGCAAAATGGATTACATCGGTGGCTTCGCAGTGACGTCCGGTATCGGCATTGAGAAAAAGGTGAAGGAGTTTGAAGACCAGCATGATGACTACAATGCTATCCTCTTGAAATCCCTGGCTGATCGTTTTGCAGAAGCTTTTGCGGAGCGTATGCATGAGCGCATGCGCAAGGAATGGTGGGGCTATGTCCCGGATGAACGATTAGATAATGTCGCATTGATCGATGAAAAGTATACCGGCATTCGTCCGGCCCCGGGCTATCCTGCCTGTCCGGATCACACCGAGAAAACCTTGTTGTTTGATTTGCTTAAGGTGAATGGACAAGTCGGTATTACACTCACTGAAAGTATGGCGATGTACCCTGCTTCCAGTGTTAGCGGCTGGTACTTCTCACACCCCGACAGTAAATATTTTCCAGTAAGCGGTATTGACCGTGACCAATTAGAGGACTATGCACATCGGAAGAAAATGTCATTGAATGAAGTAGAAAGATGGTTAAGCCCCCTTCTTTAAGCTACAGTTGCTGACCTGCTATAGCTGAGCTTGTCGAAGCATAGCTCAAGGAAGTTTAAAAAGTGGAACCAAACTTGATGAATCACTCGCACTAAGCAAATCGGTTGCTTATATGTTTGTTTTTAAATGCTAAATCACTATCGTTGCTGAATGAGGAGGACGGTTGCATGTTACTTGATAACGGAGCTCAGAGCGCGAGGAAGATTATTTCCGCAAGTCTGGATACACGCAATGATTATATACTAGAGCGCAATATTAATAGGTTGATGATCAAATGGCATTCTGTATATTTGATTTCATAGTTATAGATGTTATACGCGAGCTTTTGAGGCGAAAATCTTAAAAGATTTGATGAACAAGCGGATTTGCATTTGCATTATATTAGAGAAATTATTTTTTACGCATGCGGTTTATGAAGAGATCCCTTTTTTTAATTACACTCTTTATGTATGCTTCTATTGCATTCAGCCAAACGGCTAATTCTTATTTTTGGAATGGATTAATAAAACAGAAACAACAAGATTATGAGGGAGCTATCGCAGAATATTCGAAAGCAATTGAAATTAATTCATTGGATACGGCATCATATTTTAACAGAGCGTTATCCAAACATTATCTTAATGACCTCAGAGGTGCGATTGCGGATTATACGAAGGTAGTTGAGATTTATCCCAAATATGCAAAAGCTTACCAAGGCAGAGGAAATGCAAAAAATGATTTACAGGACCATACCGGAGCAATTAGTGATTATAATACTGCCATTGAGATCGATCCTAAGGATGCAATAACTTATTATAACAGAGGAAAGGTTAAACAAGACCTGCAAGATTTACGGGGAGCAATTGCAGATTATAATATTGCAATTCAAATAGAACCAGAAGCTTCAAAAGCTTATTACAATAGAGGAATCGCAAAACAAACCTTGGAAGACTACAGAGAAGCTATTATTGATTATAACAAAGCAATAGAAATTAGCCCAGATTATTCAGATGCATTTTGTAATAGGGCAATTGCAAAAGGTAAATTAGGAGATTACCGGGGAGCTATCGCTGATTGTAATCTAGCAATAGAACTTAATCCAAAATACGCTGAGGCTTTTTATGCAAGGGGAATAGCAAAATTAGCATTAGATCAGAAAGACGAAGGATGCTTAGATTTAAGTAAAGCCGGAGAGTTGGGACTTGGTAGAGCGTATGAAGTTATCAGAACGCATTGCAATTAATTTAGACCTAAAAAGTTGACAAACATTTTATTTATTACAAAAATATACGACATCTATTGAAAATGGACTTGTTAAGATACTATATCAAAACTCCGAATAATGAAGCTAAATTAATTATGGTTACTGACTCTGATGTCAAAACATTTATGTCGGATCAAACTAAAAAAGAAGCCTTTGCAAAATTTATTCACGACAGACTCTATTATAGATATTTGAATCCATTTTTATATTCATCCGAAAATAAAATTAAAAAAGAAGCTGAAATAAAAGAATATGACGAATACACACTGCTTTTCAAAAATGGGTTTTCACTTATGGCAAACTCATGCTTGTTGATAGAGACCATCGAAGCTTTTTGGAGGGGATGGGCAACTACAACAGGTCCGAATGAGATTGCTTTCCTAAAGTTTTTCGGGCGTGATAAGTTATTTAAAGAATTTGCTACTGAAGATATTGCATCGAAATTCTATAAACATGTTCGTTGTGGAATTTTGCATCAGGGCGAAACAACAGGAGGCTGGACACTCACACGCGAAAGTAATTTTCTTGTTGACAAAGGAGCCAAAATAATTAATGCAAATAAATTTATAGAAACGCTGAAATTGTCATTGACCACCTATAAAACTGAATTAATAAATGCTGATTGGAATGATGAAATATGGCTGAATGCTCGAAAGAAAATGAAGGCTATTTTGAACAATCTAAAATGAAATTACTAATGGACAAAGTTAGTGCTATAATACCGCTGGTATAAGATTGCTTTAACCATCAAATTCTATGAATAAATTAACATAATGCATTATATTCATGAGTAAAAGGAGGAATGCTTTAAATAAAATAGAAAATGACCTCTCTGTATTGCAAAGAGAGAAGATTTTTATGCATGATGAAATACAATCATTAAATAAAAAGCTTCAACAATGTAAATTAGAGAAAATGCAAGTCTTAAATGATTCTAAATTAAAAGACGTTGAGATAAGTGCTTTGAAAATCAAAAACGAAGAATTGCTTATGCTTCAATCAAATAAATTGGAGCCTTATTTATCTAAATTAGATATTCAATCAAATTCTCTTAATAATGAAGAAGAGATATTTAATATTTATGAGAATAAGATAAGTCTCTTAAATAATGAAATGGAATATTCAACTAAATTTAAGGAGCTAATTAATAACAAACAAATTATCGACATACCAACTGAATACATTTATATTCTACATAATGAAACATTTCCAAATTATTTAAAAATTGGAATGACAGAAAGACATCCAACTATTAGACTTACAGAAATAAACAGTGAAACAGGTGTTCCAACCCCATATAAAATTGCGTTTTTTGTTAGATGTTTTTCTGCTAGAGAGATAGAATATAAGGTACATCAAAGATTGCATGAAAGCAGAATTCATAATAGAAAGGAGTTTTTTGAATTGGATTTAAAAAATGCGATTGAAATAATTAGTGAAGTAATTGAACAGGAGTTCATTTATATTGATTTTAATGTGAGGATCAATAATTTATTAAGTATTAATTCCTTAAAACAAAATTTAAATAATCCTTCAAATACAGAAATTACTACTTAAATTAGTAATTACTAAATCCTATTTTAGCATTTTTAGAAATTAGAATGCGGTTTATTTACATTAATTATAATTCATCTAATAAATAAATTAATTATTATGAAAGAGAAAATATATGTTGCAGGACCATACACAAAGGGTGATGTAGCTTTAAATGTAAGAAACGCTTTTCAAGTTGCAAATGAACTTGCTGATTTAGGATTTGCACCTTATGTTCCACACGCGACACATTTTTGGCACATGTTATTTCCTCGACCATATGCGTTTTGGCTGGAGCTTGATAATGTGTATTTACCATTTTGTGATGCTTTAATTCGTCTTCCAGGAGAATCAAATGGTGCGGATAGCGAAGTAGAATTAGCTCAAAAATTAAATAAACCGGTATTTTATGACATAGAAAGTTTGAAATCACATTATAAAATTTAACTTCTATGGGAAATAATTCAAATTTGGCAATAATACGATCTGTCGATAGCCTTCAAAAAATATATGCTGTAATTATTGCTCTTGCAATTGGTAAAGCAATACAAACTTTATTTTCAAGTGAATCATTAAACATTTTCGAATTTAATGATGACCTAATAAAATTTCTTCCTTGCTTTTTTTCTTTTATTGTCTTATTAGTTCCTTTTTATCATGGAATGAATCGTCACCTGGATAAATGTTATTTGGAAAAAACTGAAAACATAATTCATGGGGCACTTTTATTCGATTTTATCATTTTTTTCTTCGAATCATCACTACTTTATGCATTTGCTGCCTCTTTATTAGGTGGATATCAAAATTTTCTACTTATAGCAATCTTGCTAACCACAGATACTATATGGGCAATAATTTCCTACTTGATCCACTATAGAGGAATAAAACCGAATATATTATTTTGGGCTTTGATAAATTTTCTAGCAATTGTTTTAGGTATTATTTTCGCATTAATTGGCTCCCAAACATATTCGGATGAAGCAAAAACGTGGATTTTTCTAATTATTTCTATAACTCGAACGATTGCCGATTACTGGGTATGTTGGAGATTTTATTTTCCAAACACTAGTTCAGCCGACAAGGCAACATCGTAATATTTAATAACTTTATAGCTATTCTTAAAATACAAGATTAGCCATTATATCTTCAACCAATTTATTAACAAAATATATCTCAGACTTATTAAATACTAGATTATCATGAGTACTAAAATTTCCACTGACCCCGAACGTAAAATCATTGATGAGTTCGCAAAAGAAATAAAGGCAGCTGCCGAAGCAGGTCCAAGTCCAGAATTTACAGTTATTGATTTCCGCAATGATAGGCAAAAAGGTAAGGCTGGTGAACGAAGAGTATATTTTGTTCCAACAGATTTACTAAGATTCCGGAAAGATAACGGTAGGATTGCGTCCGATGTAATGAGTTATGAAAAACTTAACGGACGATTCAGTGATGATAACAATGAGTCGCAAGATATCTTGAGAAATTTCTTAAAAGAGATTGATAAGGAGAATAACGAAAAACTTAAAAACTCTATACTTCATGCAGGTCAAATTGAACCCGCAATTATTACTTGCGATGGTTTTTTAATTAATGGTAATCGAAGAAAGATGGTTTTGGAAGAATTGTTTAAACAAACCCAGGACAAAAGATATAGTACCATGAAAGTAGTCATTCTTCCTGGAAAAGATGATGAAGGAGGACCGCCCAAGATTATTGAAATTGAAGAAATTGAAAATAGATACCAATTACAAAAAGACGGTAAATCTGAATACACAAATTTTAATTGGGCAGTTTCAACTCAAAGAAAAATGGACGATGGATATACTTTGGAAAGACAAATGAAGGATGATTCATCCTATGCACATTTATCTCCAAAAGAATTTCAACAAAAAGTGGAGGAAATAAAAGAATCATTCTTGCTTCCTCTTAAATGCGTTGATAGATACTTAGAAAGTTTAGGCAGAGAAAAACTTTATAACACTATAGCTGAAGGTAGGGCAGACAAGGATGGAAGATGGTATTCTTTCATTGATTACTATAAATACGTTTATAAGAAACTTAAAGAAGAAAAAAGTAGAATCAAACTAGGTGTCGATGAAGACGAGGTAGGTGAAATTGAGGACGTTGCATTTAAAATAATTCGTCAAAAAGATTTTAAGGGGTTTATAAAGTCCCACATGATAATGAGAAAGTTTCCAGCTATTCTCACAAACAACGAAGCCAAAAAAGAATTAATGAAAATTGGAAATAATACTCTTGAATTGACGAAAACTGAAATTGGAGAATGCAATGGAGATATTAAATTAATTGATGGACGTTGGGCTAATAAAAACGAATCATTAATCATTGGAAGAGTAAAAAAGGCAGTTCAAACAGTCGATCACGATAAAGAACTCGAAACTCCACTTAAGTTATTACAAGATTCATTAAACAAATTAAATCATGAAAATATGGACCCTGATTCCTTGGATAGCTTTAAACTAGACGAAGCATTTAGGATAAGTAAAGAAATTCAGGATAGAGCACATGAACTTGAAAAAGAATTTTGGGATAGAAAACAAAAATTTAAAAAATTAATAAGCAAAAAATGACGATTGATTTTAATGATAACAATTTACTACTTGAAGATATCTCTTCTCTGAAATCAAATCAAGTTAGTCAACTAAAATTTTGGGGATTCAAATCTTCCAGCAAATTGTCTTTTACATATTCTGGCCTTGAAGCTGATAGGCTTTTAACAAAAGTTATTGCATTTTTAAAAAAGGAGAATGTAAAATTTAGTTTATCTAAAAACTGTGCGGCCCAAATCCAATTAACGGAGGAATATGCAGGAGAATTTCAAAGTATTAAAAATTTAGGCCAAGATTTTAAAAATGGCCTATACAATAAGAAGCAATTTACAGAGTTTAAAAGATTCTTCAAAACTCATTTGCCCACGAGACAATTAAAATCACATCAACTGAAAGCCGCCTTTCATTTATATCTAATTCATAATGGAGCAAATTTTTCTGTTCCTGGCAGTGGCAAGACATCAGTTGTTTTAAGTGTTTATGAAAAACTAAAAGATGAAGGAAAAGTTAATGTTCTTTTCGTAGTTGGTCCACCAGCTTGTTTTGGTCCTTGGAAGAATGAATTTGTGGAAACGCTCGGAAGAATACCCAAACAAATAATTCTTGCAGGAGGAGATAAAGAAAGTCGTAAGAGTGAATATTTTGCTAATAACGATACCAAACATGAATTATATCTTACAACATTTCAAACTCTAATCAACGATCAAAAAGAAATTATTACTTTTCTTTCACAGAAAGGTTTAAACGCCCTTCTTGTAATTGATGAAGCACACTACATCAAACAATTGAATGGCAACTGGGCAAGTGCAGTTCTAAATATCTCCAAACACGCAAAGTACCGTTGTATATTAACAGGAACTCCAATACCAAAAAGTTTCAGTGACATCTATAACTTATTTGACTTTTTGTGGCCTCAAAATGAAACGATTGAATCAAGTGCGAAAATCAAATTACAAGCACTTGAAAAAAATAATAAAATCTCTGAAGCGAAAAGCATATTAGAAAACAGAATTGGGCCCTTGTTTTACAGGGTGAGAAAAAAAGACCTTGGTTTGACTGAGCAAATATTTCATAAGCCAATAGTTCTGTCTATGAACAAGTATGAGAATATGATTTATGAGGCTATTGAACGAAATATCAGACATTATCCTATGGAGGCTTATTTAGAAAATATTGATTTCGTCAATAAGTTGAAACGTGGAAGGATGATGAGATTGCGACAAAGTGCATCATATCCACATTTACTTGTCAATTCAATTGAAAATTATGATGAAAACATATTGATGGGGGACAAAAATTTACAACGTATAGTCAGAGACTACGACTCTATTGAATTACCTGCAAAGATTCAATACTTAACATCAAAAGTTCAAGAGTTACAAAAAGAGAAACAGAAAGTCGTTATATGGACTAACTTTGTTGGAACAATTGAAAAACTTGAAAACCATTTCAACAAAATATTAAAAATGTACTGCCGTTCTATTTATGGCAAAACACCTATCGAGCAATCAAATATTGCAGACGAGAAATCAAGAGAAGAAATTAGAGACGAGTTCGTGAACTCTGATAGTGGACTTGATATCTTAATAGCTAATCCAGCTGCATGTGCAGAATCAATTTCACTCCATAAAACTTGTCATAATGCTATCTATTATGATCTTACCTATAATTGTGCGCAGTATTTACAATCACTAGATCGTATTCATCGCGTAGGTGGTTCAGAAACAGTTGAGGCAAACTATTTCTTTTTGCAGTATAAAAATTCTATTGATCAAGATATTTTAATAAACTTGAGAAAAAAGGCGGATCGAATGAGCAGGATAATTGACGAAGATTATAAGATTTACTCTTTAGATATGTTCGATGATGAAGGTGAAGAAATAAACGCATACAACAGATTGTTTGGCAAAAAATGAAAAATCCATTTGAAAAAGTAAAATTGACACAACTTCATACTCTCTGTAACACAATTGCTGAAGCAGATGTTCGGCATCTCAATAACATTAAACGAAAATACTTGAAATCCGCTATAGCATTTGAGGAAACAATTTCTTTACTCAAAGCGTTGAATATTATTAAAACTAAATCAGATCTTTTAATTCTTACTAAGGCATTTTCCTTCCCTATAGATTCAATTCAAGAATTTAAAATAAAATTTACGCCTTTTCTATTTTCAGCAAATCGCTTTGTTTCAAAATATTTGAATACTTTTCTTTTAAATTTTCAAATAGATATCGATAACATCAATTTTAGAGCAACGGTATTCGATAAAATAAAATTCAGTGCTGTAAGAAACCTGCTACTTGAATTGGAATTTATAACTGTAAGTGAGGATAATACAACATACTTTATAAATCCCATTTACACTGAATTGTTTATGAGCCAATTCAGTAGACGAAGACTCTCTCCTGAAAAATTTAAGAAGAATCAAATTAATAATGAATCAATCGCTTTAAAGGCCGAGATTTCGATTATTGAATTTGAATCAAGCCGATTGACCAATATTTCGCTCCTGCCTCATGAAATAGAACATACTTCATTAAAGAATGTATTAGCTGGATATGACATCAAAAGCTATGAAAATTATCTTGATATAAATTTCAATCGTATTGAAAGATATATAGAAGTGAAGGCTGTCTCAATTGAGGACTACAATTTTTATTGGAGTAGAAATGAAATCCAAATTGCAAAAGTTTTTGGAGAAAAGTATTATTTGTATTTACTGCCCGTTATATCAAAGAACTTATTTGATTTTGATAATTTGATTATTAAACAAAATCCTTACAAAAATATTTATCCAAACGAAGCTGAATGGAGAAAGGATGAAGAAATTGTTTCTTTTTCAAAAATTCAGACAAATAAAAAATGACAAAAGCAGCATTTAGAACAAATATTTTATACCCAGGCGATTCAGCAAAATTGCTTGCTGATTTGAATAAATTTCCAGACAAAAGCGTAAACCTTGTCGTTACCTCACCACCTTATGCAGATAAACGAAAGAAATCTTATAAGGGGGTACCTTCTTCAAAATATGTCGACTGGTTTTTACCAATAACTGGACAGCTTAAACGTATATTAACAGACAATGGCTCTTTCATTCTTAATATCAAAGAACATCCAAGCAATGGTGAAAGAGAAACTTATGTATTAGAATTGATTTTAGCAATGAAAAGGCAAGGTTGGTTTTGGATTGAGGAATATTGTTGGTACAAAAAGAACTCTTTTCCAGGGAGATGGCCTAATAGATTCAGAGATTCGTGGGAACGTTGTTTACATTTTACAAAGAGAAAAAAGTTTAAAATGAATCAGGATTCTGTCAAGGTTCCAATAGGAGATTGGGCAACCAAAAGGTTTAAATCTATGAATGAAAATGATTTTGTCAGACACGTTTCAAAAAATAATTCTCACCTTTCAAAAAATGTTTCAAATTGGTTGAATAAGAAAAAGGTTTTTCCTCACAATGTTTTGGTTTTTGATGAAGAACATCGATTGTATTTGGGGAATGTTTTAGAAACAGCAGCAGATGTTTCAAATAAAAATCATAGTGCAATTTTCCCCATTGAGCTTCCAACATGGTTTATCAAGTTATTTACAAATGAAAATGATGTTGTTTTGGATCCATTTCTGGGTTCAGGCACTACGGCGGTTGCCTGCGTGTTGAATAGAAGAAATTACATTGGCGTTGAATTAAAAAAAGAATATTTTGTTGAAGCTGTAAAAAATGTGAAGGAAGTAATAACCCTTATGAATCCAAAGCCCAAGAAAAAACTACATATAACAAAAGTCACTAAGAAAAAACCTTCTACAACTAAAAGCGCTAAGAAAAAACCGCATAAGAAATAGACAAACAATAAACTTAATTATTTTATCGGTTAAATTTCATTACAATTATGAAAACGTCTAACGGCTTTGACATCAAGTATGTCTTCCTTGCTTATGTCCCCCCATTTCGAGATGAAGACCAACCTTTCAAAATTCAGACTGAAGTATTGAAAAAAGAAAATGGAGCAACACCATACCTTTTCAAGATTTTTGATAAAGCAATTGATGAATCGCATGTAGAAATTATTTTTGCATCCGATGAAAGACAAAACAACGATATTAGAAAGGAAATTCTTTCAATCGCTCAGAAAGTTGTAATAAGTGAGAAATCTTCACATGCAAAAAAAATTGCCAATCATCTATATAGCGCAACGGATGAAAGAAATGGAAATGGCTTGTTGGTTATTATTGAAGGACAAAAAGCAGGGACAACACGTATGATTTTGATGCGATTCAAAGGAGATGAAGGTCTTTATAATCATGGAAACACATTAGGTGATTATTTGCCTGAAATATTCACACAGAAAACAAAACACTACAAACTTGCTGTTTATGAGGACATTGTTTCTGCAAAAGCTTTTTGGAAAGGCTATGCGATTGACAAACAGATTTCTGCAAACACATATAAGCAAATTTCCTTTTTCTGGGTTGAAGATTTTCTCCATTCAAAAACAGCTCTTACAGCAGCGCAAGGCACAATGCAGTTTTCAAAAGTTATCAAATCAATTTTGACAAAAACTTCTGACTTATCGGATCAAGAAGAAATAATTTCTGGTATAATAAATCTACGATCAAAAAAAGGCGTACAGATAAGTGTCTCTGAATTTTGTAAAAATTATTTATCAGATGAAATTACAACAAGAATCAAAGATGAATTGAAGAACGATGATTTCTTCAATTCCGTTTTCTCCGTAGATACAGAACTATACACAAAGGAATTTGGAAAAACGGTTTTGAACTTGGCTGACGGTATTACTGCTTATGTACCTTCTTTCGCTTATGGAAAGCACGTTACAGAAGAATTGAATAAGGATGGGAGTAAAGATGTAACCATTAAAGCTAGATTGAACGGGAAGAAAATGAATGTTCAAACAAAAGAACCAAAGCAAGCAACAAAATGAGACCAGACATCATTCAAGTCAAATCTGATTTTGCTTCAATTACTCCAATCTTGAAAGATATTGCTTTAAAAATTGAAGCAAATCTTTTAGAGATCTTTGAGAATGTAGAACACATTGACAAAGTAAGCAGTAGACCAAAAGGAGAAAGAAGTTTCTTTAATAAAGCAATAAAAGAGGTGGAGGGTGTTTTGAAATACCCTGTTCCTTTAAAAGAAATTCAAGACTTAATTGGTGCGAGAGTTGTCGTATATTATAAAAATGACATTAAGAATGTTATCGATATTGTCAATCGATTTTTCGATATGGTAGAACAAAACAATATCGTACCTGATGATGTAAGTAAGTTCGGTTACGAAGGCATGCATTTCATTTGCTTTATTCCAAGCCCTATTTATGCAAACCATAAGAATAATCCTCTTGTTCCTGACTTTTTCGAACTACAGATCAAAACGCTTTACCAACATGCCTGGAGTCAAGCAGAACACGGTTTAGGTTACAAACCCGAAACTCCATTGAGCGATGAAGAACAAAGAAAATTGGCGTTTATTGCAGCTCAATCATGGGGAGCAGATACGATTCTTGCTGATTTAGTCAACAGTAATAATTAATTTTTTACCTTATGATTAAGAATTAAGAAACAATATTCATATTGCTATTGGATCTGTCAATAAACTGTAATATTCTCCTCAATTAAAAGTTCCTTTTTGACTCAGCCATCAATATAATTAAGATATTAACTTTGTGGAAGAAGTCTTTGATGTGTGAAATATTTTGTCACTTTATCACTTCAAGCTATTGAGTCCTATTATACATGAAGCAATTTAGATTAAACGGCAGTGCTATGCTAGAATTAGTTGTAGCAATTCTAGAGGAAAGTTTAGTTACTAATCCAAACACCAAAATATTTTTAAATCATCATGTAAAAGATAAGGATGGATTTAATCGCGAAATAGATGTTTTCGTAGAAACATATGTAAATAATAAAATTTTAAAATATGCCATTGAATGTAAAAACTATGGTAACAATTCAAGAATTAAGTTATCTGATATTGATTCCTTTTATGCTAAGATTTCTGAGTTGGGATGCAAAGGTATTTTTGTTACAACTGGAAAATTTCAAAAAAATACAATTTCAAAAGCCAAAATACTAAATATTGACCTTTATGTTATCAACCTTTCTGAAAAAGACGATATTAAATTAAGTATGCGAGATATGGTAGCAATTGTATATGATGATACTTTTTATTGCTATGTCAATGATATTCCATTTCCACTCGAAGAAATTAAAACCTATATAAATGTGAATACTAAATTTAGAAAACTTAACGTTACTAAGGCTCATGCCATTGTTAAAAAAGCTTACATACACCTTCTTAACAATAGCGGAAGAATATTACATGACAATATTATTCAAGGTGAGGGGAAGGTTGAAGGAGAGCAAGATAAAATACGTGTTTACGTTTGGGCGGATTTTACTCCAGGACCTTTTTGGGCATTGGTTGACAATCAATTCATAGAAATAATAAAATTCGCAGTGCCTGTAGAAGCATGGTACATGCCAAGTCAAGATTTCAAACCAGCCCTCAAAATTTATAAAGCGCTAGGGAGTGATACAATATTTTCTAAATATTTTTCTGTTAAAAGTAGCTTCAAAGGTATTCCTGGTGAATGGGTTTTTATAAATCCAGAAAATGAATTAGAAGTGAAGTTTGTTTCAAATTACGGTCTTTGGACTTTAAAATCTTCTATTGAGGAAAAGGAATAACATTTAATTATCTTAATCTTCAAAATCAAATTAATTGACTCTGGTAGAATAATTTAACCTGGTTAAAGAAGACGGCACTTCCTTTTATGTCCGATTCTTTAACCAGGAAGACTGGACCCTCAACCGGTACCAGCACCATTCGTTTTGGAGCAACCATGTTTTGTTCCAGTATGTCCAATTGTTCGTGATCAGCTATGGCGTCAATACCAAGTACCTGGCCAATAACAAACTCCAATCCGTCAAGCAGACTTTCTTCTGGGCAGATGAAAACAACAGGAACATCACCGAGCTCAGTGCATTCACAGCTTCATTCCTCAACAGCAACCACCTGGGTCAATTCATCTCGCACTACGTGGTGATGAATGAGACTTTCAAAAACATGATGGTGCTGCGCCCTTACCAGTACTTCGCCACGGAAGCCATCATCAAGCACGTCCTCACCGGAAATGATAACGGGTACATCTGGCACACTACCGGCTCAGGAAAGACACTGACCTCCTTCAAAGCCAGCCAGATCGTCATGGATCTGCCCGATGTTCATAAAGTGGTATTTGTGGTGGACCGCAAGGACCTGGATGACCAGACCATGAATGAGTTCAACGCCTTTAAAAAGGGAAGCGTAGACGTCACGGACAATACCTCGACTTTGGTCCACCAGTTGACCGATGATACCAGGCTGGTCCTGACCACCATCCAGAAACTCAACAATGCGATCACCAAGGGCCAATATGAACAACGGATCGGTCATTTAAAAGATAAAAAGATCGTCTTCATATTTGATGAGTGTCACCGGTCGCAGTTTGGTGCCATTCATGATCGCATCATCAGCTATTTCCACAAAAGCCAGCTCTTTGGCTTTACCGGCACTCCCATCTTCGCCGACAATGCCAACAAAAACGAAATGGGGAAACGCACCACCAAAGATTTGTTTGGCCAGTGCCTGCACAAATACGTGATCACCGATGCTATCCGTGACCAGAACGTACTGAAGTTTGGTATCGAGTACGTCGGCAAATACAAACAAAAAGGAAACACCCTCATCGATATTGAAGTCGAGGATATCAACAAGACCGAAGTATTGAATGATGAACGTCGCCTGGAGAAAATGTAAATTATGTCCTGGTTTTCTGGCGAGGTTTAATCCTCTCTTTATACGGATGAGGATGCGATTTCTTCTTTTTCGGTAATTCAGGCGGAATTCCAGACGGATCAGCAATGGTCCAAGGTATTGACCATCCGGAATCTTCCGGGTATTGTGTTCGCTGAGCCATCATCTCTTTATGCATTTCTAATTTAGGAATCAATGCCTCCACCGGAATTCCAAGTAAAACACTTAATGGATGAAGATCTGACAACTGAATATTGGCTTTGCCACTTAATATTTTGGAGACATTGCCCTTAGTACCCAGGACCGGAATCAAATCCTGCTGTTTGATACCTTTCATCTGCATGGCAAACTTTACTACTTCAAGCGGAGAAGCGTCAGGAATAGAATGAAATTCTTCATCATATTGCTCGACCAGGAAAGCCAGGAGACTGAGCTCATTTTCCTCTGCATCCGTTCTTTCGATATCCAATAATCCGTCAATTCGCCTGGTGGCGGCATGATAGTCCTTTCCTGATGTCAATGTTTTCCATTTTGTCATTGTACCCGGAGTTTATATTGTAAGATAGAGGAAAAGTTGCCAAATAGGAAACTTGATGAGCAATGTGCAATAAGCAATAGACAATGGGCAATTGGCAAGGTTTCCAAGTGTTTTTCACCAATCTGGTCAAAAATCATTCGTTTTTCACCGATTCCAAGTGTTTTTCACCTGGTCTGCTTACTTTTCCAGTGGATACATGATTTGCGCTCATTTTTCCTCGCGACCGCTCATTTTTCCATTTTTCATAGTTCCCACCTGGCAGCGTGTTGATGATTTGGAAAGTGAAGAAGATGAGTTGGCTTTTATACATGCCTTCCGGGCACTCTTACGGATCAAGAATGTATTGGCTTCTTACAGTGACTTTTCCTGGGATGATCTCGGCATCGATGAGCAAAGATCGTGAATCGTGATCCGTCAGTCGTGAGTGCCGTCAATCGTGAGTCGTGAATCGTCAATGGTTTTATCTTATAGTGGCATCCTCATTCTGTCATTCACCTTGTTGTATTTAACTGACGAATCACGATTCACGTCTCACGAAACTCACGATTCACGTCTCACGATTCACGCTAAGATCCAGGATGAATTTGAACAGTACTGGCAGGACCAACAAGTCCTCGCTCTCGCCAAGCTTTGTGAAGAGGAGCAGTTGGATAAGGAGCAGTTCAATGCGCTGATCGAAGCTTATATTTTTAGTGGGCAGGAGCCTATACGGGATGATGTGTTTAAGTGTTTAGGGAATCGGCCCAGCATCTTTGCTGCACGAGAAGTGGGGAATAGGATTATTCAGAAGATGAAAGAATTTGTTGAGGTATTCGTAGAAGGAATGGCAGCCTAGAATTCTTTACTCCAGAATTAACACGAATTATATTTTCACGCAGAGACGCAGAGACGCAGAGAAATAATTCAGGAGAAGGTAGGGGCTCAATATCTTGAGCCCTGTTAGAATCCAACAAGAAAAACCAAAATATTAAATCCTCACGCAAAGACGCAAAGACGCAATTGAATTCAAATTAAATAAAGTGAATTCCATTTACCCCCTACAGGGGGCAAGGGGGGAGAACGTGCCACAAAGACGCAGAGACGCAGAGAAATTTTTCAGCATGAGGTAGGGGCACAACATCTTAAGCCCTGTAAGAATCCACAAAGGGAGTCTGAATTTAAAGGGGGCGATTTCGACCTCTTTAGTGAACTTGTCACGAGAATCCTTAAATATCCCTAATTTTAATTATGGCAATTACGCCACAATTAGCCACCAGGTTTTTCTCACCACGAAATCCAATTGAAGACAATGAGAAAGCAGGAATCGAAATGAAACCGTTACAAATTGTAACGCTTTAAAAATGGAGGGTCTTGCACCTACCCTCGGTGAAAACTGTAATCTATTAGCATTTGAATCAAGATTCTGAAATCGTATGAAGGATAAAAAATCAATCATAAACGTTCAGGGCACTGAAATCACTGTCTTGTCTAAGGACGACAAGGATTATATTTCACTTACCAATATGGCTGCTAAGTTTGGTGGGGATGTTTTGGTATACAACTGGATGCGAAATAGAAACACTGTTGAATTTCTGGGCATTTGGGAGCAAATCCATAACCCTGATTTTAAAGGTATCGAATTCGAGACCTTTAAAAAACAAGCCGGACTTAACTCGTTTCAACTTACGCCTAAAAAATGGATTGAAGCCACCCAGGCAATAGGCATTCAATCAAAAGCTGGCCGATATGGCGGCGGAACCTATGCCCACAAAGACCTGGCATTTGAATTTGGCTCCTGGCTAAGTCCCGAATTTAAGCTCTACCTCATCAAAGAATTTCAACGTCTGAAAGACGATGAAAACGATCGCTTAAATTTAAACTGGAACCTGCAACGCACCCTGGCCAAAGTGAACTATAAAATTCACACTGATGCCATCAAAGAAAATCTGATACCGATAGCGCTATCCAAAGAGAAAATAAACGCGGTGTATGCCGATGAAGCCGATATGCTCAACATGGCCCTGTTTGGTAAAACAGCAAAACAATGGCGCGATGCCAATCCAACGGCAGAGGGCAATATGCGGGATGAAGCCACGATTGAACAATTAGTGGTGCTGTCCAATATGGAAAGTATCAATGCTGTTCTCCTTCACCAAGGCCTGCCACAAAACGAGCGCATCAAACAACTGAATGCCATTGCGATCACTCAGATGAAATCGTTAGTCGGTAACAGGACGCTTAAAAACTTATCTTCAAAAAATCTTAAATCAGGCAAATAAATTACAGGAATTATATTTTCACGCAGAGACGCAGACTTCGTCTGTCGAAGGGACAGACTACGTCTGCCGAAGACAGAGGCGCAGAGAAAATCTTCAGCAGGAGGTAGGGGCTCAACATCCTTGTGGTGAGCGAAGTCGAATCATTGAGCCTTGTTAGAACCCCACAGGGATTTCGTTTTTTGGAGTTACGCCGCGATGCGGCTACATGGGGATTTTTTCTTTCCATTCTTCTTCTACCAACCTTATGCCGCGATGCGGCGAAGCATTTCACTTTTGACAAAATCCTTTTAAATTCTGAAAATTTTATAATTCTGTGAATTCTGATTCTGACAAAGGGAAATGCACTATCAGCGTACTCAGATCATCAGCGTTTGTATTTCGACATTTACATTATTTCTTATTTTTCGGAAGCTTTTTTCGTCACACCCAACTATAAACTCATGTTGAAAAAAATTCTCCTCACCCTGCTGACTATTATTGTAGTCGTTGTGCTGGGACTCTACCTGTACATCAGCGCTTCCTGGGATAAAAAGTATGACTGGCCCGGACCCAATCTCAAATCAAGTACGGACTCCACGATTATTGCTCGCGGTAAATACCTGGTGACTGGTCCGGCACATTGCATATCGTGTCATGTTTCTGGTTTTGCCGATATGGTGGCGGCCGATACTGGTAAGATGGTACCGCTGGAAGGAGGAATTGGATTTCCCATGGGACCTATTGGTGTCTTGTATACGCGCAACCTCACACCTGACAAGACCACCGGTATAGGCCGCTATACGGATGAACAGATTTTTAGGATGATGCGGCATGGCATCCGGCCCAATGGCATGGCTTCATTGCCCCTGATGATGCCGTTCTGGAACATGGCGGATGAAGACCTGGTGGCAGTGGTTTCTTATCTGCGCTCCTTGCCTCCGGTCGAACATAATGTTCCCGATGCACAGTATACTTTCATGGGTAAAGCCGTGCGCACTTTTGCTCCCACTTTTAAACCCATCGAAAAACCAACTCCTCCCACTACCGCTCCACCCATGGCCGCGACGAAAGAAAGAGGTGAATACCTGGCGCGGTATGTTTGCAATTGCGTAGGCTGTCATACAAAACGGGATCAGATGACTTACGAGGCCACCGGACCTGAGTTTGCCGGCGGAATGGAATTTGAACCGTGGCCCGCATTGCACAAGTATCTCAATACTGATACCACCTTGTGGTTACGTACACCTAACCTGACACCATCTCCCACAACAAGTGTTTGGACCAAATACAAATCAGAAGACGAGTTCATTGCACGCTTCAGACAGGGACGAGTGATTGCTATCTCGCCTATGGACTGGGGCCCATTTTCCAGGATGAGTGATGAAGATCTAAAGGCGCTTTATTTGTATCTCCACTCTCTTCAACCTGTTGAAAATGATGTGAGCGAAACTGTGTTTAAGAAAGCGGAGGGGTAAAGAGCAAGGCATCAGCGTCCTCAGCGTCCTCAGGACATCAGCGGTTTGTATTTTATTGTTGCATACAAGCAACTGGGAAGGAGTCCCGCCGCGATGCGGCTACTTGGGGATTTTTTTTTGCATTCTCTTGCTAAGAACATTATGCCGCGATGCGGCGAAGCATTTCTCTTTTACACTTTTCTGCTAAGAACATTTTGCCGCGATCTTCGAGCACCGAAGCCATTTGCGAAGGTGCTGCGGCGAAGCAGACAAAATCCTTTTAATCCTGAAAATTTTCAAATTCTGTGAATTCTGATTCTGACAAAGGGAAATGCACCATCAGCGGTTTGTATTTTCCACCTTTGCAGTCAAAGTCTCCACACGTGCAAGCAACAAGGCGATAGTATTTTGTAATGTTTCAATTTCTTCTTGTTGTTCCTGAACTGCTTTTACAAGAGGAACTGTGAACTCTGCATATCGTAATGCATAAGTGTCCCGATCATTTTCAGGTTTGACTACACCGGAGAAATTGTAACCGATTTCATTTGCTGCTGTTTCTACTTCCTGTGCCAGGAAACCTGAATACGTGATGTTGGATGCTTTCGCGCGACTGCTGGCGAGATCAGGTGATAATGGTTCACCAATGTGAAGACAAAGAGATTCAATGTCGAAGGTATAAGTGACTGGTCTCAATTTGGATATAAATTCAAGACCGGGGACATTGGCGGTTACATTGCGTTTGAAACGCGCATCACTGTCATCAGACCAGGGAACGTGGCCCCGGATGTCCGTGATGGTAGTGTTTCCAATCCGAACTCTACTATCATTAAGAGCAATTGCATTTCTCCCGATCGCGGTTGAATTGGTTTGATCCACCAGAGCGACATTTGCATTTGAACCAATGCAGGTATTATCGTTTCCTATCGTAAGAAGTATCCCGGCATTTTCACCGATGAAGACATTATAATCTCCTGTTGTGGTAGCTCCTCCTGCATTAGCACCCATGAGGGTGTTTTGAACTCCACTGGTGACCTGGTCTCCGGACAGGAATCCAAAGCATGAATTAGAAACTCCGCCAACGTTATGTGATCCTGCACCCTGACCTACAAATGTATTATCATCACCTCCGCCTCCTGTAGCCCCGCCTGCATCTTTTCCAATGAAGACATTATTACTGGATAGTACAAATCCATCACCGGCTCCCTGTCCAATGAATACATTAGAGGTACCTGTTTGATTTGCGGTACCTGCATTCTGCCCGATGAAGACATTATTATCTGCTGAAACATTGGAGTCCCCTGCTCCATCGCCCATAAAAACATTTGCGGTGCCAATGGTATTTGCACCTCCTGCATTGTTACCAACAAAAGTATTATTGCTTGCAGTGTTTACATCTCCGGAGCCATGACCAATGAATGTATTGGAAATACCTGTTGAATTTGATCCGCCTGCATCCATTCCGATAAATGTATTGTTCTGGCCGGTTGTATTAGCATCCCCTGCATTATATCCGACAAAAGTATTTACTGATCCGGTGGAGTTTACTAAACCAGCACTAGTTCCTATGAAGGTATTCTGGAAGCCGCTCGTATTGGATCCGCCTGCATCTTTGCCGATAAAAGTATTTTCGTCTGATGTGTTGACATCTCCGGCACCAGCACCAACAAATGTGCATGCACTATTTAAATTACCTGCCGCACCTGCATTCATCCCCAGGTAAGTGTTGTTGGCCCCAATGGTAGTGGCACCACCTGATGTAACGCCTAAAAATGTATTGCCCGATCCTGTTGAATTAGATCCGCCTGCGTCTTTGCCAATGAAGGTATTATTGTCAGCAGTATTTAAATCGCCTGCGCCCTGGCCTACAAAAGTGTTTGATGTTCCAATAACATTTACACCTCCAGCATCTTTTCCGATGAAGGTATTGTTGCTTGCCGTATTAAGATCACCTGCGCCCTGACCTACAAACGTGTTTGAAGAACCGGAGACATTCGAAAGGCCTGCATTCTTTCCAATAAATGTATTTGAAGTCCCGGTGGAATTTGCTCCTCCTGCATCATGACCAAGAAAAGTATTGTCACTTGCAATATTGGCATCACCTGCTCCTTTCCCAACAAAAGTATTGGATGAACCCACGACATTAATTAATCCTGCATCCTTTCCAAGGAATGTATTCGAAGTGCCTGATGTATTGGCTCCGCCTGAATCCTGTCCAAGGAATGTATTATCGTTCGCATTGTTGACATCCCCGGCTCCCTTGCCGACGAATGTATTGGCAAGTCCGGTGCTATTAGAATTACCGGCACTTCTTCCAATGAATGTATTACCACTTGCAGAAGTATTGAATTGACCGGCACCCTGTCCGACGAATGTATTTTCTGCTCCGAAGTTATTGGATTGGCCGGCAAACGTACCGATGAAGGTATTGTTGGAAGCAGTAGAGTTTGTATTACCGGATCCTCGCCCGATAAATGTATTGGAGATACCTGAAGTGTTCGCTGCACCGGCACCTGTACCCATGAATGTATTATCACTTGCATTATTGTTGAGGCCTGCTCCTTGACCAACGAAAGTATTTGCAACGCCTGCAACATTGGATCCTCCTGCATCGGTGCCAATGAAAGTATTTTGACCGGCTGCGGCATTGACATCACCGGCATCTTTACCGATGAACGTGTTAGCTGTACCCGTAGTATTAGCGGCTCCGGCATTAGCTCCTATGAAAATATTATTGCTTGCAGTATTGACAATTCCGGCATTGGTCCCGACAAAGGTGTTAGATATACCGGAAACATTAGAGTTGCCTGCATTGGCCCCTATAAAGACATTGAATCCGCCCTCCATATTATGATTACCGGATAGTTGTCCGAGAAATGTGTTTGAACCGCCGATAGTGTTTTCTTTTCCCGATAAGTATCCTACGAATGTATTGTTGTTGCCTGTATTGTTTAAACCGGCACTGGTTCCGATAAAAGTGAGATTCGTTCCCGTTACGTTGAGTGCCCCGGCATTACTTCCGATGAATACATTGTTATTAGCAACAGTATTCAGGCCTCCGGCAAATGATCCCAAGAAAGTATTATTTGCGCCGATCGTATTGACACTGCCTGCTGTACTACCCACAAAAGTGTTTAACGATCCGGAAGTATTTGCAAACCCAGACTGGTATCCAATGAATACATTTTCGTTAGTAGTGCCATCATCATTAGTGCCCGAATTTTCTCCAATAAAAACAGAATGCCCGGGGCTTTTTAATTGAAAACATTTGGCATCTAAAAGTCCAATCTCATTCCCGGCGATGGTAAACCTGATTTTATCTTCATTCGCATTCTTTTCCACTTCCACTTTAGTATTGGCATCTGCATCCGATAATTCTCTAATGTTACCTGCTGCCATTGCAATCCATGCAGTACCATTCCAATAATTGTATGCATTGGTTGTCGTATTAAAAATCATCAGGCTTGTAGCCGGAGTCATTATGCCATCTCTGTCTGTCGTGGTCATGCGAGGGATAAGCAATCCTTTTGTGTTGGAAGAAATATCAAGCATTGAAGTGGCAGTTGGTGTTCCGGGACCTGTACTGATCAATACCTGTCCTGTGCTAATGGCAGGCATGAATGCAATGCAGAAAAATAAATACAAGGAGAATTTGTTATGCAAAGTCATGACAAATAATTATTGAGAATGTGTATGATAAAGAGATACTAAGTTGTCGTATCAAATGTAGACTTGTTGCCAGGCAGTTACTGTACCATCTAATCATTCAAAGGCACCACTGGCGAACCTATGGTATGGCAGGTCAACAGATGATACACAATACATGCCTTTCGATGAAGTAAAAGTATTTGGTAACGATGCTCATTTACAACCCACATTAGTGGGGAAGCATCTCTGGCATTTTTTGTAAAATAGTTTCAGCCGAAAATCAAGGTGTTACAATGGACATCGGTTCGTCAATCTCAAGGCTGATTGCGCTGATGATTTTCTCAAGTTAGCCACGAATTACACGATGTTGCTGAGCTGTAGCACAAGGTTGTGGTTAAGCAGGTCGAAGCATTAACACGAATTAAATTTGTATATCCTCACGCAAAGACGCAAAGACGCAGTGGAATATTGCTACATTTACTTTTACCTTCGCCATTCCTAATTCCTTTCCATAATTGGTAATTAGTAATTAGTAATTTATAATCCCCCCTGAGTCATTATGTTACCCGTTGCCTATATCACCCCCAACTTTACTCCCAACGCTGTCCGATTTATTGAAGCGTTAACTTCCCAATACAAAGTTCGATTGATCATCATCAGCCAGGAACCGGTGAGCCTGTTACCGCCCTGGATGCAAAGCAGGATCTCCATTGCACGACAGGTTCCGGATGTATTTGACAAATGGACCATCATCAAGACGCTCACTGACCTTCAAAGAATAACCGGTCCTATCCAAAAGATTCTTGGTGCTACGGAACAACTCCAGGTTCCAATTGCAGAAGCGAGGCTGGCATTAGGGGTGCCGGGAATGAATACTGCAACAGCACAAAATTTTCGCGACAAATCCAGGATGAAAACTTTGTTTGACGAAAACGGAATTCCCTGTGCACGACATGAACTTGTCAACACTTATGAAAGCGCACTCGATTTTATCAAACGATGTCCTTACCCGGTAGTGGCAAAACCAGTTGCAGGAGCAGGATCACAAACAACCTTTAAAGTCACCAGTGATGCGGAGATGTTGGCTGCCTTTACGGCGATGGGACATGTTTCTGCAGATGGTGTGATCATCGAAGAGTTTATCGTCGGTGATGAATATTCACTGGATACTTTTTCGCTGAATGGAAAAATAATGGGACAGACCATCAATCAGTATTTGCCCACGCCGCTCGAGGCGATGTCCAATCCGTGGATTCAATGGCGCGTACAATTCAGAAAGGATAGTAATAGTAAAGCATTTGATGACATCCGTAAAGCCGGCAAGAAAGCACTGGATGTGTTAGGAATGAAAACCGGAATGAGTCACATGGAATGGTTTCGACGCAAGGATGGAAGCATCGCGATTTCTGAAGTTGCGGCAAGACCACCTGGTGCACAGTTTACAACATTGATTTCGCGGGCTTGTGATTTTGATGTTTTAAGAGCGTGGGTGGAGTTGATGCTTTTTGATAAAGAGATTGGACCAGAAATTAAATACGCCAGTGGTGCTGCCTATTTGCGCGGTGAGGGAACTGGTCGAGTAATCCGTGTTGATGGACTGGATAAAATTAGATCCAAATACAGCGACATCATTACCGATATCCGCGTTCCAAAACCCGGGCAGGAAAAATCAGCGAGTTATGAAGGTGAGGGTTATGTCATTCTAAGGCATCCGGATCAGAAAGTCATTGAAGATGCGCTTCAGGAAATCGTCAGTACAGTGAAGGTTCATCTTGCCTGATCGTAATACTATTAGCCACGAATTACACGAATTAGGTTTGTGTAATCTCACGCAAAGCCGCAAAGACGCAATTGTATATTACATTTTTATATCTACATTTCGTCTCACTGCAAAATAAATTCTATAGCAATTCAAAATGCCTGTAACAAAAAGATCCTTCGGGTTCATGCCGAATGGCCAGGAAGTTTTCGAATTTATCCTGACCAATGCATCCGGCATTTCTGTAAGTGCTCTTGATTATGGTTGCACGATCAGGACATTTACTATTCCTGATCGAACAGGACAAATGGGGGATATCGTTTTAGGATTTGATCAGCTGGAAGGTTATCTTAATTCGTCTCATTATATAGGTGCTGTCGTAGGTCGATTTGCAAATCGAATTGATCATGGAAAATTTTCGTTGCAGGAAAGTCTCTATCAACTGACCATTAACATGCCGCCCCATCATTTGCATGGTGGATATAACGGATTCGATAAAAAAATCTGGCAGGGTACACTGGTGGAAAATGAAATGGGTTCTGGTGTCACGTTTCAATATGTCAGTCCGGATGGCGAGGAAGGTTACCCGGGGACATTATCTGTCTTCGTTCAATATTTGCTGACGAATGAAAATGCATTGATCATCAATTTCGTTGCAAACACTGATGCACCAACGCATGTCAACTTATCTCAACATTCCTATTTTAATCTGAACGGCACCACTGCACCGATTTCCAACCATGGCCTCATCGTTGATGCAGATTATTTTTTACCGGTAGATGCAACTCGATTGGCGACAGGAGTTAAATCACCAGTAGAAGGAACGCTTTTTGATTTCAGAAAAGCAAAGATGATAGAAGAATCGTTTCAGCTCAATGATCCTCAAATCAATATTACGTTGGGACTGGATCATTGTTGGGTGCTCAACAAAGAATTAAATACGTTGGGTTTTGCTGCATCATTATATGATCCTGTTAGTGGTCGATATTTAGAAATTCATACTACAGAACCCGGGCTGCAGGTCTACACCGGATTTTCCTTAAATGGCACAGGTAAAAATCATATGGAGCTGGATGCTTTTTCGGGAGTGGCTTTAGAAACTCAACATTTCCCGGATTCGCCTAATCATCCGGAATTTCCTTCCACTTTATTATTGCCAGGAAATACCTTTGCGTCTACTACCGTATTTAAGTTTTCAATTTTGAAATGACGGATTAACTCTTTCGCCGCCGGATTCCGTTCGTTTCGACTCCGCTCAACGACCGGGCAAGAACCCTACCTGGCATCGTTTCGGCTCCGCTCAACGATAAAACATTTCGCTACAGAAAAAAAACGGTTACGTAGAGATCAAACCAAAGAACAAACCAAGTTTATCCATACGGAAACATTATAATAATAACGAAAATCATAGTTGTTGAGCGGAGTCGAAACAACAACAGTATGATTGTTTCCCCGGTCGTTGAGCGGAGTCGAAACGAACCCGTGAAGAATGATCTTGGGAATTCCGCCGCGATGCGTCGAAGCATTTATCAACGCACGATTCACACCACTCAAAACTCACTACTCACTACTTTCTACTCACTACTTTCAACTCAATACGCACTTACATCGAAGTTATCTTAATCTCCACCCGCTGATTCCTTTTCCGTCCTTCTACAGTTGCATTAGTCGCGATGGGCTGCCGCTTACCATATCCCTTATAGGTGATTTGTGATTCAGGTATCCCTTTGTCGTAAAGATATTCTGCAATATTTTTTGCCCGTGCGGTTGATAAACGATCGCAGTATTCATCCTCTGGCAAGCTATTGGTGTGTCCCCCGATTTCAATTTTCACATTACGATTGTTAGATAAAAAATCATAGATCTCCTGCAATACAGCATTTGAAGCGGATTGGATGGTAGAGCTATCCGCATCAAAATAGAGTTTGTCAACGCGTATGGTTTGACCGAGCGTGATCGTAGCGATGTCAAGAGTCTTCAACACTTTTTCTCCTTCCATCGTGATATCCCCTGTGGCAATGCATCCGTTAGCATCTACTACTCGTATGGTATGAAATCCTTCTTCCAGTGTAACCGCCTGTGCTGTTGTCTCGCCATCATTCCAGAGAAATTCATATGGTTCAGTTCCTCCATGAACTATTGCTGTGGCCCTTCCATCTTTCGCCAATTTGTCTGATGATTTAGCATCCACTTTCGATGTCAGCGTCATCGGTGTCGAAGCTGGTATGATAGCACTTGCCACGGTGTTGGAGCCCATCTGATCTGAAATCGTCACCTGGTAAAGACCCGGCGCAAGGTGCGTGACTTGAATACTATTACCACTGATCTGGCCCCATTTATACGTGTAAGGCGGTGTGCCACCGTGAGCGATAACGGTAAGATCACCAGTGGCCATGCCATCACATACCGGTTTTGAGTTGACTTGAATAGCCGCTACTATTTCATTGCCTTTTGGTGCAGGAAGTACGATGACCGGCGTGGTGTCTTCCATGATGCGTGACATTCCATTATGGCCCGCCATCCAAACATTACTACCGGGACCCTGATCAAGTACTATCATTTGTTCATTAATACTGCCTTCATTCATCGACAGAATTTTTTCCTGGTAGGGATCATACTTGACCAGCATGTCGGAAGCGATATAAATCAATCCCATATTGTCGGAAGCTAATGCCTTCACATTACCGGAAGTAAGATCTTTCCATGCAGCAATAGGAAACCAACGATTATATGGATTGACCAACCACATTGTATTGTCGGCAGCCATCCACGCTCCTTCTTTAGTCGAGGTGATGGCCGTGATAGCATGATCTTTTTCATAAAGCTTCCAGTGTTTCCCTTCAATTCGTACCACGCCTGAACGCGTTCCGATCCACCTGATACCAAATGGATCCGTATGAATGAAGGTCACCTGGTTACTCATCATCACACCATCTTCAGTGGTGTATTGCTTGAGAATTTTTTCTTGTGGAATGGAAACGGTATAAACGCCATTATCCGTTCCGACCCAGGCGACATTTTTTGAAACATCCAGGCAGGTAGCAGCTCCTCCGGCATCAACGGCAAGTTCTTTCCCAGTAGAAACAAACTTGATGACACCCTGGCGAGTAAGCATAATCAGACCATAATCCAGCGTCCAATCGACATCGACTATCTGATCACCTGCTTGCATGGCTTGTGCATGATTGCTATTCGACGGAATCATAAAGACATCCGCACTGGTAGCAACATAGATATTGCCGGCAAGGTCGTGGGTGATGGCCCTGTATTCCACTTTGGGTGGAATGCCTTCGATTTGTTGGACGGCTTTTAGTTTTTGGGCATTTAGAAGATTGCCTTGTAGGATGATAAAGGTGATGAATATGGAAATTTTACAAAAGTGTTTCATAGAATGAATGAGTCAGAAATGATTGTGCCTGGTTATTTTTTATTATCCTGATGAGTATGTTTGAGTCTTGATTTTATATTAAAACGAGCTCCTCCTTTTTATCAAATTCCACTGAAAGTTTAACTTTCATATCCAAAGCATTGAGGACACGGATGATAGTGTCAATTCGATTATTCTTGGTGTGATTTTCAATTTTGGAAACCTGTGCTTTTTGAACGCCAATCAAAGCTCCCAATTGTTCCTGGCTGAGATGTTTTCTCAATCGGGCTTCTTTGATCATGCTGCCCAGGATATCCATCCGAAGTTCATACTCAAATTTTTCTCGCTTGGGTGTGCCTCTCTTGCCGAGTAATTCTTCCTTCAGTGTGTCTATATCTTTTGATTTCAATTTATTTTTTGCCATGATAATTATCGTTTAAGAGTCAATGCCTCCTCTAAAAAGAGGACATTAAAATCAGTTTTCATCCGGTGAAAGATTTAACGAGACAAAGATAGGGAAGTTTCCTTATGGGGAAATAATTTGACCTTAATTCAATGCGGTTTTACTTTTCCTGATAGCCTAACCTCAGTGGCAGGAGGGTATCCATGAATTTTACAATATTTTACACTGCTAATCCAAAACTATGAAGCGAAAAATCAGGATGGGAATGATCGGCGGAGGTCGTGGTGCGTTTATTGGAGCCATACACCGGATGGCTGCTGCGCTGGATGGCCAGATTGAACTCGTTTGTGGCGCTTTTAGCAGCGACCAGGAAAAATCAAAGAATAGCGGTGCTGATCTCTACCTGCCGGTAGAACGATGTTATGGCAATTATACCGAGATGATCCAAAAGGAATCCTCTCTGCCGGAAGATCAACGAATGGATTTTGTCAGCATCGTCACGCCTAATCATATGCACTTCGGACCTGCAATGATGGCACTGGATAATGGTTTTCATGTCATCTGTGATAAACCGATGTGCCTGACTTTGGATGAAGCTAAATTGCTCAAGAAAAAAGTCGAGTCCACAAAACTCATTTTTGCATTGACGCACAATTATACCAGCTACCCGATGATCAAACAGGCGCGACAAATGATTGCGCATGATGAAATTGGAAAAGTGCGAAGAATTGTTGTTGAATATCCACAAGGCTGGCTGAGCACTCCAATTGAAAATGCAAATCAAAAGCAAGCTTCGTGGCGCACAGATCCGACTCGTTCAGGTGCAGCAGGGGCGATGGGCGATATTGGAACGCATGCCGAAAATTTAGCAGAGTATGTCACAGGATTACAAATCGAAGAGCTCTGCGCTGATCTCTACACACATGTACCCGGCAGAAAATTGGATGATGACGGAAGTGTATTGTTGAGAATGAATAATGGTGCAAGAGGTGTGCTGTATGCCAGTCAAATCAGTGCCGGTGAAGAAAACAATCTGCGCATCAGGGTGTATGGTGAAAAAGGCGGACTCGATTGGTCGCAAATGGAACCGAATAGTTTAACCGTGCGGTGGTTGGATCAACCGATGCAGGTGTTGCGCACTGGTGTTGGAACTTTGTATCCCGAGACACAAGCTCACACCCGAATTCCTGCCGGGCATCCCGAAGGTTACCTTGAAGCCTTTGCTAATATTTACCGCAATGTTGCGGTTTGTATACAAGCCCGTTTAAATAATGAACAAGTTGATGCCGTGTACACAGATTTCCCCACGGTAAATGATGGTGTGAGGGGAATGGCTTTTATTGAAGCTGTGGTGAAATCTGGGAAACAGGATGATGTGAAATGGATATTAGTGAGTAGTGAATAGTGAAAAGTATTTTGCTCATACTGTGCAAAAGGAAGTCCCCTCGGTTGGTGAGCGGAGTCGAACCATCAGGGGATTTAGGGGCAAAAGTTATTTCAATGGAAATTCCCATTCCACAACATCATCATCCGATTTTCCAACTGGTTTTACTCCACTGCTGTATTCCATATCGGACCATTTAAGAGGACCATAGATTCCGTAAGCTGCCAGCTTTAATTTGTTATGAAGGGGATCAACATTGATTTCCATATAACTTTGAAAAAAGGGCGCATTGTTATAATCAAATGCTGCACTCAACCATTCTGCACTGAAGGGCCATCCATTATATTTCTTAGTCCATATCCAGGCCGGGCGTTTTAAGATGCCTGTATTTTTTTCAATTTTATCAATGATGGATGCTGCCGCCGGATAATGTGCCCATACTTTTTCCGGCATTTCATTGATAGGTTTTAAAGCAGCTCCTAAACTTAAGTATGCGCCACCACCTCCATTGACAAAATGATGCATCACTTTCCCGGCATCTTTTCCATCCAATGGTTCTTCATAATATTCAAGGTCATGGGTATCGCCAGCCATCACAATAGTTACGCCATAATCTTTGAAGAGTTTATGCAACGCGGCAAAATCAGAATTCATATTTCCCTGGTATTCCCCGGCAGCATAAAAAGGATGACCACACAACACAAAAATAAATTTCCCTTTGGATGCTTCCAGTGATTGCTTGAGCCATTCCATTTGCACATCATCAATCCTGCGCAGCACGCCAGTTTCCACACATATGAAAGCGAAGTCTTTGGTTTGTATTTGGAAATAAGGAGCTTGTTGATATCCTGTTGGCACCCTGTATTCTTTCCGTAAGCGGGACGCTTCCACAATTTGGGATTCAATTTTCTGATGAGTGGCTGATGAAAGATCCAGATCCGCAGCACGTCTTGCCCGCATTGCTTTCCTCGCAGAAGTGGAATCAAAAAAAGTTGCTGCAAATCCTTCGAGCGCATCATACCAGTCATGATTACCCGGTATCGCATAAACTGGTTTGTGAACGCCTTTCATGGGAAGCCAAAAATTTCTTTCATAATCCTTCATGGCTCCATCCGGATACACGACATCGGTTGAAATCACCAGGAACTTGATGGATTCCAAACCCGCATGCGTCACTATCTGATCACTCAATACATATTGTGAGGCATCTCCTTCGCCCGGATCCCCAATAATGAGAAATGAAAATGCACTTGTGTCACTTACACCGGATGGCTTGATCACAAAACTGCTGGCTGAAGGTTTTTCTTCTATTGACTGCACCATCGCTGTGCGCCAACTATCTGTTCGTTTTGCAGCCCAACTATCCCAGATTCCGGATGCCCAATTTTCGGTATCAAAATACCAGCTCATACCAAATACCGGAATAATTGCTGCCAGCAATGCAGCATATGGCAATCCGGTTTGCAGGCCGATTCGAAACGCTGTTCTGAAAGAATAGCCGGCCTTTCGAATTCTGATGTGTGCACGCAACCTGCTTTCAAGGCGGTTTTGTAAAAAATTTTTGAAACTTAATTTTTTTCTGACAGCAACAGGTGTGGATAATACCCATATCCATATTTTCTTTTCAAAAGGATTCAGCAACTTCCGGAAAAAGCTGAAAAGAGGAATAATAAATGCGTATCCAATGATCAGCGCAATAACAACATCTCCGATCAAGGCGACAAAAGGAGATAAGATCCTGCTGGAAGAACGATCGAATCCCAATCGACCAAGATGCATGAAAAATAAAATGAACAGAAAGACTATAATCCAATGCTTGTCGATCGAAGCTTTTACGGCTTCATTTTCTTCGATGTCATTGGCTATTTTTTCTATCTCCGGGTAATCTTCTAATCCCAATGCTGTTACAATGTCCTCTCCCACTTCTTTCATCACACCGATACGGGCAGAAAGAATTTCTATACCCATGCCGGCAATTCTCAAACTGCCAATAATCGCCATTAACCAACTAAGATCTGTTCCCTTGAAAAAAAGAATAGCCACCAATACCGCCAGGTTGCCAAAGAAAAAAAACACCTGGGGCAAATAAGGAGAACCTCTCTTTCGCAATCTGACCGCTACAACCAACTGACGAATGGCATCAATGGAAAATAGAAATAACGCAAAGACATAAACAGCGTTGCCAACAAATAAATCCGCATTGATCAATAATAAACCAAACAACAGGGTGATGAAGGCACTCCAATGCGCTGAATTTCTTTCCTGCACAGATGACCGCCTGAATCCCTGAATAAAAACCAATAGCGCGGCCCACACCAGTAGGCCTCCAACATCCTGGATTTCGGAAGATGCAGTGAAAGGACTAAAAAGCGCAACTGCAGCCAATAGGAATGCAATGCCGGCAAATACAATTTTTTGAATTCGGGAAGATTCCGGGATGATCATTATAAAAACTACTTAATTCAAATGTATACCGTAATTAGCAATTACTGCGGATTATCACCGCAATTCAAAAAACTACACGCTCCAAAATCAGTTTTATTTTTTTCTTACTACTCAATTTGTAAATTTGAAATTCAATTATTAATTAGTAATTACTAATTAGTAATTCATTTCAAATCATGCAGGTTTTTGGTAAAGTGCTCAATCCGTTTTCCGGGTTCGAATTTTACCTTATTGTATTCGTCTGAATTTCCTTTTGGTATCGTCAATGATTTCCAATCGCCATTATTAGTTAAACGAGCGAGATAGACGATCTGTCCGACGTGATAAGAATAATGCGCTAATTGTCTCAGGACAGCATCTTCCACACTCTGTCCCATGGTGCGGATATAAATCGTTTTCTCCATATCCTCGACCGTAAGGGATTTCAATGCATGGAGTGTGCAGGCCCATCCTTCTTCCCATAATTTCATCAATTGCTCACGGTTCATATCGTGTTCTTCAAATTCACCATCCCGCTGCCGCCATTCTTTTTCTCCATCGGTGGTGAGAAAGTCAGTCCATCGGGACATCATGTTGCCGTGGAGGTGACGGATAATGACATTGATACTGTTGCTTTTCTCATCCGGGATCCAGTTGAGTGCATCATCGCTGGTTTGAGCCAGTGATTTTTCACCAAGCGATTTGTAATACTGGTAGAGATCAATGGCGTGGGCTAAGGTAGAAGACATCATAATGTTACAAATGTACTTCCCCTGGCGTATATCTTTGATTCATGGAATATGAATCTTTATTGCAAAAATCCCTTCCGGTGGTGGAAGAAGCTGCTGCCTTTATCCGGTCGCAAGCTGGTAAGGTGAGTGAACAGGAAGTGGAAACAAAAGAACACAATAGCCTCGTCAGTTATGTAGATAAAACTGCGGAGGAAATATTGGTAACGGGTTTGCGAGCCATTCTTCCGGGGGCGGGATTTATTACCGAAGAAAAAACTACGCAGCAAGAGGAATCCAATTACACCTGGATCATTGATCCACTCGATGGGACCACCAATTTTTTACAAAACATTCCTATGTATTGTGTCTCTGTCGGTTTGACACATAATGGAGAATTAGTGGTCGGTATAGTCAGCGATGTTGTTCATCGCGAAACTTATTATGCCTGGAAAGGAGGTGGTGCGTGGTGCAATGGTGTACCCATTTCTGTTTCTGACAGAGCTTTAGTTGCAGATGCTGTAGTGGCCACTGGTTTCCCGTATGCTGCAAAAAATATTTCTCCCCAATTGGTGGATGTATTTGAATATTTTCTAAAAAACGCAAGGGGTATTCGTCGCCTGGGATCCGCTGCTCTTGATCTGGCGTATGTAGCCTGTGGAAGATTTGATGTTTATTATGAAACCTCTTTAAATGCGTGGGATATCGCCGGTGGAATATTGCTTGTTAAGGAAGCCGGTGGCTCTGTTAGTGATTTTAGCGGAAGTAATTCGATGCTTGATAGCGGACAGGTTATTTCTTCGAATTCCAAAATATTTCAGGAGACCTCTTCAATTATCCGAAATATTTTCAAGTCTTAGTCGATGTCTGCTGGCAGCAGGTCTAAAGGATATTCACTTCAGGATGACACTTCCCTTATTCGCCTATCTTTAGCATTCCGCTTACAAAGCCACCAGTACAAAAACTATCAACATGCAATTCAGTGAAAATCTCTCGCAAGCCCTTCGCAGTGTACGCGCCAATTCACTTCGGGCAGTGCTCACATTGCTGATTATCGCTTTTGGCATTATGGCACTGGTGGGTATACTTACCTCTATTGATGCTTTGTTATTCACCATGAATGATAATTTTTCCCGCATGGGGGCCAATTCATTTGACATTCGTCCCGGGACTAATGGCAACCTGCATATGAATCACAGGGGAAGAGAAGAGAAGCGGGCAGATCCGATCACGTTTCGGCAAGCCACAGATTTTAAAGAACGTTATTCATTTCCTTCAGCTAAAGTCAGTGTTTCAGGACTGGGAGCATGGGATGCCACGATTAAATATGGAAAGGAGAAAACAAATCCAACGGTGTTGATCTTTGGCGTCGATGAAGAATTTCTTGAAGTGCGTGGATATGATTTAACACAAGGCAGAAACTTCACCAACATAGAGGAGGAAGCTGGAACGCAAGTCGCCATCATCGGAATGGATATCGTCAATGATCTGTTTGACAAGACACCCGAGAAAGCACTCAATAAAGATATACTCATCGACAATCAACGTTTCATCGTAGTGGGTGTACTCTCTTCAAAAGGAGCATCGATGAATCAAAGCGCAGACCGAAGAATATTAATTCCCCTGATGACCGAAAGGCGTTTGTATGGATATGCAGCCAAAAATTATTCCATCACGGTGGCCACGGCCACGGCTACTCAACTTGATGGTGCTATTTCATTGGCGATAGGTGTTATGCGAAATATCCGTCAACTCAAAGCCGCTGAAGAAAATGATTTTGAGACTTTCCAGAGCGATAGTTTGCTGAACATGTTAAAAGAAAATACGGCCACCATACGGATCGCTACAATTGGTATAGGATTGATTACGCTCATCGGTGCCGCTATAGGTTTGATGAATATCATGCTGGTCTCCGTTACAGAACGTACACGTGAAATCGGCATCAGCAAAGCACTTGGTGCTACGCGAGCCAACATTCTAAGTCAATTTCTGACAGAAGCCGTTATGATCTGCCAGATGGGTGGAATCGTTGGTATTGTATTAGGTATCGCGATTGGAAACGGAGTAGCGCTTCTCTTAGGTGGAAAATTTATTATGCCCTGGGCCTGGATCATCCTCGGATTTATTATGTGCATGATCGTTGGTCTTGCATCTGGTTTATATCCCGCGTTGAAAGCGGCGAGATTGGATCCGATTGAATCGTTGCGCTACGAATAATTCGCCTCTGCGCCCTAGCCCCCTAAAGGGGGTAAAAGGATGTTTGCGCTATGAAAATTATATTTTCTATTTCCTCTTTTACCCCCTTTAGGGGGCTAGGGGGCAGGGGGCTTGTCCAGCTGTTTTCTCGCCTCTCTAATCGCCAGTTTCGGCAATTGATTTTTTTCTAAAAACCATTCTACTCTTTTTGGAAATGTTTTAGCATACTGGCGTAACGCCCAGCCACACGCTTTCTGAATAAAAAATTCTTTACTGTCTGCACGACGGCGGATCATTTCAAAAAGAAGTTTTTCGTCCGTTTTTTCGCGATACAATAATTGATGAATGATGGCTACCCGCTGTAGCCACATATTGTTACTCTCAATCCATTTGCGTGCATATTCATGTTGGAGTTCCGGGTAAGATCTGAAATGAATACCGGTCAGTTTGGCGAGCCAGTCAACCGTGTCCCACCAGGATTGTGTGGTGATACATTTTTCTAAAACCTTAATCCAGGATGACGGCCATTCTTTAATCCGCGTTTGCATCATTTCAAGCCCGGCATAATGCAATTCACGATAGTCTTGCTGATAACATAGCTCCACAAAAGTTTTTAGTTTATTTCCTTTGAAGGTGCCGTGTTCAGTAAATATTTCTTTTAATAGTCCAAGCCATTGCGGAGCACCTAAGCCACAATAATCAAACTGGTGTCGCATATAAGCACGCTGTTGTTCGGCTCGAATAGGATCTCCTTTTTCAAGAAAGCGATCAGCCACCATGTCGAGATAGGCTTCCGGAGAAAGGGTTGGTTCTTTGAATGTTGGCATACGATTGACAAAGGAATGCAACAGAAATCACTAATTCTTGTCCTTGATGTTTTTGACGTTTGTCGCGTCATTGAGTCCGGGGCCGAAGGGTTCCGGGCTCTTTTTACCAGGATTAGTTTTTCACTTCTTTATTGAAAATATAAAAATCAGGATCCACAGAAAATGTATCAATTGATTTATCAGATTTCAATTCCTGCCAGGCTGATATCGGGTGTATCCATTGCTCTTCTCCACCATTAACGCTGATCTGCACCGGCATGGCAAAACCCGGAACAATATTGCCGTATCGATAACTTACTTTTTTACCCTGGATTTGATATTCCAAAGTGGGGATACGAATATCCCGCAGGTATTGATTGAAAAAAGCGGTCAGGTCAAGGCCAGCATGTTGCATGATATATTCTTCAATCTGCTTCGTCGTGACTGTCTGATGGTAGAAGTCGTGTTGCAATCCACGCAGTATGCCTCTCCATTTATCATCATTGTTGATCCATTGCCGCAAAGTGTGAAGCATATTGCCACCCTTGTAATACATGTCTTTTGAGCCTTCCTTGTTCACATTGTAAGATGCTATGATGGGTTCTTTATTTTCAATATTTAACCGGGTCCCGATCACATACTCGCTCCCGGCTTTCTTTCCATAATAATATTCAGTAAAAAGATTTTCAGCATAATTCGCAAACGACTCATGGATCCACATGTCGGCCATGTCTTTGTACGTGATGCTATTGGCCCACCATTCATGTGCGGATTCGTGCACGATGATGAAGTCCCATTTCAATCCCCATCCTGTAGAAGACAAATCATGGCCTTTATATCCATTCTGAAATCCGTTGCCATAGGTCACCGAACTCTGATGTTCCATGCCGAGATATGGGGCTTCGACAAGTTTGTAGCCATCTTTATAAAAAGGATATGGGCCAAACCAATATTCAAATGCTCGTATCGTGCGATAGACATCTTTGAATTGCTCTTTTGCTTTTGCATAGTGATCTTGCAACGCATAAAAATCCAAATCCAGCACTCCATTCTCACCATGAATAGTATCAGCCCAATGTGCGTATTGAGCTATGTTAACATTGACGCCATAATTGTTAATAGGATTCGCAACAAACCATTGATAAGTTCTGCGACCATCGGGTAAGTAATCAATGTGACGGAGTCTTCCATTCGACACATCCATCAAACCCGGAGGTACCGTAATGCGAATGGAGATGCTGTCGACTTCATCATACATGTGATCCTTGCAGGGCCACCAGACGCTGGCACCAAGACCCTGGCAAGAGGACGCAACAAAAGGATTTCCGTTTTCATCTTTCGACCACGTGATGCCGCCATCCCAAGGTGGTCGTTTCGCTTCTACCGGTATGCCTTCGTAGTAAACTGTGACCTCATCAACAATGCCTGGAGGAACTTCGTTAGGTAAATGAATCCAATACACATTGCCCTCCCGATTGTAGGAAATTGATTTGCCGTGATAATCCACTTTCGTGATCGAAAGTGGTTCCTGCAAATCAATCTGCAAGGTTTGCCCAGGCTTGATCACGTTGTATGATATCGTATTGGATCCGTGAATCATTTTATGTGCTATATCAAAATCGATAGCGAGATCGTAAAAGCGGAGATCCCACCATGCGCGCTCCGGTGTGATCGAACCGCGAAGAGTGTCCTGCCGGGTGAATTGAGCACAAATAAACCCAGGGGGCATCATGATTAACCCGATTAAAAGGAGGTTATAATATTTCCTGATCATAACAATAGATTATGCAGCGAGTAAGATGGCACATTGTACTATACTTTTCTGGTAACGATTTTGATGCTTCACTATTTCCTGACTTTCGACCTACGACGATGGGATTTCCAGATCATGGTTGACAATAAGTGTATACGCACCATATTGTGATAAACTGTAGTTGTTAAACGTTTTGTTGATGGCCTCAAAAAATGCTTTGGAACACCCTCTTACCATACGATCATGGAGTTCGATCAATACAACTTTTGTATGTGGCAGCCACTCCTGGTAATGATCGGCAAACAAATATCGTTCACTGGTTTCAATGTCCAGTTTAAGCAAATCAATCGTCACGATGCCATATTTCTTCATGATGGAGGTGATGGTCATGCCCTTGACATTACCATTTTCATTTACTTCTTCTACCACCAGGCCGGACTTTCCTAAACCATATTTATCTGACACTTTCAAATCAATGTCTTTATTCCAAAGTCCGGCTTGTTCGACCGAAATATTATTATAGAATAAAATATTTTGTTTCAGGAGTTGAATGTTCTGATCATCAGGTTCAACACAGATAATTTTTGCTTCCGGAAACTTATTTTTACAAATAATCGCATTTAATCCAATATTCGCACCTCCGTCAATAATGATAGCGGGAGTTTTTATTTGCTCTAAAAAACGCATATCGAGATCTACAAACAACTCATAAAAAACCCTTCTGTCACTTAGCTCACTTCTTAGTTTAAAAGGAAACCGTATTCCGGGTACTTTAAATGTCTGCGGGGACTTCAGTTTGAATTTCAAATAAATGAAAAACCATTTCCAAAACCCAAAGGCCATGATAAACTTAAAAACGACGATAAATTCCTTTCGTATTTTAACCCCTATGCTGTTCATGTATGATAACCTGTATTTCATTTGACAATCTGATTCCATTCACAACTCATACCTCCTTTTTAAGAAGTTTATTCAACATCGTCACTAACCCGTCAGCTCTTTTCCCTTCACCAAAGGTATCGATGATATGTTGCCTGGCGTTTTTTCCTAACCGGATTTTGTCGTTATGTCGAAGTGCCAAATTAACTGTTTCCAAAATCTGAGCATCCTCCCGTTGAAGTACTAAAAATCCATTATCACCAATGATTTCCGGTATGGCCGCTACGTCGGATCCAATAGGAATGCATTCACAAAGCATAGCTTCACATATAGCACTTGGGAATCCTTCCGCTATTGACAATTGCAAATAAAACTGATGTTGGCTGTAATAGTTGGGCAATTCATCATATGGAACAGGCGGTATAAGATTTACATTGGAGGAAACATTTGCAGGAAAGGCTGAAGCATCACAACCCAATATCGTAAACGTGCAATCCGGTAAATGCGACGCCAGCATGATGACTTTATCAATTCCCTTTCGGATAAAAGCAGTGCCTTCGATACCAAAAGCAACGGTAATAAAACTCTTTTCTGTTCGCGGAATATTTTTTCGAAAAAATTTATTGGCATTGTATTCCAGTGGTATGACCTGGTACGGTGTTGAGAGTGGTGAACACCATTGATAGATACCTTGTTCGGTGAAATCTTCTTTATAATATTCCGAGTGGCTGCGAATTAGGTTGGCCGACACAGGGATTAATAAGGAAGCGTTGTGAGCTGATATGCAAGTTGCCTTACCATACCATTTCCTGGTAAAATTTCCATAATGAAAAGAAGGATATTTGAAACAATCTGTTCCGCCCAGGAAAATGATGGATTTTTTTCCGATTACTTTGGCAAACCAGGTTGGCAAGACACTTTGATAACCCGCAAAAAAACTGATGAATACATCATACTTCCATCCTATGATCAAGAGGTACAAAAACTGACAGACAAAACTCCATGGTGTTAGCCATTTCACTTTTGTTCTAAAATGAAACGGCACAACCTGAAAATACTTTTCAAGTATAGATAAATCGGTGTTGACAAAAGACCTTCTCGCTGTATAGATGTAGAGAATAGTTGTACTTTTGTTGCTCATATTATCGATGCGCCTTTTTCATGATCCTTGGTCGCGGCCTCATTGCAACAGCCTTTAAAAATTCTGTATTTGACTCACCGTTGTATGTGGTATTTGCGTCCGGCGTATCCAATTCGATGGAAAGCGATTCCAGGGCGTATGCCCGTGAGTTGGCATTACTGGATTCATCCATCACCAAAAATACAACTATTCTCTACTTCAGTACGACGAGCATCTTCGATCCCACGAAACAGGATACACCTTACATTCATCATAAAGTAAATATTGAAAAGCGGATTCAGGAAATAGCCGATTCTTACATCATTGTGCGTCTTCCCATTTTGATTGGTCAAACCGATAACCCGAATACACTTATCAATTTTATAGTTGCCGCGATAAGAGAGCAGCGGCATATTGAAGTTCATGCCCATGCCTGTCGCCACCTCCTGGATATTGACGATTTGATTCCGCTACTGACTCCATTTGCTTTTGATCCCGCGATCCGGCAAGTACTCAATATTCCGGGATCTGAAAAAATTCCGGTTCCGGTGTTGATATCCAAGCTTCAATTGATATTGAACATGGAGGGAATTTTTACCTGGAAAGATTCGGGCGCCTGTTATGATATACCTCCAGATGAGCAGAAAGTCATTTATATCAACAGGAAAAATTATGTTGATCAAATTCTTTCCAAGTATATCGGATAAGAATAATTTTCTAAAATTGATAATGAATTACCCGATTATTTAACTTCAATTTCCGGTTCAGATGTTGAAGTAATGTATTCATTTAGACAGTATCGCAGTGACACGCCGGGTCAAATATTTATTAATAACAGGAATGAATTTCATGTATTGTTGCTTTAATAACATGATTTGATCAAGGCGAATGATCTTAAATTCCAATTCTTTTACGATTTTATGAAATTCCTGAATGGTTATTTTATTCAATTCCTTATAATGTTGTTCATAGGTCAGTTGACTAACTGTAGCCTGGTTCGGTGCCAGTTTATTTAAAACATTGAGTAAGGTTTGATCAGAAAAAACGACCTGGCACCAGGGGATATGGATAAAGTCATATAAGTGTGCCGCATCAAAGCTTGACCATGGTGGAAATTCCAAACAAATTTTTCCTCCCGGTTTTAGTACCCGTTTACATTCGCTTAGGGCTTTAACCAGTATGGGACGTTCAATGTGTTCTACAACATCATTGAGAAAAATAACATCGAAATGATCGTTCTCAAAAGGCAGATCTGCAAGGTTCCCTACCATAAACTGGGGCAATGAAGCCCCTTTGCGCCTGGCAAATTCTTTGGCAAACTGAATTCTTTCCGGGTCAATATCAAGTCCTGTAATTGACTTTACTCCTTGTTCCGAAAAATAAAGTGTTTTTCCTCCGGGTCCACATCCGGCATCCAACATGACCTTATCCTTCAGATCCACATAATCCTTAAAGAAGGCCATGCTGTTTTTTGCCCATTCATACTGATACTCAGAATAGGCTGTAGGAGACTCTCGTCCTTTTACTTTTTTCTTTGGGAAAAAATTGTTTAGAAACAAACAAACATTCTCGCTGAACCGCATAATTGAGTTTAAGAGGTTCAAAGGTAATTATTCTACTTCACAAGGGTAATATCCCCGTGTTTGATTTCAGTTTTGTTATTACAATAATATTTCAATACATAGGCAAATACGGCAGGTTGAAATTTTTTTCCATCATGATCGGTTCCCTTCCATATGATCGGCCATGAAGTGGTCTCATAAACCATATCACCAAATCGATCAAAAATGGCAAAATATTCAATTCCCAATTCAACATCCGGATATGGAAAAACGGTGAAGACATCATTGACACCATCATCATTAGGAGAAAATACATTCGGAATATATAATCCTGCATCCTCGATAACTGTTCGTTGTATACTATCACAGCCGCGATACGAAACAAACGTATCTATATATACTCCGGGTTGATTATACTGGGGAAGAATCTGATCACAGATCGAAGAGGTCATGGTGGTCATCACGGCATCCAGTCTGACGAGGTGTAATTGCCGAATGCTATCACAACCTGCTGAAGTAAGCAAAGTATCAATATATGTTCCTGGTTGTGAATATCCAAGAAAGATTTCCCCTTCACAAATCGTCTGATTAACTACTGTTGTAGCCGGTGGTTCTATGGTAAGGTTGATCTCACGCAATGTATCACAGGATCCCGCCACACCCAGAATAGTATCCAGGTAGATCCCTGTCTGTGTGTAGGATTCAAATATTTGGCCGGCACAAATTTCGATGATGAGATGCTTTTCCGGGGCGTTCACAGTTAAAGTAAGTTGACGAATACTGTCGCATCCAAAAACAGAGGAAAAAGTATCTGCATAAATCCCAGGGTCGGCATATCCTTCAAACGATTGCCCGAAACAGATTTCTTTATTTATTGAAGCCATAATAACATTCGACACCTGCAAGTCCAATATCCGAACACTATCACATCCCCCTGCCGTTTGAAAGGTGTCGATATAGATCCCGCTAACAGAATATCCTTCAAGACTTTGGCCACTACAAATTGATTTCGCATTCATGCTTTCAATAATAGGAAGGACCGTTAGTGTGAGATGCCGTATTGTATCGCATTCTAAAAGTGTCCCTTGTAAAGTGTCTTGATAAATACCCGGTTGGGTATGTCCTAAATATGTATCGCCCTGGCAAATTGAAATTTCCAGCAGTAGCATGGGATCGGTGATAATAAGTTCCAATTGTCGAATGCTGTCACAACCAAATACAGAGGTGAAAGTATCTACATAAATACCCGCCATCGAATATCCCTGGTATGTTTGTCCGGAACAAATACTAACTAATTCTGAAGTTTCAATTTGGTCATCTACTGTCAGATTCAACATGCGCACGCTATCACATCCATCCACGGTTTGAAAAGTATCAGCATACATGCCCGATTGATTGTACCCGAGAAAAGACTGACCAGAACAAACAGCAGCGTTTATATAGGTCAACAATGGTGGTATAATGGAGATAGTGAGTTGCTGAAGAGTATCACAATTGCCCGGCAATCCATAGATGGTGTCCAAATATGTACCGGCCTGGGTATGTCCCTCAAATGATCCGCCGGAACAAAGACTGATATCCTCAACCTTAGTTGGAAATGTAAGCTCGAGATCCAGTGTACGAATACTGTCGCATCCAAACACCGAAGTAAATGTATCTACATAGATCCCGGCTACATTATGTCCTTCATAGAATGCGCCATGACAAATAGTGATTTGGACATTGGAAATCAATTCATCCAGCACCGTAAGGGTAAGGGTGCGAACACTATCGCATCCAACTGGATTGACCAGTGTATCAATGTATACACCGGTACTATTGTAGCCAAGATAATTTCCTCCCGTGCATATGGTTTGATCAATAGAAAATGAATATAGTGGTGTTACCATAAGTTCCAAATAGAGAATGGTATCACAAGCACCAGATGTCCCTGGGAGTGTGACGGTGTAATTGCCTGGTGTGTTAAAACCTAAATACGATTCACCATCACAAATAGTAATTGAAGCATTTATTTCAGGCACACCTACAACCAATGTAAGGATGCGAATACTGTCACATCCAAATACCGAGGTAAAAATGTCTGTGTAGGTTCCCGGCATGGAATATCCTTCATAGGTCTCTCCTTCACAAATAATCACATCGATGTCTGTCGTGATGGCTGAAGTGACCGTAAGGTCCAGGATTCGAGTGCTGTCACATCCATACTGATTGCTAAAAACGTCTGTATAAACACCAGAGGTTGTATATCCTTCATATTCATCTCCGGTGCATATTGAAACGGAGATGCTGGTTTCATTTGGAATATTCACAATTAGATCCAGGTAACGGATGGTGTCGCATTCTCCGGGAGGTCCTTGTAAGGTGTCTATATAAAATCCAGTGGACGTGTATCCTGCATATTGATCGCCTTCGCATATGGATATAAAGAGATTGTTTTCAAGAGGAATGACGCTGAGATTGATCGTATGTGTAGAATCGCATCCATATATATTCTGATAGGTAGACGTATACATTCCGGATTGGGAATATCCATTATACGTTTCTCCCAAACAAATCTCAACATCTTCTTCAGTAAAATCATCTATCGACACCGTCAAATCCAAAATGCGAATGCTATCACAGCCCAAAGAGGTGATAAAAACATCTGTATAAATGCCCGTTGAGGTATAGCCTTCATAGGATTCACCATCACAAATGACAGCGTCTAGCATTGTGGTTTCCGGAGGCACCACCGTAAGGTTTAGAAACTGAATAGTATCACATTCATTGGGTGGGCCTTGAATGGTGTCTGTATAAAAACCTGTTTCTGTATACCCCATGTAACTTTGTCCTTCACAAATCTGGGCACTAAGATTATTGAAAAGCGGAACTACATTCAAGGTCAAAATATGAATGGAGTCACAGCCTAAAAAATTTTGAAAGGTTTGACTATATACACCTGAAACACTGTATCCATTATACGATTCTCCGAGGCAAATGGTAGCTTGTTCACTGGTAGTGACGGGCGTATAAATATTGAGATAAAGTGTTCGCACGCTATCACATCCATTGCTAGTGTTGAAAAAATCCTGGTACGTGCCAGCTATTGTATACCCTTCATAGGATTCTCCCGGGCATATGACAGCATTGATAGTCTCAAAGATGGTATCAGACACAATACATTCTACCCGATAGGTGAAGGGAGTCTGAATGATATCCGGGAATTGATCAGTTACGGTCTGAGATCCTGAGGATTGAACTGGCGAGACAGTATAAAAAACAGGACTGGCAACAGCGATGACAGGAACAGTGACAGGAACGGTGGTCACACAGGGCATATCGGTAACGCCATTCAAATCCGTACGAATGATCAACATATCCGTTGTTCCATTTGAAGTGACTCCAGTGGCAGTAATAAATAAATTACTGCCTACTTCAATGACTTGAGAATTTCCACGATCTACCTGGATTGAGGTAATGGCGACAGGAGAAAACTGATATTGTTTGGCCCAAAGCATGGCACCATTCAAATCCACTTTGTAGAGTACAATGTCCGATGGGGATGCATTCTTACCGGCGAGAACGACAAGGCCAGTTCCGGATTTAATTAATTGATGACAAACATCATTCGTGCCCGGAAGGTCATACTGATTGAGCCAAATCAGGTTACCGTTGATATCCGATTTTTGTAAATATTGTTTTGTGTTCGTTGTGCTGGTTCCGGCAGGATCACCCTGGCCAATAGAATAAATCAAATCCTGGTCAATGATTAAATCTTTTCCATACAACCTGGCGGTGCCTGCGCTATTGATATGCCCCATTTTCACCCATACCTGGCCTAAAGTATTAAGATCCGTTTTACTTATGGTGACCCGCATTTTATTATTCGGAGCCCCATCTGTGTATCGTCCTATAGCATATAGAAAATTTTGGTAAATGATTATTTCTGACATGGCATCTGATCCCCCCAGGTTATATATTTTATCCATTCCGGAAATTGGTGATCCGGTAGCTTTACTCACCTCCAGAAGCTCATCATCATTCGTAGTGCCAGGAAGGGGTGGGTGTGGATTCAAACCCAATAAATAATTACCATTGGGTTTTTGTACAATGGCGAAGGCATAATTCCGCATAGTGCTGTTGACGTATTCTTTGGCCCAAAGCACTTGATTGGAATTTGGATTGAAACGGAATGCAAATACATTGCCTCCATCGGTATAATCTCCGGCAATACCCATCGTGACGATCATGCCCTCACCATCCACTATTGCCGTTGTGACATTATCCACTTCTCCGGGTACAATATCGAAGGTTTTGGCCCAAAGGATTTGGCCTAAAAGATTAAGTTTCACAATCAATACACTATCCTCTCTCATGCCTATCGCATAGAGACCATCATTCCCCGGGGTAGCTAATACACATTTCGCCCGCTCATTTTTAGTTGGAGAGCCATAGATAGCCCCAACTGATGTGATACAGTTAGGTTGCCCAATTATTCCTGAGAAGAAAGAAGAAATCAGGAGGATCCCAATCCATGAAATGGTCCTTAAAAGCATGAATACCTTCGGTCTAATGCCGAGACAAAATAAGGAATTATAATGCTATCTGATTTTCACCAGCTTTTTGGTTATCACTTGATCATCCGCTATCATTTGACAATATATTAAGCCCTCTCCTGTAGTCAATTTTGCATTATTTAAAGCTAATGATTGCCTTCCCGGTATATATTCATGTTCTTCTTCATACAGCTTTTGGCCAGCGAGGTCATAAAATATGAATCGAACTTTTGAAGTTTCCATCATTTCAAAGTAGATGGTTGATGTCACAGTAAATGGATTAGGTTCTATGCTAACCCCAGCTATACATTGACCAGGAACAGAATTCGTTTTAGACGACACTGAAAAGTCTACGGACCTGGTTTCGCTCTCGGAATATACTTCTGGAAATAATGTGCCTTTCACAATAGCAATTTCATCACGGAAAGCACCCGGATGGTGGGTGGAAAAAGTCATTGTAAAAAGGACATCTCCCTTTGAAACAGAAACGGGTTCTACCTGGCTCCAACTAATACTAATTATACCCTGAGATGTATGAGCATAGAACTCGGGCTGAATCGGAATCTTACCTGCTTCTATGGATATTAATTCAAGTTGGCTGGAGTTAAACATCAACTGAAGTCCCTCCAACTGAATATCATCGCCAGCTTTAATGGGTACAGAAATTTCAGTTCCTCCCTGGAATTCAATATCATCTGCTTCTATCTTATATAGATCAATGCCCCTGGTAACAATTTCATTTTGCTGCATTCCGAGGTCGATATCTTCGTTGACATCACCTATTTTAACTCCCATGAAATCAAATATCACCGGTTCATTTAATGCAGGAGGAAGTTTGTTTGCAGCATCAAATTCAGTGTCGTATGAATTGGAAGGTTCGCGCTCAATGCCAATTCTCCAGCTTGTATTATTCGGAAAAGAAGAATACATCCCTAATAAGGCACGACGCAAGTCCAGGATGTCCATGACATTAATGACCTCATTGTGATTGATATCAGCAGCGATATATTGACTGAGAGATTTGAATGGTTGTATCCCCAGCAAATGTTTTTGCAATCGCAATAAATCCAAAGTGTTTACACCTTGCAGCCAATTATCGTTTTTACCCCCTTTGATATAATATTTCCATCCCTTATCCACAGTATTAAATAAATATTGCCCGTCTGAATTCGTTGCAGCGAATTGGGCGGATAGGAAAGAGGCATACTTCCCAAGTGTGATGGTTGCTCCGGGAATTACTTGTCCCAATGCGGTTTTGACTACGCCGGAAATAATGGGTAAATTTCCGGTCGACGGTAAACAACCGCCAAAGAGGTTCACCTCATCGATATCCCATGCTGATACTGCTGCACCATTTCCAATAGGACAATAAGGCAGAATTTCAATCCGAATTGTGGCCGGCTGATTAATATCAAATTCTTCAATAGCAGTAAAATCAAAAGATTGCAAGGTCCAGTTAAGATGGGTAGCAATATTTTCCATACGATATATCTCCTGGCCGTTCTTTAATACTCTGATACCATAGAATTTAGGATAATTGTTTGGCCCTGTGCCTCCATTGATCCAGCTATACATGGCTGGTGATCGTTCATAAAACTCAAGTTTGGTCAATCGAACAATTGAATCTCCGGCAGGATTGAAATTTATTTCTGTCACCAAAGAAGCCTGGTGGCCTGGTAAATAAGTACAGGATGAAAGTGCACTGATGCACATGCCAATAGATGAATTTACTCCGGGGGTACAAGAATGTTTATTCTCCTGCGGTGGTGTTCGGAATAAATTAGTCGCAGTAATGTTTGCACAACCGGCTCCTGAAGGAAATGCAGGTGTGAATTCTGAATAATCCATGTTGGAACCATTGCTCATATAAGCGGTGCAGGCATTCAGTGAATAATAGAGGAGCGAATGGCAGTCGATAACAGTTAATGAAAGCGTTCGCAGGCTGTCACAACCATTCGCGGATGTAAAATAATCTTCGTAAACACCGGTTTGTGTATACCCCTCATATTGTTGGCCATCACAAATGGCAGCATCAATAAATGTAAAAATCGTATCGACCAATACACACTGCTCATCAGGACTAATAAGGATTTCAGCCGGAATCGGTTGATGTGAATGAATATCGTGAATAGCGTTCGATTCTTCCACATCGACCGAATAAAAAACAGGATTGGAAATGTTGGTTACCCCGATGTTGATATTGTCAGAAATTACACATGGGCTTTCTGAATCTCCATTGAGGTCAGTCCTGGCCACTATCATTTCACTCTTATGATCCGGTGACGAACCATACCCGGTAAAAATCAACTGGTTGCCAATTTGTATCAGCTGATTCCGGCCATAATAATAGGCATCCGAATTTGATACTTCTGATAAGAGATAGGTTTTGGCCCACTCCATGTCGCCAGTCAAATTGACTTTAAACATGAACAATTGCCTGGGCGTGGATCTGTTTTCCGCAAGTACCACTAATCCGTTATTGGAGGCTATGATTTCAAATCCAAAATCAACATTTCCTGGCAGATCATATTGCTTTAACCAAAGCAGGTTCCCATCAAGGGATGTCTTTTGTAAATACAATTTTGTGTTGCTGGTGCTGGTGCCGGCAGGATCACCATGATAACCTGAATAAATTGCATTGTCTTTAATCACGAGGTCAAATCCATATAACCTCGCTGTTGCATTCCCGGCCACGTGACCCAATTTAACCCATTCATGGTGGCCGGAGACAGGATCTATTTTGACCAATGTATTGCGCATTTGTGATGGCAGCGGTCCATCGGTATATCGGCCGACTCCATAAATAAATTGATCATGTAAAACAATTTCATTAATTGATTCAGAACCTCCTAAATGATATTGTTTTGAGAATGCAGGAATTATGTCGCCAGTGTTTTTATCAATTTCAAGGAGCGTTGCATCATTGTTACTCGACGATTCATCATTAGGATTGCTTGATAAAATGTAATGGCCTCCTTTATCTTTTTGAACCAGGGTAAAACATCGTTCGCTTGTTAAATTGGTAATATATTCCTTTGCCCAAAGGATTTGATTTGAATTCGGATTATAACGACAAGCAAATATAGTTCCACCTAGATCGGCATCTCCTGCTGTTCCTGCCATGGCCAGGTTGCCATCGCTATCCACTATCACAGTACCTACATGATCAACTGCATTGGGGACGATATCAAAGGTTCGGGACCAAATAATTTCGCCGAATAAATTCATTTTTACTATTAAGGCACTATCTCCTCTGCGTCCTGAAACATAAAATCCATCTTGGCCCGGTGTGGCGGCTAAACTATAACCGAATTCATCGCCACTTGATGTGCCATAAACGGCTCCTGTTACAGTTGAGCAAGCTGCAGAGTCACATTGATTTACTGTAAGTGCCAGCGTCCTCAAACTATCACATCCTTGACTGGAAGTAAAATAATCATCGTAAGTCCCCGTAGATATATATCCCTCATAGGACTCTCCCTCACAAATGGTGATTGCCACTGAGGTTTCTATGGTATCGGTAGAAATGCATTGTGGTGAGAGCAGGGTTGAAATCGGTAATGAAGTCTCATTGATGACCTGGTTCGAAGGATTGGAAGGCGATGGGGCAACTAAATAAAAAGTTGGTTCAGTAACTGTTTGGGCGGATACCGTGAGAGAAGCGGTTCCTCCGCAGGGTAAATCTGAATTTCCATCTGGATCTGCTTTCAAGAGGATGATATCAGTCGACCCATTAGAATAGGTTGCTGTACCCGTGACGAAAATATTATTTCCAATCTCCATGACTTGGGCGTTGCCCCGGTCAATAATTTGGTTCTGAACTCCGGGTAATTGAATTTGCCTTGACCAAATCACATTACCGTCACTATTAATTTTAATAAAATCAATATGCGTGTTAGTGGCATTATCGGTTGCCAGTACTATAAATCCATTTCCCGATTTGATGATTTGATGTGCTAAATCATTGCTTCCCGGAAGTTCATACTGCTTTATCCAAACCAAATTTCCATCCAGATCCATTCTCTGCACATACAATTTGGTATTCGTGGTACTAGTGCCTGACGGATCTCCTGAACTCAGGGAGAATATGTTGTTCTGATCTATTATTAAATCCTTTCCATACATCCTGGCGGAAGCATCAACCGGAACATGACCCACTTTCACCCAGACCTGGTCAAACGTGGCCGGATCAATTTTGATAATCGTGTTTCGCATCCTGTTATTTGGAAGACCATCTGTATATCGCCCCGCTGCAAAAAGAAAATTTTGATAATAGATGATTTCAGCCATGGCATCAGAACCTCCTAGATCATACTCCATAACTTTTGCGGGAAGGATGGCGCCGGTGTTTTTATCCACCTCCATAAGCTCATCATTATTGGTGGTCCCGGGTAGTGGTGTATGTGGATTAGTACATAAAATGAAGTTGCCGTTATCAGGATTTTGTACTACCGCAAAAGAGTATGACCTGCCTGAGCTGTTAACATAGTTTTTGGACCAAATCACTTGTTGATTTACAGGATCATATCTGAATGCAAATATTGTACCTCCGTCATCGTAGTCTCCGGCAATTCCAACGGTGACAAGCATGCCATCTGAGTCGATAATAGATGCACTGACATTGTCTCTTTTACCTGGGACAATATCAAATGATTTCGCCCATAAGACCTCTCCTTTTAGGTCCACCCAAGCTATCAATACACTATCCTCAATCATGCCTATGAGATAAAAATGCTCATGGTCCGGAGCAGGAATCAGGCACTTACCTCTCTCATTCAATTGAGGCGAACCATAAATAGCTCCTACTTGATTCAAACAGGCATTTTGACTTTGCAGCGCTGGAGAAAAAATGATGATAAGAAAAAATAAAAATGCATTACGATGAATAAATAAATTGGAAGGCATGGGGGGTTGGTTTTTATGAAATATAAATATTAAAAAATATACTCATTATCCCCCAAAGTTTGGGAATAATTTTATCTACACTCTTTCCACATCACTCCTGGTCTTCGGAATCGCCGGACCTAATATCCTGTTTCCTTTCTCCGTCACCAGGATATTATCCTCAATTCGTATGCCTGTGAAATTGCGGTAAGTCTGCACTTTATTATAATCAATGAACTCCGCATGCTTTTCTTCACTCTGCCATTGATCAATCAGCTCTGGAATAAAATAAATACCTGGCTCGACCGTAATTACAAATCCGGGTTCTAATGTCCTTGCCATTCGTAAATAAGCAGTACCAAATTGCTCGCTACGTTTTATGGATTCAGTATAGCCCACATTATTTTCTCCCAATCCTTCCATGTCATGCACATCGAGACCGATCATGTGACCGAGACCATGCGGAAAGAACAAGGCATGTGCACCAGCGGCTACAGCTTCATCTGCATCGCCTTTCATCAATCCAAGCTGCTGTAATCCTTCTGTAATAATTTTTGCAGCACCAAGATGAATATCACGATAGCTCACCCCAGGCTTCACTGCTTTTATAGAGTCCACTTCTGCCTTCAACACCAGGTCATAGATTTCAGCTTGTTGTTTGCTGAAGGAAGGACTGACGGGATATGTCCTGGTTATATCTCCCGCATACCCCATTGTACTTTCTGCACCAATATCACATAGCAGCATATCACTATCTTTCATTTTCCGGTGATATTCATTATTGTGCAAAGTTTGTCCTTGTATGGTGCAAATAGCCTGGTACGATAATCGTCCTTGTTGTGAAAATGCAATACCCTCCGCAATGGCCCTGATGTGTGCTTCCAATTTTCCCGGAGCTATTGACCTTAATATCTGTGTATGCATCGCTGCCGTGATGGTCAGTGCTTCTTCCATTTGCGCGATCTCTTCCGGGGCTTTATGTGCACGTTGTTGAATCACGGCGTGAACAAGATCCATGCTGTGCCCCTTTTGAATGTCTTCTACCGATTTACCCAAAAGATCTTTCAGATAAAGAATTCGGTCTGCATGATAAGGCGGCAAATAATGAATTCCTTTTCCTTTCACAAAATCCGCTAACGCTTCTGGAGTCATTGATTTTTCAGCACCAATCTGCTGGATACGGTCTACCATTTTAGGTTGAGGACCCATCCAAACCACTTCTTCCATATCGGCATCATGTCCAACAAGAATGGATATTCCTTGATCCGCATCAATAATACCCGCAAGTCCGGGATGAGAAAAACCGAAGTAATAAAGAAAATTACTGTCCTGTCGAAAAGGGAAAGGATTGCCCTTGTAATTCATCGGTTGTTCAATGGCGCCAGGAAAAAACAATACACCTTTTTCCATCGCCTGCATCAGTGCTTTCCGGCGCGCAACGTAAATGGAAGTATCAAAGAGTTTCATATAAGGAAAGTTAGGGTATTCAAATAAGAATCAATTGATCCAATCGACATTTTATAATTATCCCTGCGGCACAGTTGGGATTTGTTTTTTCTTTAATACCTGCACCTGGTAACCATTCTGTGACTGGTAGTTAGCCAGTTCATTGTCCCATAAGACAACGCCTGGATGATCATCTCTTGACTCTGCTAGTCCTACTGTCTCATAATTGGCATTGACCCATTGCATCAATTGTTCAAAAAAGGCTAATTTATCATAACCATTAGCCCAGGATCCTGTTGTCGTATTCCAGACAATATACTCTGGTGCACATTCCTGTAATTCTTTGATGTAATCTTGTTGCATCGGTGGTGATCGAACCGGATCAAAGAGAATGGCATAAACCATAAGGTATTTAGAACATCCTGCGCGATCCGCCGCCACTAATACTTCTGGCTCTGACCCCATGATGCCAATAGAGGCACCTTCCGGAACACGTTTTTTCAATTCTTTGCCAATTTGCTCGCATTCCGGAAAAAGATTTTTGTTGTAATTCTCAAAATGAATTTTTGCATAATCCGGGTTGAAATAATAATCTGCTCTTCCGCGTATGGATAACAGTATAAGAATAGCTGTAATTGCTATTCCTGCTGCGGGACCAATTTTCCCGATCTTTTGTGAAATCCAATAAATCGTGCACGCTGCAAGCAACGCAATACCCGGTATAGCAACAGCAAAATAATGTTTATAATAGGCTGCACCGATAATAACACTCGCCAATCCAACAATGCCGAAAGAGAATCCAAACGTCGAATTGAATTTCTTAAACCCCGAAATAAATATCAGGATCAATCCTAAACCAGCTGCAATCCATACGCCTTCGAATCCGTCAATCACCTTGGGAATGATATTAAAAAACATGGTATACCACGGCTGAGCAAACGAAGCAGCCAGATTAAACGGTTGTGTCACGGTCCAATCATAGAATAAATCAAACCTTCCCACTAGCTTGAAATAAAGAAACACACAGGCTGCCGGCAACACTCCTCCTACACCCAGCAGGATCCATTCTAAAATCGGAATCTTATGTTTTTCATTTCGAATCCACCACAGTCGCGCCGGCCACCAGATCAACGCAATCAAAATACCAAAAACTGCACTTTGTTGCTTGATTGTAAATGAAATTCCAATCAGGAGTCCGGCTAAAAAAAACCAATGCAATTTATTTTTTTGCAGCCCCTTCCAGAAAAAGAGAATACCACATAACATAAACGGCATTAGTAATTGTGTAGCATGCGCAGCAAAACCCATTACATTAGGACTCACCAGCATCCACAATAAAAAGGACGTGGCAATGATGGCTATATAGCGGGAATAGATGTCTTTCACCAGGAAGTAAAAGCAAATGCCTGAAGCAATGTTGGCGAATAACAAACCGGTATGTACACCACTGGCATTATATCCAAATACTGTGGTGAACAATCCATAATACGCATACAGCCCCGGCAATTTACTGTCCAACATATCGGTGTAGAGCTCTTTGCCCCTCCACAACCAATGACTGATATAAGCGAAGCTACCTTCATCACGTTCCAGTGGAATAGCCAGCAATTTGAATCTCGTGATTAAAAAACAGAGGGCACTTGCCCCAAATAGAAAAAACAACCCCCATTTTTCTCCGTAAAAAGAAGAGGTTGTTTTGGAAGAAGTCTTTTTCCTGGTAGCAGGAGAAGATGCCGACGAAGTTGGTTTTGACTTTTTCGCAGTTGATTTCTTTGCCATGAGGGAGTTAACATTGAGAAAGAGATCTGAACTACTTTATGGATGAACGCGCATATATTTCTTCCATAGGGCGACAAAAGCTTTAGCCATCGCTTTAGCGGTGTCATCCTTGTATTGAATCACTTCATTGCTGTCATCTGTTGCCGGAGCACCACAAGCGATGCAATCTGTTGAAGCATTATAGATCGCAATCTCCGTCATGAATGGATTGAACTCACTGGCCGGAAGGATCAGGAAATTTTTCGCAATATCCTGTTCCGTGACATGATATAAAGTCTTGTATCGTTTTAGATTTTTTTCAACCTGCGCCGTAGCCGGTACGATATACTTGTACTTGGTGTTCTGCCCCAGGTTGACACTGACGAGTTCAGAAAAGTCTTTATTCTCCGTATCATAATGCAGGGTGGGACTGATGACCCAAACCTCTTTTGCATTGTTTTCCAGTTTGATCAATTGCTTTAGTGTCATGTTTCCTTTTTTATTAGTCTTCAGGTGACAAGATACATGGATTCAAAATAAAAAACCTCCATCAGCACCGGGCGGATGGAGGTTTTCGATATATAAACATCAACCCTTTTTATCAGGGCGTTACATTCAGGAGCTGATAATCAGCCTGGATGGTAATGTCAACCGTTTTAGAAATGTTATCGCCTACTAATTTCGGAATCTCAATGTTGTAATCAGCCAGGGCAACGGTCAATTTACTATTGGCTGAAACTACCGCTCCTTTCTTCGTAGTAATGGTTCCGTGAGCGGTCACCGGTTTGCTTACACCGTGAATTTCAAGTTGACCAGTAACCGTTACATCGTAAGTTCCATCTTTGGAAAGATTGATGCTGGACAGGTTATCTATTTTGCCCTTGAACACCGCTTTGGGATATTTTGCACTTTCCATGTAGTTTTCATTGAAGTGTTCTTTCATCAATGATTTTTCGAACTGGAATCCTTGTATGAGCACTGCCCATTCCAGGTTACCGGTGCCCAGGTCAATGACCGTACTGGCGGACGAATTGGTAGCTTCAATTTTCTCCATTGGAGCCTCGGAGGTAAAGGAAATCTTTCCTGTTTTGCTGAAAAACTTTTGGCCGATGGCGAATTGTGCCGTGCACAATAAAACTGCCATAATGATAATGTGTCTCATGATAGATATTGATTTAGTGTGTCGCTTTTTTTTCAAATAAGAGGTTGAGAGAATTGATTATTTAACCACATTGGCCTGAACGATGATCACATCGCTGAGATATCCGCTGCAGAGTCCTTTTATTTTGACCACATCCCCGGTTTTCACATCGCCGATATCTTTTCCGTTTTCAATTTCGCAGATGATGGCTGCCATTGGATTACCGGCATCCAGTTGTATTTTCTTTTTTCCACCTTCGTCCACAATAGCCGTAATAGGACCCGTGACCTGCACCACTTTGCCGAGATAGACTTCATTGGCTGCTTTTTCATCCGCTTCATAGTCAGTGATCAGTTTATGGGCAGATACTTCCACATCTGCTTTTTGATTTTTCAGGCTTTCTACTGGTTTATTGTAGAGATAATAAGCGATACCGGCTCCAACTATACCGATGGCGAGTAGCACTAAGAGAAATTTTTTCATAGCTATGGCTTTACGAGGTTATCGTTTGACGAAATGGTCCTGAAAGAGTTACTTAAGTTTTTCTTAATTGTTTTGCGCTCCGTCAGTGATCCATTGTTCAATTTTACCAATTTCACAACTACTCAATTGCGGAGAATTCTGTGGCATGAATGCAAATCCAGATTGATGTTTGATTGTGCCTAACAAATGGCCATTATTCACATAGGGCATCATTTCAGTATATCCCTCTAAAATGATGTTGCCATTATGCACTGCCACACTGTGACAGGAATAACAATTCTGTTGAAGGATAGGTTTTATGTCTGTTGTGTAACTCATATTCGCTGTATTACAAGTTCCAGCGGGATACAATATTTCAGAAACATCATAATAGCAGGAGGAAAGGACAGCCATTCCCAGCATCAACAAACTAATTATTCGGCGCTCCATGATTAATCCAGGCTTTAATTTTATTAATACTGCAATCGGTGAGCTTGTTCCCGCCCTGGGGCATAGTTTGATACCCTGAGCTCCAGGAAATGGATCCAACCAATCGCCCGTTCAATGCCACTGCTTTCACACCATTATACGAGTTGAGCGAAAGGCCTCCCGAAGGATTTCCCCCGGAATGACAACCTGCACAAAAAGTGGAAAAAAGTGGCGCTATAAATCCGGAATAACTTACTGCAGTAGTATCACACGTTGTATAGGTTTCAACACACGATGTATCTTTAGCTCCTTGTGTTATCCATTTGGAGATCAATGCAATCTGCGCCGCTGTCAATTTCTGATTCCCTGATGGCGGCATCGCTTCTTCACCTCCACTCTGCTTAACAACTTTAATCAATTTTGATCCACTGGCATTGTTTGGTTTGACGATGCCTGAACTCATGATTTTAGCATAAGTGGACAGATTAAGACCTTCTACATGAGAAGCTGCATTATGACAACCACTTTTAGCGCAGTTGGACACGATGATCGGTAAGACTTCCTGTTCAAAATAAACCAGGTTAGAATCGCACTTGATAAAAGTAGTGTCTTGACCTGTTGTATCCACAGGATTTCCGGTGGTATCCACAGGATTCCCCGTTGTATCGATCGGATTAGGTATTACAGGAGTGAACGGATCATGCGTGCACGAAGGAACCATTAGCGAAAACAGAACTAACAATAAAAGTCCTGCCAGTAAATGATACTTCGTGCCGGTCTTCTCACGTGTGTTCATCTTGTAGCTTTTCATTTAAGTGTGGATAAAACGTTTGCTGATCTAAAATTATTGAACGTTAAGTAAGTTACTATTTCGCTTTCTGTCTGAACCGACCTGATAGCGCCATGAAACGGCTAAAGCCTTTCCCGGAGCAGCTAAAGAGGTCATTTCCATAAGAGGAACAATGTAATCAACTGTACTCATCGTCATTAATCTTAGTGTTTACAAAAACCATATTTTATAAATCCTCCGGTATTTGCAGGGCAAATGGAAACCAATCTTATTGGATTCCCTCCACCGCTGCAACCCGGAGTTACCACACCCATTTTTGAATAGAAAGTTTTATTTCCTGCTTTTATCAGCATTTATCAATAAAGCTTCCTTTTTTCATCTTTCAACTACATCGGTCAATTGACCTTTGCTGAACCAGTAATAGACGAATGGGCGATGGCTTTTACCCATTTCTCTTACTCTCCATCGCCCACTGTGACTTTAACCTCTTTTGATTAACTGATTGCCATTTCTTATTGGCAATACAAAAGAAGGGGTATGCCATCAGGAATAAAAGGCGTCCGGAACGAACGGGGCAAATGGTGGTATGAACGGGCGAAACATCAAATGAAAAGATGTTTGTCTGCAAGAATAAAATTGAATTTGAATGCAATTGAAGGAACGATAGACTAATCGGATTTGGCTTCTTCTGTAAATTCTTCCTGGAACTTGCCCTGGTTTAATATTGCATTAAATCCTTTTCCAATCCGTTGAATTAATACTTTGTTCACTTCAAAAGACGAATTGCTTTCATCTTCATAAAGGACCAGGTCATTTCCATATTTCCCATACTCAATTACTAAAGTGCGTCCCTGGTAAGGGATGGTGATTTTATTATTGTATTGTTCATGTACTCTTTGAACTTGCGTGGTATCCAGGTTGAGTTCTTGTTGTATGAAAGCATAGAGCGGGTCCATCAGGGTTTCCTTTACGGGATAGAGTAGGTATTGATATCCGGGATACCGTTCGAAATGAATAATGCCTTTACGAAAGGGTGGCTTGTCTGATTTTCTTATCTGCAGATGAAGTTCTCCCTGGTCGTTTTTCTTCCATTCAAAATAATCCTGCATCCAATCCGCGTATAACTTATATGGATCATAAACATGAAATTGCACTTTATCATAGGGAACCAAATATTTTTTACCGGATTTGAATTCATAGCAGACCAGGGCCTGTGAATAATCTTCTGCATTTTGCCTGGCAGCGCCATAGACCACTTGTGTGCTATCCGGAGAAAACGCAATGGCTCTATGTTGATCCGTATAATAATCATCGATCATTTCGTTGTTGGTGTTAAATGGAAATAGTTCAAAGGTTTTGGTGTCTAAAACAACAGCATGTGAAATCGCCATATATCGACCGCCAGACAATTCTACTTCTTTGTCGTGCTCATCAGAGCTAAACACTTCCCGGAATAACCCAGGTTGTCCCGCTTCACTATCGAGCCATTGAATAGCGGCGAAATCGGAACTTTGTTCAAACAATATTTTGATGACCGGTTGGTCATTTTCAATGGTGACCAGGTACAAACTCTGACTTCCTAAAATCAATGCTGGTCTTGGGGCGTCTTTCAATATAAATACACGCCAGATTCCCGGAAGACCTGTATTGGTTTCCAGTTTGTCGCTGAATCGAAGAGGTTCTCCTTTGTATTTGACGGCATAAGAAATATTGGTATAGTTGCTGCGTCCATAATTGGCGTTCCAGGTTTTGCCGGTTCTTGTAATCGTCTCTATGGTGAAAGGGCCCAGCATCGTACTAGTCGTTGTCGATGAAGGTTCTTTTTTACAACCAAATAAAGCCAGGATAAATTGGAACATGATGAAGTATTGAATTTTCATAAGGTGAAATCTATAAAGCGTCAAAGAAACATTATACTTCTGACTTCAATATTTGTAATTCCTTATTCCTTCTCTCATCCTCGCATTGGGCTGCACCCAATGCTGTTTGATGACGGCCCTTTCAGGCCTTGTTTTCCTACTACTATTTGCCTCTCACTTCCAAATTGGATATTGGTTATTGATTATTGGATATTATTTCACTTCTTACTTCCTTATTCTTCATTCCTTATTCTTACTTTCTTGAATCTGCTTTTACTACCTTTGTTGCCCTCAATAACGGTCCTGTAGTACAACGGATAGTATGTAGGTTTCCGGAACCTAAGATCGGGGTTCGATTCCCTGCAGGACTACACTTTCAAGCAATCCTTTACTTCAAACACTTTTGCTTTTATACGAAAAAACCTTTAACATCAAGTTTTCATAATGGTAATATGAAAAATCCTCCGATATTAATTTTACTCTTTCTTTGTTCTAGACTCTACAGTCAAAATCTAATTCTTGATAATTTTCCTACCAAGGAAGGTTTGATATTCTATTCAGGAGTAGTTGAAGTAGACACTTCGCTCAAATCTGTGGACCTCTACCTAAATGCAAAAGATTGGTTGGTTGGTGCTTTTAAATCTGCTAAGTCGGTTATCCAGGTCGATGACAAAGAATCCGGCGTAATACTTGTAAGAAGTTATTTTGACTGGGGAAGCATTAGTACAACAGTAGCAGGCGGTCCATATGTAATTGACAAAAAAATGTGGTTCACTTTAAAGATTGAATCAAAAGACGGTCGATTTCGATATTCATTGTACGGCGTGCATTACGAAGCCCATGCAAATGTTGATGGATACAAATTAGATATTGATAAAGATTATGAGGAGTACATCAACACTTTGGATTATCCTAAGTCAACGAAAAAACGAGAAGAATTTTATCAGCAACAGAAGGAGGGTTGTATCTTACTAAATACAAGCCTAGTGAACCTCATTGAATCACTAAAGAAATCAATGAGCACGAAAAATAGCAAAGACTGGTAGAACAACCAATACTAAGGAATACTAAAACACAGTCATAGGAAAGATCAATACAACTTAAATTCTTTAGTTATTTAATCAAAACTATTAACTTTTGATAGTGAAGACTTGAGTAAAGGGTAAACATCAAACCAAAGATCTTTACAAAATGACTGCAAATTTTACCAAAAAAAAGGAACTTTTCTAAGGCGAAGTGAAAATACCACCTCAAAAAAGAGAGAGTTAACCATAATGATGAATGAATGGAAACGATTATCAAGAAAGTAAAAATCAACATCAAATGACAATAGACGAATATTTCCACCAAACAGCCTATTAATTATCAATTTCAACTTCATATGTTCTCCCACTCTCACCTTCAACCGATGCTTGCCCATCCTCATCTATATCTGCTGGAGTGATATGATCAGAATCTATATAACCACCGTTAGGAAAATCAATTTGTATAACTTGGCAATCCTGAACTTCAACATCCACGGTGTATGTTGCTGAATATCCAGTTTCGGAATTATTGTAATCGACCGTGGCTGAATATGTTCCATCTTCTAGATTGCAATCACCTTCTTCGGAATACTCGGAATTTTCGTTTTCATCTAAATTCTCTGTTTCATCACTCTCTTCAGAATAATCAGCATTGTCATTATCATCTGAATATTCAGCTTTATTCCTTTCGTTTTCTTGATATTTCTGCTCCTCCCTCCTTGGGGAACATGATAAAAACATAGATGCAGCCAACAATACTAATAAAGAATTCTTCATACGATTACTTATTCCTATCTTAGTTTCCACCGTGCTGCCAACATTTTCCGTTAGGGCTTGTGGTCATCCTTTTACAGCGTGAGCCAGCTTTTGTAATTGCTGAACATTGAACAGAACCAGAATTGGATTTAGTGCTTTCAGGTGGTTTAGTCGTTTGTTGCAAACTATTCGATTCACCTGGCTTAACGGTTGATTTGGTTGATCCAGGCTCTGTAATTTTTGATGATGGTTTGCAAACGCTACAAGGGGTATACCCTTTTTCGATAGCATCTGCTAACTTCATTGAATATGAACTGTTGCTTAAATACCTACAAGATTCAATGTGATATTTTGTACCAGTTTTTGTCACATATACTGTTTGTGAACAAACTTTTCCGGTGAAAAATGAGAGGATAAGTGCTAATAAAATAAAACGTGTTTTCATGTTATTAATATTTATGTGGGTTATCTTAATTTCATCGATAATACTGGGTGGAGTTCTCTGCTGTTTCCAGCCATTCCAATTTGACCATGGTGAAGATCAAAAAATCCAACTCCTGTGACATTTACAGGTATATGTTTTTCAAAGAACAGAAAAGTCATTTGGGGTTGTCCTATGTTTAGAACAAACCATTCATATAAATTTTTAAAAAGTTTATCCCTGCTTGTTTTTTGTATTTCAAAACATTCATAGCTTGGAATTTCTATTACCATAGTCTCGTCAGTATCAATATCCTCAATGATAATGTGAATATCTTTATCGCTTTCCTCCATTTTATATCCTACAACAAAACAATCTATGGAAAATATTTCAATTTCACTTTCAAGTCTGGATGTTTTATCACTAGGTTCGGGAAGTGTGACTTGCTCGTGAACTGTTGATTTGGTGATTTTTGTGAAATTTATTCGTGATGTGTCCTTGTCTGATAATGTTTTAACGCTCCACCTTTCAATGCCACAATTTTGCGAATCCCCCAGGCAAGGATATACGGTGCTTGTTATAAATACCAAGAAAAAATAAAATAAATATATCCTATACATCATTATTGTCAACACTCGATTAAATGCTTCTCTAGTATGATAAAAAGAATCCCATATTCTAAATTGTCTCATTAAAATAAAATGCCTTTTATTCTATTAATTGATAAGTGTAAGAACACAATCATTGCATGAGGGTAAACAAGAAAAATAAATCCCACGCCAGAAATTTTGTTTTATGGTTGATGTGGGGTTTGAAATTGCGAAGATGAATAAGAAATAATAGCCTCATTTATTGCTTTTATGATAGTCTCTATATATACTTTATCTGTTGAAATAAGCCCATCTACCTCTCCCGATTTACTATTGATTCTAACAGAGAATTTTGTCTTAATGCTATTTAACAGCAACAATACAATGATTCCAACTATGATACCACCAACTTTCCATCCTGGATCGCCTTCGGCCGCAGCAAGAATACATCCCATTAGAATTAATATCCAGAATAATCCACCGGATGGTGAGACCTTGCCAAGTTGAACCGAAGATATATTGCGCATTGCATATGTTTTTCCATTTGTAACAAAGCGAACCTGAGTAATAAGGACATTTTCGTCTTGATAATAGGTCTTCTCATCCATTGCACACTATTTAACAGGTTAAGTTTTTTGAAGAGTATTAGTCCCTGACTTTGAAAAATAAGCAATATTTTTATTTGCTCGAATATAAAAAAGGAAGTTCATAACTTGTTGAATAAACTTACTTGAAAAATGAAAGGAATATTAACTATTATTCTGGCTGTCGCTGTATGCAATTTAGTTATTGGCCAATCGGTAAAAACTTCAAAGGCTCTGAAAGAAATTGAAGGGCAATATGAAGTTGATGATAACGGGAACGTTACCTATGTTAAGATCATTGAAATTCCTAACCTCACAAAGGACGTTCTCTATACAAGGGCGGTGGATTACTTCACCTATAAATACAACAATGGTGAGAGTGTAATCCAGGTCAATGACAAGGAAAATGGTCATATAGTTGGAAAGGGTTTATATCAACATACTGGACAATATTTTGGTTATCCCGCGAGCTATGATGTTGATACATGGCATATCCTGACCGTGGATGTTAAAGACGGAAAGGCGAGGGTCATATTGTCTTTGACGGAATATCGTGTTAAAACCATTTATAGCGATGGGGATACACGGTATGATGAGGGTTTTGTTTCAAAATGTTACCCGCTTGATCCCAATGGAAAACTAAAAAATGTATATGGGCGATCATTTACAGGTTCCCATGAGAGAGCAATGGCTACTTTCACGGAGTTAGAAAAGAATCTAAAAGAAGGCTTGACCTTTAAAGGTTTAGACAAGAAAGATTGGTGAAGTCAAGAAATTGTCCAGCATTGAAGATTGATGCTTCTGAGTTAAAGTAATGTTTTGTAAATATCCCTATTGTCTCCTCATCCTTACAATCATTTAAAACCACCGCTGAATCAATGCGTATGATCTAACATCTGTGTACGATTACATTTACATCAACAAATTATAATCTCTTTTTTTTAATTCATAAAGAATATCATGATGCAATACTATCCCCTCGCTCCTGGAAATAAATGGGAATACAAACAAAAAGATGGTAGCACCTATACCAATTCCGTCATCAGTATCGATGGTAACATGGTAACTATGAAAAACAGCACTGTGCCTGACAATACACGAATAAAAGTCGAGAACGGCGTGATGTACAATGAACTGATGGCTCCGGGGAATTATCAGTTATGGTTAAAAGATGATGTAAAAAAGGGAGAAACCTGGGATGCTACTTTCACGGCCAATGGACTCAATAGTATTATGGCCTTTACTGTCAAAGACACCGGCATCAGCAAGGAAGTAGATGGTAAAACTTACCATGACGTGGTGGAATTGGAATCAGAAAGCAAAATCAATATGAATGGCAACCTGATCAGCACCAATTTTTTCACACAATATTATTATGCCAAATCAATCGGTCTGATCATGACGACTTCCTCCATGGGTGATGTGCACACCTTGCAGCATTATGAATTGAATTGATGCTATCGATATAAAGGATTAAGTGTTCGTCCAATCAATCCAGAGAGATTGAATGCTTTCTTTGATCCGATTAAAACTTATACCCGAACGAAACACCACCGTAATATGGGATAAAAAATCCATCACCAAAAACAGGTGAGATAAACACCCTGAACGTGTATCCGCCATCTGCAGGTTGCATTCGATAGCCAAAAAGAAGGTGGCCGAAAGTGTTGGTAAAATTACCTTCATCGCCCGTAGTATCCCCTGTTTGAAGCACAGGTGTAACGCCTCCTCCAACTTCGAAGAAATGCCTGCCATCTTTACCGAAAAGCCAATTGACTCCTAATGGAAAATAAACGATACCAGAACCATCTACACTGAAGCCTCCTATACCAATCCGACCTCCAAATCCAGAATCTTTACCGGTAAATCGAGTATCAAAATTAAAGGCAGCAAGACCCGGTCCGCCTAATTCAAAATAAACGGATTTTGCAGATTGTGCCGATCCTAAGTATGACAGGGTCATGGCAAAAGCAAAAAGGATGAAGAATTTTTTCATTTGTATTTTGATTTTAGATGGAAAAGATAGTCGAATATAAACGACTAAACCGACCGTCTTTAACATTTAAGAAATTTATAACCAATTTTAGTGCCCTGATACTCAATTTCATAACACTCGTTAACACCATTTCTACAGCGCATTGGCCAAAACATTATCTTACTGTTTCAAAACAAATCCTATTCATAAGCCATGAAAATCACATCCAATTTTGATAGCGGCAATATTGAAATCGTCAGCATCGATGCAAAAAAGAATGACATTAAACTGAAGATCCGCAAGGATACCAATTCTGACTTCTTTCAATGGTTTCATTTCCGGCTCACCGGAGCGGCAGGTTCACTGAGTAAAATCTCCATACTGAATGCGGGTCAATCTTCCTATCCGCTGGGATGGGAAAATTATAATGTCTGCGCATCGTATGATCGCGAAGAATGGTTTCGCATACCCACTACTTTTAGAAACGGGATACTTAGCTTCCAGATTAAGCCTGCGCACAATTCTATTTACTTCGCTTACTTCGCTCCTTATTCATACGAACGTCACCAGGATCTTATTCATGAGGCTCAACTATCAGATGATGTCCGGATGGAAATTATTGGAAAAACTTATGAAGGTCGCGATATTGAAATGCTGGTGATCGGAAAGCCACGACGCAATAAAAAGATCATTTGGGTCATCGCTCGCCAACATCCTGGCGAGTCCATGGCAGAATGGTTCATCGAAGGCTTTTTAATTCGACTATTGGATCAGAGTGATTCAGTATCGAGAAAACTTTTGGACGATGCTTGCTTCTACGTCGTACCTAATATTAATGTTGACGGTTCCATTGCGGGTAACCTGCGATCCAGTGCATCCGGTGCTAATCTTAACCGGGAATGGCACCGTCCTTCTTTGAAAAGAAGTCCTGAAGTTTATTACGTTCGCAAAAAAATGGATGAGACTGGCGTTGACTTATTGCTGGATGTACACGGAGACGAAGAGCTCCCTTATAATTTTGTAGCCGCATCAGAAGGCATCCCTGGTTACAATGACTACCTGGCGACGATGGAACAAAATTTTATTGACTATTGGATGGCCACTTGTCCCGATTTTCAAAACACGCATAAATATCCTTTGGATAAATTCGGCGAAGCCAATATGACCCTTTGTAGCAATCAAATCGCACATCGTTTTGGATGCCTGGCATTAACTATTGAAATGCCATTTAAAGACAATGCCGATTTACCTGATAAAAAATATGGCTGGTCAAGTGAGCGCTCTAAATTATTAGGCGCATCTGTTTTGAATCCCGTCTTATATGTATTGGATGACCTAAAATAAAAAAGTGATGTTCTAAACTTAGAACACCACTTTCTATTTTCCTTCACCTCAGCCTTCGCCTCAGCCTATTTTTATTTCTCAGTGGAGAGCACCATCTTCAGATTCAATCGTGCAGCAATGGACATCACATCCACCAGGTCTTGCACAGTCAACGTCTTCGCTATTCGTAAGACTACAGTAGGATCTTCATTCCTTTTTACAGCTTCTGCCAGTGCCCCTTCCAGTAAGTTGGCCGGTACTTCATTTGAATTGACATAGTATTTCAATTCATCCGTGACGGTCAGGGTCAGTGGTTGCTTGGCCATCTGGCTGGTAGTGTCCGATTTGGGCAACAATATCTTGATGATATTGGCATTGGACATCGTAGCGATGATCAGGAAGAACAGGAGCAGGAAGAACATGATGTCATTCATCGCAGACATCGCGTCCTCATCGTGAAAAACCCTGCGTTTGCGGATCTCCATCATATTATTTCACTGGTTTTTGCAGCCCTTTAATAAATTCTAAAACTTCTTTCTGCAGGTGCAGCGAGAAATTGTCAATCTTAGTCAACAAGTAGTTGTAGCCGATGAAAGCAACTACGCCGACAACAAGTCCTGTAGCGGAGGAAATCATCTTCTGATACAATCCTGCTGAAATCGTACCGATCGAAATATCCTGTGTCTGCGATATGTTGTAAAAGATGAGGATAACCCCGAGGATCGTACCAATGAAACCTAAGCGCGGAGCAATACCGGAAACCATGCTGATATACCCCATCTTGCTTTCCATCTCACTCATTTCAATATTGGATTGAACGGTGAGTGCTTTTTCAATGTATTCGATAGGTTTCCCGATCTGTGATACACCAGCCTTGATCACATTGCCCAGTGAACTACCAGCCTGGTCACATAATAGATTTGCTGAGTCAAATTGTCCGAGGGATACTTTATCCAGTACACTATTGACCAGGTTATTGTCAATCTTGGAGCGTTCGCGGATGAACAGGTACTTGCTGATGATGAAGGCAATGGAGATCAACGACAAGATGATCAATGGGATCATCACAGGTCCTCCTTTAAAGAGGATATCAATCAATCGGATGCTTTGTTCCGCGGGGACTGCATTAGGGTCAACTGTTGAAGTAGTGGCCTGCAAAAGAAATCCTATCATATGAAGTGGTTTGATGCTTTAGTGCTTGATGAATCTATTCATCTACAAAGGAAAGAAAATAAATATGAATAAAAAAATTTATGTCTTATGTATTGATTAATAGGTGTTTAAGACACTTTGGGGGCGAGCTAGGCCGATAGAAGCCTTTTCATAAACATTCTAACGATGTCAAAATCCCTTCTCGTATCCGGCTGTTTATATTTCCTGTCGAACCATTGGTGATGATCAGAAGATCATTGAAGCACTTTTAATCCAATGGCACAATGCATGCATCGCCGCTGATCGCAATATGTTTTCTTCAGGTGCAACAACCCTTGGGTTTGTCCTGCGTCTTCAATTTGCCAACCACATTTTTTCCATTGCGTGATAATTCCGTTCGCTTCGGCCGGTATTTGTTGAAGTAAATCAATTGCATAATCTTTCAAGGTCGTTTTGCCCTGAAGCTTTCCATATAAAAACATAATCGGAGCAACAACATTAATCACTAACACACTGGCCATGCTTCGTCCAATCAATTTTACTGCTGTAGGACTTTTCGAAGTAAAATGATAATGTGTGTCCCAAAACGGATCATTGGGTTTGACCATAAATCTTTTTATCCACAGGTCTCCTGGCTCCTTTTCTTCTAACATAGTCACGAAATGTTCGAAGCTTTTTATAATCATCGCTAATTGCGCAATCCGGATAGTGGGAAAATGAACTGGCCGCATGCGCATAAACTTCCAATGCAAACCCGGCATGACCGGGAGGTTATATTTCTTTTTCAGAAATTCAAATTCCATTTTTAATCTGCTGATGTAAGGATCATGGATTTCCTTTTCAAGCATGCCTGCAGTGCCAAATAAAATTGCTTCTATCTGATCGATTCTGTCTCCATGTTTTCGTAGGATGGACCATGGAATTTTAAGACAGAGCTCTTCCATGGCATCACTATTTGCCCGTGCACCCAATTGCCTGGCCAGCATAATAAAAAATGCCTGTTCCCAATGCTGTGCACATCGGTCAAGAATATGCGAGATATGAGTTGTTTTATATTCTAATCGTTCTGCCATCATACGATCCAGCCAGGAATGTCGAACGACCTTACTGACCTGCGTCAAAGAAGAAGCACACGGAATCCACTCCTGGTTATTCATGAGGTGATGGTAGCGATCAAGCAACGTTTTATCAACCCTGTTTTCTAATTCAATACAGGGAATCCGAAAATCACTTTCTGTAAAAACTGGTTGATCCTCCTTCCACACGACATGAAGGATTACATTGTTGTAATGCGGATCTCTTTCGTGAGAATGCAGATACCAGGCAGAACTTCGAATGTGAATCTCCACATGGCCGGCCCAGAGCTGCTCTCCGATTTTAATCCTGGCCTGGAGAAAATCGGGACCCTGGTCCGAATTGGGTATACCGGTATGTAAAATTTCTACCGGTTCATTTTCGGTTGTGAATAATGACGCCAGGTCAAACAGTTTCCGGTGCCAGATAAAATGTAATAATTGTTCTTCCATTACTCCTTTCGGAGCAGGACATCAAAGCGCATGGGAAATTCATTTTTGGCATCGGCCTCAACATATTCTGAGGACACTACCTCCCACTCGCGCTGGTCAAGCTCCGGAAAGTAAGTGTCTCCAGGGAGCTCAGTTATTACCTCAGTGAGGTAAATTTTTTCAGTTAAATGAAGGGCTTGGGTATAAATTTCTCCTCCGCCTATGATAAAAGCCTCTTCTTCCCCGGCTTCATAGGCATAGTTCAGGGCCTCTTCGATCGAATGCATCACTAAGGCTGAGGAGGTTATAAAAAAAGGATCCCTCGTCAGCACGATGTTCACCCGGTTTTTCAACGGCGTATAATTCATCGACGCAAAATTGTTACGCCCCATGATCACATGATGTCCTTTGGTGGTGTTCATGAAAAACTTCATGTCCCTGGGTAAATTCCATGGCAAGTCTCCATCGCGCCCAATGACCCGATTACTACTCATCGCTGCTATTGCACTGATCAACACGTCTTCCTTCGTTTTTTGTACTTCCTTATTCCTTTTCTCATCCTCGCATTGGGCTACACCCAATGCTGCTTGATTGAGGCCTTTCAGGCCTTGATATCGTTCTGACTTCCTTATTCGTTCATGATTTCGGATGTATCAAATCCGCATTTAACATTCTTTCTTCAATTCCCTTTCGACTTTCCATAATCTCCCCTTTTAGATATTTTTCTATCATCAATCCTCCTACGGGTGTAGCAAATGCACCACCCCAGCCAGCATTCTCAATATACACGGCGATTGCAATTTTCGGTTGATCCCTTGGAGCAAATCCAAAGAACACACTATGATCAGCTCCGTGCGGATTTTGTGATGTTCCCGTTTTACCACATACTTCAAACTGCGGATTATAGGCCTGCGTTGCTGTGCCGGCACGAACTGCGCCACTCATGCCTTCAATGACGGGTTCAAAATGGCGATAATCAATAGACACTCTTCGTCTTGGATAATATTCAACAATCGGCTTCCCTCCCGGAGGAACCCTTGCTTTCAAAATATGGGGATCTGTATAGGTTCCTTCATTGGCGATAATGGCAGCAGCATGCGCCATTTGAAGTGTAGTCAGTTGCAATTCACCCTGTCCGATAGCCATGGAAAGAATATAAGACGACCTCCATTTGTCTGGTTTGTATTCCCTTTCAAAATATTCCGGACCAGGTAAATTTCCTGATTTCTCACTGGGGAGATCGACACTGATTTTTCTTCCCAATCCAAATTCACTTAAGTATCCATTCAATTTACGCAAGCCAATTTCCGGAAGCGTATATCCGGCTTCGTCAATGACTTCTTTATACACGGTAAAGAAATACGTATTGCAGGAGTATTGAATTGCCTGGGATACGTTTTGCGCTGATGGGTGATTATGACAACCTCTTCGCAGTGTCCCTGAAAAATAAGCACCGTTGCAGGGGATGCCCCTGTTTTCATCTAATATGCCCTCCTGCATCGCTATCAATGCAAGGATGGGTTTGAAAATGGATCCCGGTGGATACATAGCCTGAACAGAGCGATCAAAAAGTGGATTCAGGGTATCTTCCTGGAGCTGGGTAAAGGCTTCACCCCTTGATCTTGAGATCGACAAATCATTGGGATCATAACCGGGTGAACTCACCATACAGAGAATTTCTCCGGTAGATGGCTCGATGGCTACAATACTTCCTCTTTTATTTTTTAAAAGTTGTTGGCCGTATTCCTGCAAGATGTGATCCAGGGTGAGGACCAGGTTTTCACCTGAAACAGCAAGAGAATCATGACGGCCTTCATCGAGACTTTCAATTTCCCTTCCCAGGTTATCTTTTAAAACATAGGATGAACCTTTTGTACCACGAAGCCTGTCTTCATAATAAGATTCAACGCCCGTCGAACCACAATAATCACCAAGTGTATACAGGCCATCTGATTCATCTATTTTCTGCTGATCCACTTCAGACATATACCCGAGGATATGAGCACTGTTGCTTTCAAAATATCCCCTGGCACTTCGCAATTCTCCATAGAATCCGGGAAAGAGGTGTAAATACTCCTGCACATACTGAAATTTAGGAGCCGGTATGTGTTCCATGAAATTGAAAGGAATCGATTTTGAAAACCGAAGTGATCGCCAATCCTTTTGCATACGGACAGTATATTCCGATATTGGAATTTCAAGCAACTTGCAGAGGAGCGCAGTGTCAATATTTTTCGGGACCTGGTTGTAGGTGACTTTAAGATCGTAGACCGGAATATTGTGCACCATAAGATGACCCGTGCGATCGACAATCAGGCCCCTGCCCGGATAAAGTACTTTTCTAACCAAAGTCGTTTTAGCCGCCTTTTGTCCATAGGTCGGATCAATAAGTTGAAGCCAGCCGGTTTGTATAATGAGCAATGCAGCGGCCACTATCAGCGCTCGCTGTACCCAAATCGTCCGGTTCGGCTGCTTCTCCCCTGTCATTATTTTTTAGGATTAAAAAGAAAATGATATCCCATGACGACCAGTATGGACATGAAAAATGTAATCAGGGTCTTCAACAAGATTTGACCCAGGTATACAAACGTGAAAATCTCACCAATGAAATATAAAAGACAGAAAATAAAAATGGAAATAGCGGAATAGGTCATCAGCCAGTTGATGCCCATCGAATTATTCGTCGGACTCATGGTCAATTGATATCCGCCTCTAGGTTCTAACCAGGCCAGCAATACACCCCTGGCATAGGCCATACCGGTCAATGCAAAAGCATGAACACCGACAGTATCATAAAAAACATCAATCACTAATCCTGTCAGAAAACCTATTAATATAACATAATGCCTTGTGATCCTGAAGGGGAGTAATAATATGATGATAGGATATAAAAAAATATGGCCGTGTTGCCACCACCAATGATTGCTTAGCCCAATGCGTTTAAGGACCAATACCTGGACCAACAGGATGATGATAGCACGAATGATGTTTCTGAGGATGTCTCTATTGTTCATCTTTCATGAGGTTCTCATCCAGGTATTCCACGATATAGACACGATTCATCCGCGCGATATCTTCGTGAAGCCTGACTTTGATCGTATAATAATTGCTTCCGCCTTCCGTCCAGAATTGTTCCACTTTGCCGATGAATATCCCTCTTGGAAAAATAAAAGAATATCCACTGGTGATAATCGTGTCGCCGATTTGAATATCCGCTTGACCGGGAATGGCTTCGAGTATCATGTGTGCAGGATCGGTTTCTTTCCAGACTAAGGATCCGAAATATCCATTGCGTTGAATGGCTGCACTGATTTGCACTGCACTATGCAGTATCGATATTGCGGTGGAATATTCCTTTCCTACTTCATCGATTATTCCCACGATGCCCTGTTCACTGATCACCCCCATTCCGTTTTTAATGCCATCCTTTTTACCTCTGTCAATAGTGAAATGATTGTTGCGTTGATTGATGGAATTGTTGATGATCTGTGCTGCTACCAGGTGATACGAATTCAGTATACAACTGTCAAGTGGTTTGTCGGCTGGCAGAAGTCGTTGCACACTGCGTTCCAGGTCGAAGACTTTTTCTTTCAACGAAGCATTTTCATTGGCCAGGCTATCCACAAAGGTTTGAAGATGGTTGTATTGATAGACATCATCCACCATCTTATAAAGTTTGCCGGAGATGATGGAAGAAGAATGCTCATAAATCCCTTTTTGATTTTCATTGTACTTGACCACCAATGACAATGCTACTGCCTCCAGCAGAAGGAAGAGAATAAATGCTGAGTACCTGATGACAAACTGAAGAAGGTTGTTCATGTATCAGGACGAAGATAGGTCTAAGAGAAGATTTTCCCTGATCGCTCAGACGCGTTTGCGGTCGATCAGGAAGGAAAAGCGATCTGTGTTCTTCAGCGCAATGCCCGTACCTCTGACCACTGCCCGTAAAGGCTCTTCCGCAACATGTACCGGCAATTTTGTGATTCGTGATATCCGCTTATCCAATCCGCGTAAAAGTGCTCCCCCGCCAGTTAGGTAAAGACCGGTGCGATAGATATCTGAAGCAAGTTCAGGTGGTGTATTTTCCAGTGCTTTCAAAATGGCTTCTTCAATGGCCTTCACGGATTCATCCAAAGCTTCAGCCACCTCAGCATAGTTGATAGTGATTTGTCTTGGTATACCTGTGATCAGGTCACGTCCACTTACAGCAAAATCAGGTGGCGGATTGTCTAATTGTTTTAATGCAGATCCAACATGAATTTTGATCTGCTCGGCAGTACGCTCTCCTATCAGGATGTTTTGATTTCGTTTGAGGTAATCAACAATGTTCTCAGTAAACTCATCTCCTGCAGTGCGAATACTTTGGTCCGTAACGATACCCGATAAAGCAATGACTGCAATTTCTGTAGTTCCACCTCCAATATCAATAATCATGTTGCCTACAGGTTCTTCCACATCAAGTCCAATACCTAATGCGGCGGCCATGGGTTCGAAGATGAGAAAGGTCTCTTTGGAATCTACGTGATCGGCAGAATCAAAAACTGCGCGTTTTTCAACTTCGGTGATTCCACTTGGAATACAAACCACCATTTTAAGGTGCGTGAAAAAACGACGTTTGGTTCCGATCATGTTGATCATCCCTTCAATCATATTTTCAGCGGCCTGGAAATCAGCGATGACGCCGTCTTTCAATGGCCGTATTGTCTTGATAAACTGGTGAGTCTTTTCATGCATTTGCATGGCACGGTTACCTACGGCAATCGTTTGACCGGTACGAGTATCAATGGCTACAATCGAAGGTTCATCCACCACAATATTTCCGTCCTGGATGATCAGCGTATTGGCTGTTCCCAGATCGATGGCGATTTCCTGTACAAAAAGACTGAATAATTTCATGACCCTATCTGACTTGGCCTCTCCGGCTTTTCACGCTGTGATGCAAAAAATAAACTGCTGTTTTCCTCCTGGATGCCGGATGTTTCGCATGGGTCGATTCCGCGCTTTTTCTAAAAGGGATACAAAGAAACCGCTTTTTCCAAAAAAATGAAAATTTCAGCCCTTTTTGGGGCTTCTATAGGGGAAATGTTCACTTTACTACTATGCTGGCCCACTGATCAAGGTCAAGATAGCGATTAGCCAGGTTCTGGAGGTCTTTGGAGCTGATTTGCTGAATAGTTTCTACCAATTCACCAAAAGATTCATCCTTTAATCGCTCAATTTTCATGGTTTTGATGTAATCCATGGTGGCAAAAGGTCCGTCCAGCTGGGTCATAAGGTTTCCCATTAAATAGTTTCTGGCCATACTGAGTTCGGCATCCGGTATAGGTATTTGCTGGAGTTGGGTGGCCTCTTTTTTAATGGCATCAATCACGGTTTTAATATTTTCCGTGGTCGTTTCTGTGCTGATATAAAAACACCCGTCTTCGGCAAATGAATCTACCCCGGAGTAGATACCATAGGTCAGACCCAAATTCTCCCGGATTTCGGTCATCAGCCGGCTGCCAAAATATCCACCAAGAATGGTATTGAGCACATATAAGCCGTTCCAGTCCGGGTGAGACTGGGTAAATAACTTTCGCCCAATCCTTACAGCTGCCTGGTGAGATTGCGGTCCGTCGAATTCATGATACCCGATTTGGCTTTCCGGGATATGAGCCTTCACCAGGCTGGATCCGTTTTGGAATGGTGGATTCCATGATCCCAATACTTGTTGAACACATTGCAGGACCTCATCACCATAAGAACCGGAAAGAAATATCATTCCATTTTGAGGAATAACAAATTGCTTGTGGTGGTGGTGTAAATCCTCTACCGTAATCAATTCGTAATCCTGGGGTAATGCATTTCGGCCGTAAGGATGTTGCTTTCCATAAATCGCTTCGGTCAGATGCCGATAGGCCAAAACTTCATTCTTCTTTAAATCGATTCGCAGTCGTTCCAGTTTATTGCTGGTGTAGACCTTGAGTTCCTGTGGATCAAAAGCTGGAAATTGAAGAATGTCCCTGACCAATTCAATCAATTGCGGGAAAAAACGGGTAAGGGTAAATAACTTAATCCGGACAGTATCTACACCACCTCTTGTTTGCAGGGTTGCACCGAGAAATTCAATTTTTTCGGCAAAATCAGCTGAAGAAAGTTGCTCCGTTCCTTCGGACATCAATCCGGCCATGAATTCGGCAACGCCGGTTTTCTTTTCTAACCCTGCTCCTGCACGAAACACGATTTCCATTCTCATCACGGGTTCTGTCCCCCCTCGCAAAGAATATAATTCCATGCCGTTCGACAGGTGACTTGTCTCGTAAGTTGGAAGGGAAAGGGAAGTAACTGACTTGATGATTGGCGGAATAGGATCCATAGCTGCAAAACTAACCAAGAAAGCATGCCCCCGAAATTTGAATCCTCATCCCTTGAACAATATCCCGAAGATTGCCTGTACGTTTTACCTTTGCTTTTCCTGTCGCTTCCCGATTCAGGAGTACCTTTAGCATTAACAAAGAATACAATCCATGGAATTTACAGTCTCATCCGGTGAATTATTGAAACATCTTAATGTGGTGGCAGGTGCCATTCATACAAACCCTGTATTGGCGATCACCGAAGATTTCCTGGTGGAAATCAAAAAAGGAAATATGACCCTCACGGCCACCAACCTGGAGACTAGCATCTCCACACGTATGGCCGTAGAAAGCAAAGAAGATGGCTCTCTTGCAATACCAGCAAAAATTCTACTGGAGACGCTGAAAGCTCTTCCCAACCAGCAAGTAACTTTTGATGTCGACCTTGAACAACGATCCCTGGTGCTGACCACAGAGACTGGTATGTACAAAATGGCCGTTGATCCACCAGATGATTTTCCTGCATTACCGGCATCTGATGATAAGGAAATTCAGTTTCCAGTAACCCGTTTATTAAGTGGTATCAATTACACCATTTTCGCTACGACCTCTGATGAAATGCGTCCCGCTATGACTGGTGTCAACGTGGTCGTTGATTTCAACAAACTCACCTTTGTCGCCAGTGATGGACATAAACTTGTACGTTATCACGCCCTGGGTACTTCAACTGAACAAACGGGTTCGTTCGTGATTCCGAAAAAAGCAATGGCGCTTTTAAAAAGCGCTTCTCCATCAGAAGGAAATGTTTATCTCAAGTACAATAAATCGCATGCCTTTTTCAGGTTTGAAGAAACACAAGTGATCTGTCGGTTGATCAACCAGGCCTATCCTGATTTTAACGCTGTTATTCCAGTTAATAATAAAAATGTTCTTTACATCAGTCGCACACATTTATTGGGTGCGTTGCGTCGTATTAATATTTTCGCTAACCGTACCACCAACCAGGTCTTCTTCAGGCTCGCCGACAATAGTCTGACGATTACAACGAAGGATCTTGATTTCTCCAACGAGGCCAGTGAACAATTGAGTTGTGAATTCGAAGGAGATCCTATGGATGTCGCCTTCAATGCACGCTTTTTTATTGAACTGTTAAGTGCACTCAGCCAGGAAGAAGTTCATCTTACTTTATCCGTCCCCAGTAAACCGGTGTTGATCTATCCGGATGAACAAATGGAACAGGAAGAAGTCATGATGCTCATCATGCCTGTGATTATTTACTGACCAGCTCAGGTCTTATGATTTCGAAAAAAATGAAATATGCCATTAAGGCCCTGACCTACCTGGCCCGGCATTCTTCAAAAGAAATTTGTGTGCGTACTATTGAAATTGCCGAACAGGAAAGCATTCCTAAAAAATTCCTGGAGCAGATCCTGTTGGAAATGAAAAAGGCAAACCTGGTCAACAGTATCCAGGGAAACACCGGCGGATACTACATTGTCAAACCAGCCAATCAAATTAACCTGGCGGAAATCTATCGTTTATTTGAAGGGCCCATTGCCTTAATTCCCTGTGGATCAGAAAATTTTTACGAACGCTGTGAAGACTGCAAGGATGAACAAAAATGTAAGATCCGTCGCAGCATCCGGAAAATCAGGAATCAAACATTGGCTGCCATGGAACAGGTCACCATTCAATCCCTTGCCTAAACGGTTTTTTCTAATTCTACCAATCTTGTAGAATTAGCAGTATGTTTGTCTTTGTCTTAGCTATCGTGACGTGTTTAAACCTGCTTTCCTCGGCATATTATTGCTCTTACTGTCCAATGCATGTACTGCGCAAAAGCAGGTTGACCATCAACAACAAGTCTGGTATGCCTATCATAATAACATCAAATTCGATTCCACCTGGTCATTAGCTTCAGAAGTTCAGGAGCGTCGATTTGTTAATCCGGATGCGCAATCACAATTTTTGATACGAACGAATCTTCACCGAAACCTGGGAAGGGGATGGGATGTTGCGGCAGGATTAAGTTATTTTCTTCAATCACCTGGTAATCCAGAATCAGATGTGGAATTAGTGGTGCCGGAGATCAGGCCGGATATTCAATTCAATTACCGGCAAAAAATAAAATCCTGGAGCCTTGAGCATCGCTATAAGGTTGAAGCGCGTTTTTTTCACAATGCTGATTTAACCACGGAAGAACTCAGGGAGGGTTACACCTTCACCAATTTTCGTTTTCGTTACCGGCTTCAGTTGGTGCTCCCTATATTGAGGTTAAATGAGACACAGAAAATAATGTTAAAAGCCGGGGATGAGATCCTCCTGAACGTAGGTAAAAAAGTTGTAAATAATTTTTTTGATCAAAACCGATTATTCATAGGTTTGAATATGAGCATCAGCCCGGCTTTTGCCCTCGAAGCGAATTATATTAATTGGTTTCAGCAACAAAGTTCTGGTGTGAAGTATTATAACAGGGATATCTTCAGGCTGGCCTTATATCATTCAATCCAATTAAAGCGAACACTATGAAATGGCTCCGGTTGTGGCACATAGGGTTTGCTATCTTCTTTCTGAAGATTGTCCTGATTACATATTTGCTGATCACCTATCTGCCAACACTGGATTGGTCATCGTTTCATATCAATAATACTTTTCTGCTTTTTGTCGTAGTGGGCTTTGTTGCACAAATGATTGATGGCACATTGGGGATGGCATATGGCGTGAGCTGTACAACACTATTATTACATTTTGGGGTTCTGCCGAGAGTAGCCACTGCTGCAGTGCATACGGCTGAAGTATTTACCACAGGGGTTTCCGGTTTATCACATTTACGGTTCAAAAATATTGACACGCATTTGTTTTTCCGGCTTGTCTTTCCGGGTGTATTAGGGGCGATGGTGGGCGCTTATTTTATTTCTGAAATATTTGATGGGAAGTTGATCAAGCCTTATGTGGCGATGTATCTCCTCGTGTTAGGCATAATTATTTTGGTAAAAGGAATTCGCAACAAACCTAAAGTGCACATTGCAGTGAAAAGGGCTGGATGGTTGGCTTTGATTGGTGGATTTCTCGATGCAGTTGGTGGTGGCGGATGGGGTCCTATTGTGACGTCGAATATTATCAACCAGGGAAAAAATCCTAAAGAAACTATTGGCACTGTAAACACTACTGAATTCTTTGTATCCTTTTTCAGCACCGGTGTTTTTCTGTTTTTTGTCGGCGTTGAAAGTTGGTCCGTTGTATTAGGTCTTATTGCAGGGGGTGTGGTGGCGGCTCCGGTAGGGGCTTTTTTTGCCAGCCGTGTCAACAAACGAACCCTGATGATCCTGGTAGGAATATTAATTATCCTGACTTCTTGTTATACAGTGTACCGCGCGCTATTTGGTTAAAACATAATTCTGAACCGTGCATTCCAGGTACGTCCGAGAAGTTCTGTTCGTTGGGTAAGATAAAGGCCATCCATATTATCCCTGGACACTCTTCCTATATAGTGTGCTTCTTCAATATTCGCATGATCCGTTGCATTGATCAGGGAAATACCTAATTGTGCCCCCTGTTTGAAAAAATTAAAATTATAATCAATAGCAAAATCTAAACTAAAATAGGGAGGCAGAGAATCAAACACGGCTGTTTGATCCGCCATATCAAGGCCCTCATGTTCATGACCGTGATCGTGATTATGATTTTCCACCTGGACAAAACTGAGATACGGTGCTTCACTTTTATACGTAATAAGTGACGACAAATCGAAATGGCCCAGTTTGTATTTACCGGAGAGTTTCAATTGATGTCTTCGGTCTTCCTGGGGAGAAAATTCCGCTCCATTAAATAATTGATCGTATTGTTCAGCAATCTTGCTTAAGGTGTAAGAAGCAACGATATCTGCTTTTCCCACCTTATAATACATCGTAAGATCCATTCCCGCCGTCCATCCCTTTCCGGTAAAGAGATTATAAAAATTATTGCCCGGCGGTTCATCATTAAAGCCCTGATCAGGATTCAGCGTTGCGACTCGCATCAGGCCATCCAGTTTTTTATAGTAGAATTCGGCATCAAAAGTGAAGTGGGTCGTTGAATATCCGCCCCCGATCATGTATTTATCAGATCGTAATACCGGATATCCGGCTTCAACATCATTTAATACCAGGGACTCCATTTCCTGTCCATACCTGTTAACAATCGTCAACTCATGTAATGCTTGTACACTTTGGGAAAATGCACTCCGGATATTAAAGTGTTGCCCAAGGAAATAGCTGGCTTTAATATTGGGTAACACATAGATCTTCGAAGGTTGATTAAGTTGCGTAATCCGGGTGCCTAATGCCACCATGAGGTGGTGAGTCAACCAATTTTTATAATCACCAAATATCGTGGTCTCAAATTCCTGCTGGGACTGTTCAACATAGGACGAGCCATTGTCCTTCGCGAGGAGGTTGACTTTGTAGAGATTAAGGTCAAGCCCCATTTGATAAGAAGCCTCCTTTGTAATTTCTTTTTTAAACGTTCCCTTTATTCCGGAATTATTCAGCTTGCTATCCAACAAGCCGGTATTGTGCGTATAATGAGTCATGCCAAATCGTTCCTCACTTGCATCAGAACTATAGGATTCTTTTTTTTCATAATGAGAAAAGAAGGCATCAACTAATAATGAGGTCTTGTCAGATAAATGGGTTCCGAAACCAGTAGAAGAACCTGCGTTATTCCATTGATCCTTGCTGGTATAAACCTGGTTCCTGTTGATCACTTCCTGGTTCATAAACGAGGATGTTGACACTTCAGAAGTAGTGGTGGTATTTAAATGATCTTCGCTGGAGAAGCCGTTGATATAGAGATTGCTCCTGGTCCCGATTTTGCCTTCCAGCCCGGCATTGATATCATAAAAATTGAATGTCGGTTGCTGTACAGTAGTCCATTCATTTGGATTATTAAATTTTCCACGGTCATGAAGAGACATCACAGAACTATCTCGCAGAGCTTCGTTCAACATACCGGTATGCGATATTCTACCGCCGACTGCAATGGAAAAATCTTTTCCAATTCCCATCCTGGTTTCCATGGAAGATAACAGTAGGTCGGATTCCAGTATAAGGTGATCCGTTTGTTTTTCTTGTTCAGAAGCCAGCTGAATCATTCCATCAATTCGTCCACCATATTCAACAGGAAGATTGTTTTTATACAACTTTATGGAAGAAAAATAATTAGGATTGAAAGGACTGAATATGTTGTAATAATGATATGGATTATAGACCGGAAGCTCATCCATAAGAAATAAGGAGTTCTGTGGCTCAACCCCTCTTATGCGGATCCCTTCATCCGATGAGTATTGTGTATAGGAAGTCAATGTATTGATCAATCGCTCTCCATTCCATTGTAAAAGTTGTGTCTCGGAGATTAACGCATATTGATTCATATTTAATGACTGTGTTTGAGGGTCCTGGTTAACTTCTTTATATGGAATGATGATCGTGACCTCCTCCAAAGGAATTTCATGCAGTTTCATTCTAATCGTCACGGGACCTTTGAGGAAATCGGATACCGGTTTTCTTAATGCCGTATAACCCAGGTAATCTGCCTCCACTATACCAGTCGTATCGGTCACCTGAAGAGTAAAATGTCCGTTTTCATCTGTTTGACACCCTCTTGTGGTGTTCACTATATGAACTAATGCGTAGGCTAAAGGAAGATTTTGTTGCTGATCAATAATGGTGCCTTCAATGGTCGCAATCCCACTTTCTGCAGATATGGTTTCATCTTTTCGCAGCATTAATTTATTACCATCGACGATTTGATAGGTGAGATGCTCTTCATGAACAAGCAGCTGCAACAAGTCATCGATCGAAGTGATGCGAGTTCCTGAATCCAGAATGGAGTCTACCACCGGGACAAGTTCTGGTGAGATAGCAATATCAACTTTGTATTGCTTCGCGATTTTGGAGACAAACGAATCGAACTCGGTATGCTGCGCCTGGATGGATACAACACAGCCGAACCACAGGATCAGTGCGCAGGTAAAAATTCGATTCATAGTGAGGTTAACGTCCTATCGATACCGTATCTCCGTTTTTTTCCGCTTTAAGAATTAATGGCCATGTGATGAGCGAAAGGGCCTTATCCAGGTCTCCCGATTCGAAAAAGCCAATATATTTTTGTTCAGCAAGCCCTGGGGCGAGTTTAACTTTTATGTTGAATTGTCTTTCTAACTCTTCCGCCACTACTTTCAAGGGTTGGTTTACAAAAACAAATTTACCCCTGATCCAGTCTGGTGAATCAGAAGATATCGTAAAGACATTGGATATAAGTTTTTGGGAAGCTTCGTCTATGCTACATCGTTCTCCGGGTGTTATAGTCAGCTGATCCTTGCTCGCATTTTCTACTTTAACCTTACCTGTATAACAAGAGACTTCAAATCGATCCGGCCATGCAATAACATTAAAACTTGTGCCTAACACTGTAACCGATCCCTGAGGTGTGTTAACTGTAAACCGGCTGCCAGGATGAACTTTAAAAAAGGCCTCCCCGGTGAGCGTCAATTCTCTGTCTTCGGTAAATCTTTTAGCGTTATACACGACACTCGAACCTGCGTTCAATTGAATCTGACTGCTCTCCGGAAGCTGTATTTCTTTTCGTTCACCAGCAAGCGCCAGGACCGTTGTTGATGTTGATCTTGTTCCAACCCAAATCAGTAATGCAATCGCTGCTGCTGCCATCGCTACCCACGGCAACAATTTCGATTTTAAAACTATCCTCTTTTGATTTGGCTGAGAAATATCGGAAGCAATTTTATCCCAGAGTCTTTGTTGCTCCTCTTCACGTAATGTATAAGCCGGCAAATGCATCATATCCAATACGATTTGCTTTGCCTGTTCTGTTGTTGTTCTTACATGTGCATGCTGCCTGAGCCACGCCTCCCACTCTGAGGTGTACGCTCCATGCATTACCCAGGCGATGAACATGTCCTCGCTGGCTAATTGTATGGCAGAATACGATATGTACTGTTCCTTCATTTATACCCGAAGGTTATTTCTTAAATAGTTCATCCAACATTGCCGTCCTGGTGGCAACCGTATAATTAATGTGACAGCCTGCTGTTCCACTTGTCATGATACTCACGCAATTGCCTTGGTTATCGGCTTCATCCAGGTGGTCCCGATTGAGTACACAGTGACCCAATTCATGAAAAACAACAAACTCCTTTTCAAGGTCGGTGGCCGTATTCCAGTATAACTGATCGATGATCACTGTATTTGGTTTTGTCTCACTGTGTGCACATTGACCGATTACACCTGGTTGAGTAATGATTTTTAGATAACCCGATATTCTTGAGGAATCATAATTAACCGTTACATTTCTCGCTGCTCCCTCTACCACAAACCTGTCAAAGTATTCCTGCAATGCGGGGGCAACAAACAAATCAACGTTTTCATCCTTGTTACATGACCAAAACCCTGTCATCACTAACAGGACCAGGATCCCTTTGAATGTATTTGATCTGTACATCTTACTCAATTCTACTGCTTTCCTAATTTAACCTAGTTGTTCATTATTTCCTTTAGTCCGGCTTTGATCCTTTGATCCTTTGATCCTTTGACAAGAGAACGACATTTCTACATAATGTACTCATATTCCGATAAATAAAAATAAGAGGATGAGGACCATTTCCCTTCGAAGAGCCATTAGCGCCCTGGTAACAAGGTTTCGGGCTGACTGGTAGTTGAGATTCATTATCCTGGCTATATCCTCATATTCCATTTGCTGGTAGTACTTCATGTGGATAATCTCCCGCTGCCGGTCACTGATCAGTCCCATCGCTTTTTCCAGCTTTTGCTGTTTATCCTTCTCATCATCGGCCAGGATCCAATTGGTTTCATGATCCGGGGTCGATGTGATGTAGTCAATATCGGTGTCCTCAATGTTATCTGTACTAAGATTGCTTTTGGGACCAGGATCGAAAATCCTTCTTCGTAAAGACACCAGGAGATAGGCTTTCCCTGATTTCGGGATAGTCACATTAGCGTGATTGTTCCAAATCGCCAGAAATAATTCATGTATGCAATCTTTAACGAGGTCTGCGTCGTGGCACAGGTTCATGCCATACGCATATAAAGCTTTTATATGCAGGTTATACAAAGCCTGCAAACTTTGCATTTCACCTCCTTTCAGCCTTTCCCAATGATTGATCTCATCCATGGAAATGATCCTTGTCGTGGTCAAAGATGTTTATATGTTGAGACATTTAAAGAAGAATCCGGTTTAATTTTTATTTCCGCCGATGAGTACAATAATCAGAACGCTCACTCTTGTTGTTGAATCAGATAATTAATCAACCAAATTAAAAAGAACATGTACAGAAAAATCCTAATGCCTTTTGGGTTCCTGGCCATTATGGTAACCCTGGGCTTCCTCACCTCCTGTCAAAAAGAGGATGGTGTTGTTTCTACAGACAATTTTATCAACACCTCCGTTCAGGAGATTCAGTCTCGTTCAGGCGCCGGTATATTCGGTTGTTATGAATTGGTTTTTCCGGTAAGTATTCAATTTGCTGACAGCACTACCGCTACAGTTAACAGTTACGATGAATTACGTCAGGCCATTCGCACATGGTTTGAAGCTAACGGTGGACAACCTCATCATAGTGCAAGACCAAGTCTTGTATTCCCATTCCAGGTGATGAACCAGGCTGGCGAAATCATTACAGTAGCTGATGAAGCTCAACTCCAGGCTCTACATGATCTTTGCTCACCAAATCCTGGTGGCGGTGGTCCGGGTGGACCTGGTGGTGGAGGACACGGCGGAGGTCATGGTGGTCACGGTGGTGGACATGGTGGCAATCCGGCTGGCGATCCTTGTTTCACATTGGATTTCCCTATCACGATTCAATTTCCGGATAGCACCCAGTTAGCCGTTGCTTCTCCAAAAGAATTAGAAACAGCACTTCATACCTGGAAAGAAAACCATCCAAAAAGTGAAGGAAGGCCTGAAATTGTATTCCCGATTACCGTTACATTGAAAGACGGAACACAACAAGTGGTCAATTCTCCCGAAGAGCTTAAGGCCATCAAAGATGCCTGCAGAGGGTAGGAATATTTTTTCATGACTATAGCTTAGAGAAAGGCCTTCATGGGGATGAAGGCCTTTTTTTATTTTAAATAACTCCTACTTTTACTTAGAATAAAACAAGACCACACCAATTCTCTTTTTCACCCCTGCGAAAAAGATTAGTCAACACTGAGCATGGGAATCCTCTGCTTTCTTTGCTACGCAAACATTTTCTTCTGGCCCCATGGGGACCTCCAGCTTCGCATTGACGAAGTATCACAATCCATCTCGCAATATCCCGATAGCGTCCAACTCTATTTCGCACGAGGAACCTTATATCTGCAGCATGAAGAGCTTGCCCTGGCTCAACAAGATTTTGAATTCTGTCTCAGGCTGGGCTTCAATAATTCGCTTGTGCTGGAAGGAATGAGCAAATCATTCACTGTAAAAAATGATCTGGATAGCAGTCTGTATTATATCAACCTCGCCCTGGATAAAGATTCTGCTTCTATTTCTTCGATGGAATGGAAAGCAAGACTATTGTTCCTGCTCTACCAATTTTGTGAATCCGGCCAGCTCTATGAAACCATAATAGACCAATCCCTTTCTCCATCACCATCACTTTTTATCGATGCTGCAAATTCATGGATGCAGTGTAGTGAATCAGCTGGATATCTACATGCCATAAATATTTTAAAAACAGGCCTGGAACGAATTGGCCAATTGCATGTATTACAAAAGGAATTGATTCGTGATTATCTCCAGCACCAGGATTATAAAAGTGCATTGGCGTTACAAACAGAATTGATTGACCATGCCATTAACAAAGCCATTCCACTTTACGACAGAGCTGTTATATACCAAGCCACTGATCAAAAATCATTGGCCATCGATGATTTATTGAACGCCTTGTCATTACTTGATCGACTTCCCGAGCACAAGAAGAATCTTCCTGCTTTAATCGAGTTGCAGTTGAAGATGCATGCCTTACTTAACCAATTGCAGGGATAATATGAAAAATATCCTGACCATAATCCTCATGGTGTTGGTTGACCAAATGTTTGGACAAATCATCTACTATGGTTGTGATTGGAAATATTATGACCTTGCCATGGAACCACCAAATCAATCTTCAGTTACCTGGAAACAACCAGCTTTCAATGATGCATCGTGGTCATCAGGACCTTCAGAATTGGGTTATGGCGATGGTGATGAAGCAACGGTAATATCTTCCGCCACTTTGACCGCATACTACCGGTACACATTTACTGTTGAAGATCCTGCCGATTACAGCAACCTGCTCTTACAACTCACTTACGATGATGGGGCGGTGATTTATCTCAATGGCGTTGAGATCTGGCGGGTTAATATGCCGATGGGGACCATTACATACAACACATTTGCTTCCTCCAACAGCGGCGATAATGTGCAGGCAACACTTTCTATTCAAAACAGTCTGCTCACAGGATCTAACCTGTTGGCCGTTGAAATCCATCAGCGATCTGCATCGAGTACTGATTTGAGTTTCAATTTTACGATGAGTGGAATAGCTGCACCGGGTGTTGCCCTGGTGACTCGTGGACCCTATCTGCAAAAAGCAAATGATACTAGCATGGTCATGCGTTGGCGTACCAATATCGCGACCCCTTCTATAATTAATTATGGTCTTTCGGCTACTTCATTAACCCACACGGTTACGGACACTTCCTCCGTAACAGAACATGTTGTATTGATTGATTCGTTGAACGCTTCCACTTCATATTATTATCAGGTTCGTACTTCAACCGACACCTTGATTTTTCCATCGTCTTCCATTTATTTCAAAACCTATCCAACTCCTGGAACTGCAACACCTTTAACTGCATGGATTCTCGGGGATTGTGGTACGGGAACTAACGATGCCCGTAATGTGCGCAATGCCTATTACAATTACATCGGGACTGGACACACCGATATGATATTATTCCTGGGGGACAATGCTTATGTCGATGGCCTGGATACAGAATATCAAAAAGCCATTTTCCAAAATATGTATGGACAGAAATTGCGAAATACGGTGGCCTGGTCATGTCTTGGAAATCATGACGGCCATAGCGCTAATTCAGCAACGCAGACTGGTCCTTATTATGACATTTTTACTTTCCCTAAAATGGGAGAATGCGGAGGCATAGCATCGGGGACCGAAGCTTATTATTCTTTTGATTATGGCAATGTGCACTTCATCGTGCTGGATAGTTATGAAACAGATCGCAGTGTGGGTGGCCCGATGTATAATTGGTGTGAAGATGATTTGCAAAACACTACGGCCTATTGGATCATCGCTTTTTGGCATCATCCACCCTACAGCAAAGGCTCTCATGATTCGGATGTGGAAATTGAATTAAAACAGATGAGGCAAAATTTTCTTCCTCTATTGGAAGGCTATGGCGTTGACCTTGTTTTATCCGGACACAGTCATTCTTATGAAAGAACTTTTCTGCTCAACGGGCATTATGGATTATCCTCCACTTTTAATCCTGCTTTGCATACAGTAGGAGTAAATGGAGATGCATCTGGACAATTGGAAAATGCTGAAGAATATCACAAGGCTCCCCTGGGTCCGGAAGATGGAAAAGGAGCCGTGTATATCAATACAGGATCATCCAGTAAAATTGAAGGTGGCCCACTCAATCATCCGGCGATGTACTTTGATGAGGTTCAACTAGGTTCTTGTGTTTTAAAAATTAATGCCGACACGCTTACGATCAATTTTTTGCGACAGACTGGTGCGATCGATGATCATTTTACCCTGATCAAGGACAGTGATTGCGTGATTGGCATTCCTTGTAATGACAATGACTCCTGCACCATCAATGATGTCGTCGATAATTTCTGCTATTGCCATGGCGAAGCCAATCATCGTTATGTCTCCAATGCTAATGACATCGGAACAGGATCCTTACGTGATGCTGTTACCCATGCCTGTGATGGTGATACCATTCAATTCTTATCCACTGTTACGGATACTATTCGACTGGCATCCAATATCATCATTAATAAATCCCTCGTGCTGCAGGCCTTTTCCAATCAGAATATTGTGCTCAGCGGACAATTGCAGACACGAATATTCAAACTGGAACCTGCATCACAGCTTACACTATCCCGCATAACGCTGTATGGCGGAAAAGAAGCATCTGAAGGCGGTGCTCTTTTAAACAATGGCACTTTAATCCTGGAGAATGTTGTATTCAAAAACAACTGGCAAGGCTCCTCTCCAAGAGCCTGGACCAATCACTCTCTCATTTCCGTTAAAATCGGCACGACGTATTTGCGTCTTAATTAATCTTGTTTCAAAACGCATTCAGTATCGCCATCAGATCATCTCCATAGCGAGTGATCTTTGCTTCCCCAATACCCTTGACCTGATTGAGTTCGGTTAGCTTGCGTGGTTTCGCCTTAGTTAATCCCAGCAATGTTGCATTAGAGAAGACCATGAATTCCGGTTGCTGCAATTCATTCGCTTTATCCTTTCGCCAGGTTTTAAGTGCTAAAAGAATTTGATTTTCCTCTTCTGATAATGGGGTGTCCGCGGCATCTGCAGTTTTTATTATTTCCGGAGTTTTGACAGCTTCAGGCGCTTTGGTTTTCTTTTGAATTCCTTCTTCTCCATTTTCATAAAAAATCAGGATGGACCAGAAATCGGGTGATCCGTTCACAAATTGTGTGGCCGTGTTTTTGACGGTCACGGTTTCCATAAAGGAATTAATCGCTTGCTGATCGGCGACAATAGTATCCGCATCGATCCGGGTGTTGAACAACTTGACTTGCATGGTAAAAGAGTTTTGTTGGTGAAGAAATTTGAGCTCAGACCACCTAAAACTTGTGGTCTCCATATGTAAGTGTCTCGAGAATTGAAAATGTTACCCTTTTTTGACTAAAAAATGAGAAAAATTGAAAAAAAATGGTTTTGGGCTTCGTTGCCATGTTTTACAGATCTATCAGAAGCAATCCTACCATATATATATATAATCAGGTCGCTAATGCCTTTAGTTTTTTAGAATCTTTCGATTAAAGCGAATGTAAAATCTTACGGTTTGTTTCTGGGCGTTCTACAATATAATAAATTGAGTTTCCAAAATTAATTGACAGTTCGTTGAAAGTTCAAATATTTATATGAGATCGATTTTTGATAATTTGAAGTTAGTAGTGTCTGTATTAGAGATGCTCAAATGCTCAAAATAATGTCTGCATAATTGTGATGTAAAATTTTTATTACCTAAAGTAAGGTCAAACTTGAAATGTTAAATAATGGATATTTTATTGAGATTTATTACAAATGATTTTGAAATGTGATTATAATCACTATATTTGAATCAAGCATTTACCCATATTGTATTAGTGATTATTTTTCATTTTGCTGACTTCAATAGTATTGCGGTCGGCCTTGATTTTATTTTTTTTCTCTGAGTATTATTACCATTAATACGCCTTCTATAGGTGGTAATTGATTTTAATATTAAGAGACATTCAATTTATTTAATCTGGATTTAATTATTGCTTGACTTGTGTATCAAGTTATGCTGTCCAATATTTTGTCAAATAAATAAAATTGATAATTAAATGAATAGTAGTTTATTTATCAGAAGTATTCATGAAATAAAGGAAATATTACTCATTGGGTTCTGTCTTTTTATCATGATCACCAAAATTGATAGTCAGATTCAGCCTGATCAAATTGGTTTTCCCCCTAATTCAACTCAACTATGGCTACTAGGAATTGACACTTTGAATACAAGTCCAACTTATGGCGTAGGTCGGTGGTATAATTTTGCACAAATCATAGATTCAATAGCCTCTGGAATTGTTGCTGATGATGATTGGTATGAGTTAGGCAATACGCCTCCCAATAATATTGCTGATGAAATGTATCATACCGGCGATGTTCATATAGGATATTCTTCTATGGCTTTAGATGGTAAATTGAATGTTGTAGGTAGAATTGTTCAAAACTTTCCGTCATTGAATTTGACAAGTATTGCAATTGGCAAAAATGCCGGCAACACAAGTTGGGGTGTATTTAATGGAAGTAATGTCGCCATTGGAGAGAATACCCTACAATCGGCAACCGGTGTTGGTGCTAATGTTGCAATTGGTCAAAATGTACTTTCAACTTCCGGCACAACTGAATACAATGTCGGAATCGGAAAGAGTGCGCTTTCTCAGGGCGGTACAAGATTTTGTGTTGGCATAGGTTATGAGGCTTTATTAAATTCAATAGGGTCCTTTTCCAATAATGTAGGTGTTGGTTATCAGGCAGGGAAAAGTGTAACCACTGGTTCCCATAATGTATATCTTGGATATTTGGCTGGTTCCTCCAATACAGGCACTAGTAATGTAATTATTGGTGCTTCATCCGGTGGTTTTAATACTGGAAATGGCAACATAATGATCGGATATAATGCAGGAACAAATTATACAGGAAGTAATGCCTTCATCATAGACAATGCTGTTGAATCAAATCCATCAAATTATTTTATTTACGGTGACATGTCTGTGCCTGCATTGAAATTTAATTCCTCACTTCAGGTCACAGATGAGTTTTTTGATAGTTCGGGTGATGCTGGAACCAGTGGTCAACTTCTAAGTTCTACAGGTTCAACGACAAATTGGATTGATCCATCTGCTGCAAATATCAAGATCAACAACCTCCAGGCTGCAGACGGAACTAATACAATCAATAATGCAGCTTATCAGCAAGAATGGCAATGGAATTCACTCGCCGGAGGTACTGGATTAAAATTATCTACTACAAGTACCGGTGCTACTGGTAGTACACAAAAACTTTTTGAAGTCTCCTTGTCTGGTTCTAATACAAATTCGAATGAGATAACCTATGGTGGGTATTTTTCTAATGCTCACAATGGCACATCTCCAACCAATTTTGGAGTATATGGCACAGTCGCAAATGGTTCTAGTGAAAGTGCAGGAGTTAAAGGAGAAGCTTCCTCTAATACTGGCGTAAGGGGGATGAGCACTTCTGGTGCTGGAGTTTTTGGAACATCTTCCACATACAATGGTGTACAAGGTTCTACAACAGGAAGTGGTACTGGCGTATTAGCTACTGCATCGACAGTTTCTGGTTTGCCCCTTTCAGTCATGGATGTTGGAGGTGCCACCAATACTGTCGAAGTAATGGCAGATATCAATCACAACGTAACCGGAACTGCAGCAAATGGAGTCGGAAGTTCAATTACATTTTCTACACCAACAAGTTCCGCCATTCGTTTTGCAAATTCCACTCAATCAAAATGGATTAATGCAACTGATGCATCACGTACATCTCAGTATATTATTACTGGGGTGAGCAATGCTTCAAACATCGACTATTTCGTATTAGGAGATACTTCAAGAGTTAATTCGCAGTTCCGAGCAACACAATATCGCAATCAATGGCGTGCCAATAGCGGCACCTCACTTACTCTAATCTCCACAGATGTCAATGGTCAATCCATGGCCGATACGGGATTAAAGACCGCGGCTTTGCCCGATGCTACATCATCTACTATTGGCCTTTGGTTTAATATAGCAAATGTTTCAACCACTGGCAAGATTACTGTTTCCGCACCAGGATCAGGAGATAGTATTTCCGGAAGTTTATTCTTAAACCCTGGTGAATCTGGAATTTGGGAATGCGCGGCAAACAATTACTGGATAAAAAATTGAATTAGGATGAAAAATTATTCATTATATATAATCACATTATTGCTCGGTCTCCTATTTCTTCAGGCCACTTATATTTATCAGGCTGTTCGCCATGATAGCACATTGACTGGGGAAGGAACAGATAGTTCTCCACTTGGTCTTGTTGCTGTGACTACCGCCAACGGTGGTATGCTTACTGGTGGAACTACCGGCCAGGTCCTTAAGAAAAACAGTAACTCAAATTATGATCTCGTTTGGGCAACAGGTGGCGGTGATGCTCTGGTAGCAAATCCTTTAAGTCAATTTGCCTCTACTACTTCAAGTCAATTAGCCGGAGTAATTAGTGATGAGACCGGCACGGATAAATTGGTGTATTCAGCATCTCCAGCACTTACCGGAACACCTACAGCAACCACGGCAACATTAAATACAAATTCCACACAAATCGCAACTACTGCTTATGTTGATGGAAAAATATTCACTACTTCATTAGGAACGGATCATACATCCGGTTCTACGCTAGCTTCTCCAGTTAGTTGTAGTGCAACTGGTGTTCCAACCGGAACCTATGTTTTTCAATATTATATCCTTGCACAAAGTGGTACCGCGGGCACAAGTCCAATGTTTGGAATCAATTTTACAGGTACAGCAAGTGTAAAAGCTTTTAGGCTTCGATATCCGGACACGGGGACAACTGCAACTAGTGGAACAGCAGATGATGATGGATCGCTTACTGGCCAAATAGAAGGAAGCGATGAAGAAACGGCTTTTACCACTACCAATCCTAATATGGGTGCTACAGGGGGTGTTGCGACAACCGGCGCAAATATCCTCTACATTATTGAAGGCATTCTGGTAGTCACAGCAAGTGGAAATTTGGAATTATACCACGGTAGTGAAACTAATAATAATACAATAGTAAAAGCCGGGACAAGTTTAATCTTGACTAAAACCAACTAAAATGAAAATGTTTAAGAATAAAATTAATACCTGGTTATTCAGCGGCATCATTATAATAGCAAAGTTGAGCCCGATCTATTCCCAGTATAATACCAACCTGGGATACAAAGCCGGCGATGCTGTCAGCACCGGCCATAAAAATGTAATGGTTGGTGAAAGAGCCGGTGCAGCTAATAATGGATCAGGAAATATTTTTATCGGAAGCTATGCCGGCAAAAATGAAACCGGGTCAAACACACTTGTTATAAGCAACGATACAATCAAAAACACGATTTATGGCGATTTAAGCAAAAGGCGTGTCGCCATTGCTACAAACCTTTTTCCAACAGATACAATGTATCGCTTAATCATCGAAGGGAAAGTGATTGCAAGAGAATACAAGGCTACACAAACCATGCCCTGGCCGGATTACGTATTCCAGAAGGATTATACATTATTACCTCTAAGTTCCCTACAGTTGTTTCTAGAACAGAATAATCGATTACCTAATGTACCAAGCGCAGAAGAGGTACGAACTGATGGCATCGAATTAGCTAAAATGAATGCAATTCTTCTCGAAAAAATAGAGGAATTGACCCTTTACCTCCTTAATCAGCAACAACAATTGAATAATCAACAAACTCAAATTGATACATTAAACCAAAAATTAAAAAAGTTAAAGAGATAGTTAAATAACAACATAATTATGCCTTATTTATCATACATCTGATTCAATGAAATATTCCTGGTCCATATTATTCGTGTATTTCATAACCCTTTACAACTTAGAGGCTCAACAATATGCAAGTATGGTTTTATCAACAGTTGCAGGAGATAATTTCATTAATGCAAATGATGAATCTATGTTTTATGAGGGATACTTAAAGGAAGATACCCTTTTGTTGAAAGAGAATAATGCAGGTCAAAACGTTGAATTCAACATTAATATTGAGAACACTATTGATGCCGCAGATGATTATACACTTTTCCTTGTCAATCCAACAGGTCCGGATTATTTCGGATATCAAATTACAGGAGGCGGAATCGAAATTCAGGACAATTATGGCTCATTTGTGCTCACTTCAAATCCAGGAAGTGGATATCTACTGGATATTATTCGTTGTGATAGTACTATTTTTTACGTCCACGAAAATAAAATAATTTTTTGTCGTGAAATTTCCGGAAATGGATTTCAACTTAATGGCCAGGTTGGGGTAGAAGAAGCAATTGGTGCCAATGTGGATGTTGCTATTCATATTCCCGAGGATTGTGATTTCATATGTGGTAAAATCAGGGAACAATATCTAGTACTTGAAGAGTTTGTAAACTGGCGGGAACACGTGATGAATGATAGTATTCTTAAGTTCAAGTATGTAGAAAAATATTCAATACCCGACGATAACAACAATATTATACATTGTTACTTATTGGATAATCATGATCATGTTTTATACAGTGAAGATTTAGACAATAAATACGGAATAAATTTACAAGAGTGGAAAATCCCGCATTCATATCTATCAACAGGTGAAAATTATGTCTTCAGAACAGTTGGTATGAATAAGGGTAAAGTTTATAATGTCAGAATCCGATACGATGGAGATTAATATCAGACATCTTGTGATTGCTTTCTTAATAATCTTTGGAGGTTGCACATCTTCTACGCCTTCTTGTCAATTTACAGAAATTAAAAGAGGAGATATTTCATTTTTTATCGAACCATATTCTACCACTAATATTATTAATTACGAAAATAAAAGGGGGTTATTAAATTCATCTCAAATCGAATCTAGAAAAAAAGAGCTTGCAGATAAATTACACTTTAAAGTGAGGGTAGTAAATAAAAGTGAGTTCACAGATAAACAAAAAGCATTTTTTAAAAACAAAATGAAAGAGGCTTTAACGGTTACTCAGAATAATCTCACCTTGGACGAAATACTTTTCATCGATGAATCTGCTTTTTCAATTGGAAACCTAACGCAATTTTTATATGCCTTTTCTCAAAGTGACGGCTCAGGATCGGAAGATATCAAAGTAACTATTGCGGCTGGCGAATTAGGAATCGATAGTGATTCGGTTTTCTTTCAAATGAATTGCCTCCAATAAGATGCTGATTAAACTAAATACAAAAAGAAAATCATTTGCAATAACTCTAATTGCAATACTTGTTTTTCAGCTATTGGTGCCAATTCCAAGTTATGCTTTGACAAACGGTCCATCTCAACCAGAATTTTCAACATTTTCAGCTGCCACTTCTGCCGATATGGTGGATCTCTTTTCCGGCGATTTAAATTATAATATTCCTCTGTTTGATTTACCTGGTCCGGGAGGTAGTTATCCGTTTACCCTCTCCTATCATTCAGGGATTTCAATGGATCAAGAAGCCACCTGGGTTGGTCTGGGATGGTCTCTAAACGCTGGAGCCATAACAAGAGAAATGAGGGGTCTTCCTGATGAATACAAAGGGGATTCCATTGTGACAATTAATGATGCAAAACCTAATATAACTTGGGATTTTGGCATTGCTTCAGATATTGAACTCATTTCCAAACCTAAAACAAAACAAGATAGTAGTACCACATTAACAATTGGTACACATTTTTCGCATAATACTTATACAGGATGGGACGCTGGGTTCAATTTAGGTCTTAATGTCCACCCTTTTAATATGAAAAGCTTTGGCTTTAGTGGCAGCCTTGCTACTTCAGCAGTTGAGGGAGCAAGTTTATCTACTGGTTTTAGTTATGCTATTGAATCGCAAAAAGCGATAAACTCTTATGACCTTGGCACAACCGTTTCTTCGAGGGATGGTTTAATGGGTTTAAACCTCGGCTATAGTCATTATAATCATGATTTGAGTGAAAAAAATAGTAAGTTATCGGAAAGTGAATTGAAGGCAAAATCAATTTGGAATTCCGGCTGGAACAATTCTTCTAATTTATCTTTTGAGAAAAGATCTTTTATCCCTGCAAATGAAGTAAGATACACTGGTGGCTCGTATAGTGCCAGTGTTGAAATAGGTGCCCTCTTGGCCATTCCACATGTTGGTGGAAGAGTTAATGTGGGATATAGTCGGCAGGAGATTGATCGGCGAGGACGCCCGGTTGTTTATAAAGGTTACGGATATATGAATGCGAAAAAACGCATCTCCGGAGATACATATTTGATGGATCTAAATCGTACTGGAGAAGGACCGCTCCACAAATTCACACAAAATCTGGCGATTCCGATTACAACGCCAGATTTGTTTATGATGACAGGTGGTGGAATGAACTCTAAATTCAGAGGATATCGGTCAGATGTGGGCATTTACTCAGATCCGAATATTTCTTCGCTTTTTACTTCTGGTAATCTTGGATTTGATATTAATCCAACTGGATATATCGATGTTGGTGTAAATGTAGGAGCTCAAGTGGTTAAGAGTTCAAATCCGATTTTTCCTGTTTCTGGAAAAAAGGTTGAAAAATTCAATTTTACAACTGATTCCATTAACTCGAATTATAGGTCATTCTTTTTTAAAATACCCGGAGAACCTGCATTTGATAGTTTACATGCTTATGATTTTATTTCAAAAGATTCGCCAGTACGAATCTCACTTAATAATACAGAAGTTGAAACTAACACGAAATTAGAAAGTGAAAATTTAAACTCGACCTCCATCGAATCGGGATCACGGACTTCAAGGAAGCCTCATGGCACCTCCATACAATATATCACTAATAAAGAATTATTGACAGAAAATGGTTTATCAAGACCTGAATTTACGGTATGGGTTCACAATCCTGAACGTGTTCAACTTGATCGTTCTTCTGATTCATTACACCATATTGCTGGATTTGAAGTGGTAAATCAAGATGGTAACCGATACATCTATGGGCTGCCTGTTAAAAACATAAAACATCATGAATATGTATTTTCAGTAACTCACCCTATTAACAATTGCACAGATACTGTTTCAGTTGATGCAATTGGCGATGGCGTGAATTATCATGTTCCACATTCTGATGAATACTATCAGCAAAAAAATCTATCTCAGTATAATACCAGTCATCTTCTCACAGCAATCTTGGGCCAGGATTATCAGGATGTAGATGACACCCTGGGACCTTCTGATGGAGATTTGGGTTTCTGGGTTAGGTTTGAATATGCAAAAACAACGGATTATGCCTGGCGTAGCCCATATAAAGGAGCGAATTATATTGAAGGAAGTTATGTATCAACTCGAGATGATAAGGGCAGCTTTCTTTTTGGTGTGCGGGAGCAATATTATTTGGTATCTGCGGAAACCCGCTCACATTACTGTGAATTCGTCCTGGCAGACAGAGCGGATAGCAAAGGCGCGAGGTCCGAATTTGCGGGTACCGGCTCGACTCAAGGTTCGTGTAAAAAACTTAAAGAAATAAGACTCTACTCAAAATTTGATAAACCTTTTGAGCCACAGAAAGCACTTAAAATAATTCATTTTGGATATAATTATTCTCTATGTAATGGGGCTTTAAATTCTAGTAGTGGCAAATTGATGCTGGATAGTCTTTTCTTTAGTTATGATCAAAGCATTGAGGGTTATTCCACACCTTATTTGTTCGAATATGGAAGCAATCAGAATTATAATTCTGCTAATCAGGACAGATGGGGCCGTTACCAAAACAATGAAAATGCTTGTTTGGCCCGTGAATTTCCATATACAAATCAAGATTCAATCGAAGCAAATGAGAACGCAAGAGCTTGGAACTTAAACAAGGTTACGCTTCCTTCTGGTGCACAAATAGATATTGCTTTTGAATCTGATGACTATCTGTATGTTCAGGATGAAGAAGCAATGCAAATGTTCAAGGTTAATCGTGTAGGCTCATCCGGGGCCCCTACGATAATTGAGGATAGACAGGGCGAATCATTTAAAGTTTACTTCGATCCTGGAATTACGCCGATCAATACTCCGGAAGATGTCATTCCATTTATGAAGTCTATACACGGCCTTCTCCTTGATGAAAATGGAAATATAGTTGATAGCCAGCAAAGCCAGGTTTTCTTCAAAATAAGAATGTTAATAGCGCAAGGCAAGTACGATTATATTTCAGGATATGCACAAATAGTTGGCTTTGGGGCAGATGATCTTGGGGGTGAATACTTAAAACCTTATGTTGAACTAGGTCACTTTGAATTAGCAGGAAGGCATTATCATCCGTTCTGCGCCGCGGCCTGGCAAAAAATGAAACTGGAATATCCTTCAATTATCTCTCACGCGGATTTTGAAGATGATAATCAAAGTTTTAAAGAAGTCATGGGCTTATTTGCAGCTTCATTAGGGGAAATAAAAAATTTATATCGAAGTTTTTTTTCTGCTTGTGATAGGGAGGGGTTTGCCTCTGTGATCGATACTCAGCTTTCTTTCATTCGTCTCACTTATCCTGGTACTCATAAATATGGTGGCGATTCAAGAGTAAAACAAATTTCATTGAATGATAATTGGGGCGGCCCAGTGACCCTTGGCCAAACTTATGCATACACGATGTTAGACAGCATTCGTGGAGAGATCAGTAGTGGCGTTGCAGAGAATGAACCAGCAGTCGGTTACGAAGAGTGCCCGCTGCGTTATGCCAAAATATATGGTAAGGAAATCCCAGTACTCACCTCTGCAAATCTCTTATTTGAATATCCAATTAATGAAGCCTATTTGCCCGCGGCAAATATTGGTTATAGACAGGTGACCGTAAAAAGTCTTGCAACCAGCTTACAGCAAAATAATGATCTGGATTTGCCTGAAAATTTTAGCACGACAGGAAAAGTAGTACATGAATTTTATACCGCAAAGGATTTTCCGGTTATTGCTAAAGAGACCTCCATAAGAAAGCACAATCCGGATTCGCCCTTGTGGAACTCTCTATTTTCTTTTATTCAAAAACAACAATACACCGGGAGCCAGGGATATTCTGTTTCCTTAAATGATATGCATGGAAAACCTCATAGGGTGACGAGTTATGGGGAAGACAAAATGAATAGAGAACAAGAAACAATTATTTCAAAAACAGAGTATACCTATTATGAGGGTCCTACTGGAATCCGTCAGGAACTTGGTAAATACTATTCATATCATACTCTTAATAACCAAATCCCGGTTTTACTGGATTATGGCCCTGATCCACAAGACAGCACCAAATTGCATGTTCAAAATATGGAAGTCGGAGTGGATAGGGAATTTATTTCAGACTTAAGAGAAATGTCAACCATCGGGTTGGGCGCAAAAGTAGGACCCAATCTGGTTCTTTCAGTATTAATTACCATTTTCAGCATTCCATTACCGCTGGCTGGTTCTTTTTTGAATGTTGAAAAAACTGAGAATAGAACAAAAACAGTGGTCACTAATAAAGTCATATCTACTTCCGGAATTCTCAAGCAAATTGATGTTTATGATGGTCAATCACATTTAAGGACTAATCAATTAGTCTTTGACAAAATTACCGGACAGCCTGTTTTAACCAGTGTTAATAATGCCTTTGACCATAAAATATATTCCTTAAATATTCCAGCACATTATGCTTATGATGGAATGTCAGAAGCATATCAAAATTATAGATTATCCTTTGATGCATCACTGGATAATGATGAATGTTCTGGTGGATATAGATTAAACGACATTTCCACCAAGGTGCTGCCATCGCTAAAAGTTGATGATGAACTGTTAGTTATGCAGGAAGATGAAGCAATGGGTTTATTAAATCTAACTACTGTTGCCGGGAGTGATGTTCTCGGCATTTCTACACTAGATCTTTCCTCAGGATCATATGAATTTCTCGTTTTGCGATCAGGTGCTGCCAACATTCTTTCTTCTTCTGCAATAAACATAACCTCATTAACTGATCCAACACAAAATATAGTAATTCAGAATAGCTCAGCATCAGTTCCTACCGTTTCAGGTGCAACTACTGCCCCCCTAAGTATAATGATAATTGATAGCGTGATTAATGCACAGGCAGTTACTTACCACAAAACGGCATCCCTTGAAGCAGGAGCATGCCCAATAACACCAATTCCGGCTACTTGCACATGTATCAGTGCAACTATACCCTGCGATGGAGATTGTACAGGTTTGGCTCATTTAATGATTAGTACACCTGGATATGATACGTTAATTATTAAATTTTTCAATTGCACAGCATATCCTTCATATGATATAGACTTTGGATGTTTTGATATACCACCTGGTGCATCTTTTATGCTCAGTTTAGAACCTCACCATCCTGAAGAATCAGATTGTGATTTTGAAAGCGCTAATGCAGAACTTCATTTTGACTCATGTACCTCGCCTCTTTTAGAGAGTCAAATGCCTTTTATGGGGACTTCGCCCATGGGTAGGCATTGGTCGGAAATGGCAAACTACACTTATGTTACCCAAAGATCAGGGTACAATAGAGATAGAGGAGTTGAGCTCGATATAGCGAAGGAAGGAGCTGTGGACAGTGTGCCTTTATTCAATTTCAGTAATGCCATGTTCCCAATAGCTGACGAGGGAACGAAATGGATTGCTACACAAACTTCGATTCTAAATACTGTCGAAAGTAATAGGCAAGAATCACTGGATGCTATTGGAGTTTCATCTAGTTTGCTCCTTGGCTATCCTGGACCAAATTTAGAACCCACATCCAGCAACCAACCTATTCTATTGGCAACTAATGCAACCCCCGAAGAAATAGCATTTGAAGGCTTTGAAGAAGATAATTGGGTAAACGACAATCCTCCAACTTATCATATCACCACTGGTAAATTTACTCTTGCCTATGATATGATGAGTTTTCGATATGAAAAATATACAATTCTTGGCGCTCTATCTGGTAGTCCTGAACATATAGGAGTAAATAAACAATATGATGAAACTGATCCTGTGCCGGAATACATATTATTGGATTTAAATGATACAGAAGGCAAAAGCCGTTACATCCAGGTTTGCGATGTTTTAGATACGGATAGCATTCCTTTATCAGATTTCGATGAAGAATATATATCTCCATATCGAAATGGAACAGAATATGAAATTATTTGGCCTGAATTATGCTCTGAACTTTCATTTCCAAGTACAGGCCGAGCTGTTTTAATTTTTACTCCTGATAGTCCAATTGCTGCTTCTTCAGCCATAGGTACTAGGAATTCAGAATTTGCTCATACCGGGACTTATTCGTTTTTTCCAAGTAATGAGAATGGCAGACAGCAAACTCAAATCAATCTGGTCAGTGGAAAAAAATATGTATTTGAAGGTTGGATAAGAGTGCCTGGTCTATTGCCTGTTTATTCGTATCCTGACCAATCCTATGTCTCCATTATTGATGGAACAAATGTTTTCGATGCCAAACCCACAGGAGAAATCATCGAGGGATGGCAACAAATAAGATGTACGTTTATTCCTGAGGGCTACTTTATTTATATGAGTTTCCATCGTGTCGAAGATCAAGATGTTTATTTTGATGACATACGACTAAGTCCATTAGAGGCTAAGGTGAAATCATATGTATATGACCCGAATAAACTACGACTTCTTGCGGAGTTGGATGAAAATAACTATGCTACTCTGTACAGTTATGATGAAGAAGGGAAATTGATCTTGGTCAGAAAGGAAACGGAACGAGGAATAATGACTATTCAGGAATCCAGAAGCCACTTGCATCCAAACTAATGAAAATACTTTATTTCATATTACCCACTTTAACACTAGTCGGATCAGTATCTGATAAGTGCTTCTCACAGGACTTATTATCGGACTTGAAAAAAGTAAATGAAAATTATTCTTCCACTGAAAATTATGTTATTGAATGGTCAACGTATATAATCGACTATCCTGAGAACAAAATCGCCATGACTATGAAAAAATGTGGTGACAATTATTTTCTCATTGGAAATGATCAAATCAATTGTATAAATGGGAAAAAACAACTATCCCTGAATACGCAGGAAAAATTAGCTGTTTACGGGGATGGCATTACACCAACAACTACTGCTAACCCCATTCAAATAGTGGACGATTTATTGACTAATGAATACACTCCTAAATTAAGTGCACAAACCAATATCACAAGAAAGTACCATTGTCAATCGTCCCGATCAAAGGAGAATTATTTTGACGTATGGATCAACGTTAAAGACTGGACGGTTGTCAAAGTCATCCAACACCTGGATGAAACGTATGGACATGGCTTTGTTTTCGAATTAAATCACTATTTGGCATATTGCGATGCAGGTCCTGAAATTAGTATACAAACCTATTGCACTTTCGACAAACAGAATAAATTAATGCTGCGCGCCCCTTATTCAGATTATGAAATAATAAATTTTGAAACTTATAAAATGGAATAATGTTTTCAAAATTTAGTCATATTATTCTTGGTTTGATTTTGGTGATCCAGATCCCCAATTTGCTGTTATCCCAAACTGAAGAACACGTTTCGGTCATGGACCGAATACGTATTGTTCCTAATGCTGAAATGACCACGTTTAATCCTGGGATGGGCGATGTTGAAGGAAGTCTCGGATCAGAGGAATATAAAGTTTCTTATACAGCCGTTGTGAATTTAGTCTATGGTCGTGAAAAGCTTACGGATATCTCGGGCGATTTATGGGGGTTTAAGGTCAATTTTAGTCTTGTTGATGAATCCGATGTCGCTTTTTACTCCGGCCAGGTCACGATCCAGTCTTTCTTATCCAAGACGATCTATATTGATCAAAAAAGAATTCCTCTCGATATTGGTTTAGCCAAATTGAAGATTGAAAGTATTTATACTTCTGATGATGATTGGATAACGGAATCAGACAATCTTTTCGACATCGTTCAAAATATTCCGGATGATATACGTCTTGAGCTTAAGGTTGAAGCTTCCAGGTATGACTATTTAAATCCTTCATCCACCTGCACTGGACTCAATCTCACTCAGGATGGAGAGAACCTTCTTGTAAAATGGGATCATCTTAATGGGGCAGAATCATATCAGATTGAATTTGGATTTGTTACTGGTTATCTCTTTCCTGGCTTAGTTGTCACGGACCATTTCCAAAGTCCTGTAAGAGTTGAAGTGCCTACCAATTACTTCAGCATGCCAATGACCTATCCTCCTGGGAATTTATACGTCAGAGTTAGACCGGTTGGCCGATACATTCGTGATGGAATTACCGATCCTTCTATTGAAAATTTCAGTGTTACAGGGGCATGGTCAGAAGAAGATTCTGTAGAAATTGAATTTGAAACCGATCGTAACTGGCAGGCAACCACTTCTTTTGCAGAAGATGGGAAATTCAAAAAGGTCATCGGATATTTTGATGACGGTCTCAAGAGTAGGCAGTCTGTTACTAATATTTCAACAGACAGCACTGTCATTCGGGCAAGTACAAGTTATGATTTTGAAGGCAGACCGGTAATTTCTGTTTTACCTGCACCTGATCTTACATCTAATTCTCTGGCGTTTAAACCTAACCTGGATGAATTGGAACCTACCACCTTTGAAAATGGCCCACTCCATCCATTGCCAACTACCAATGGCGCAGGATTGTATTATAGTGATAGTAATTCTGCTACTATGGGCCTTCACACTTCATATGTTCCGGATGCAGAAGGTTTCCCTTATACCCAAATGAAATATTTAAATGATCCTACCGGTAGGGTTAAAGCACAGAGTGGAGTGGGCGCTCAGTATCAATTAGAAAGTGGCCGGGAAACTAAATACTATTATGACGATCCTTCAGAAACTCAATTGAGAAGATTGTTTGGCAAAAACGTTGGTCTAGCTAAATATTACAAACGAAACATAGTGCAAGATCCGGATAGCCAACTGATCGTCAGCTATATTGATATCGCTGGAAATACTATTGCTACTGCATTGGCTGGTAAGTCTCCCGGGAATGTTCAAAAATTGGATAGTGAAGATGCCGGAACCTATAACATAACTGAAAACTTAATTGATAATAATGTTATTGACACTTCTTCCGGTATCAGCAGAGTCACCACAACGATATTTAATGAATTACCCGGGCTTGAGTATACTTTTAATTATGGACTCACTGGACTTATTGTAGGTCATGCCCCTGAGTTGTGTGTGTCATGTAAGTATTTACTCACTTTCGAAATACTCAATCCGTGTGGTGATTCAGTTTACAAAGACACGATACTTTATTCAGGCGCTGATCTTTGTACCGACACCACATTTGCCGAAACAATTGCATCTTTTCCGCTCACATTTGAACAAGTTGGGTTGTATACCATAACTAAAACACTCAAAATTATTCCTTTAACCATGGAGGAATGGCTGGAAATTCTTGCCCCCCTTCTCCCTGACTCAACTTACTTTGATAGCCTATACCTGGCGCAGATTGATACAACTGAATGCCTCAAATCATGTGAAGAAATGTGCCGCGATTCTATTATGGCGGCCAACCCTGAACTCGACAGCTTCGCATTGGAAGAAGCTATTAAGGGCTGTGTTTTTGTTAACTGCCTTGATACCTTTTACACTGAGGCTAGTGGTATTTTATGTGATGCCATCCTGACGCAGATGAAATTTCAACTTCAGGAAGGAGGGTGTTACTATAATTATTGGGCAGATACATTAAACAGGTTGGATAATCTGACTTTTATAGTTGAGGGACAGCCTGTGGACGGTGAAGACATGCATGATGTTCTTACGGGTGATATTATTTGGGAGGATAGTTGGTTAGATACTTTAGCATTGATTCATCCTGATACTTGCTGCTATCAATATTGTTTGTCCTTGAGGGAAAGCAGAGCTTTTGATTTAAGGGCTCAATTTTTATTCACTTGGAGCGACATTGATGGGGTTGATACTTTTCTGTTACATGAGGACCCTTTCTTCGTAACTGGTGGTCCGGGTCATAGCTTCCACAATGCTATGCGAGATTCATTGTTGACTTATGGCTCTTATCCTCCTCCTCATTATGGTAGTGTTGAGGCCTGTGGCCTGCCTCCGGAATCAAATATAGGTATCATCGACTTTATTGAATGTATCATGCCGGATAGCGCTGACATCATTAAAATGGAAACGTATATTAGTTTATACCAAGGCTTGAAGGAGAAGTTTATTAAACTGGCTTCCCCTTGTGGCAATCCACACAATCCTGCATGCACGGCTTGCCTTGAAATTCCGGATGAATTCACTGATATTGATTCCCTGGATGAGGCCATGGATTTTGCAAATGATTCTTTAATTGGATTATGCGCAGATGTATGCCAAGGCCAAGCTACAATGATTGCCAACATGATCTTTGCTTCCTGCACGGATGCAAACTGGCAGGAATTATATGATACTTTATACAATCATTGTATAATGGTATGTGGTTGGCAGAATCCAATGGGAATGTTTTTGGAAGAGGACCTGCAAACACCTTCACTCCAAGCCGTCATAGATTGGTTGGGTCATTATTCTTGCGATACTTTATTATTTGATTCCCTGATTGTTGTTCCGTTCGATTCTGTTTATTTCCCGCTTGGTTATCCTCAGAATGCAGGCATTGATGTCGTGGATACAGTTTGCGCATCTGATTCTATCAACCTATACGTGCTGCACGATAGCTTGTATATTCAAAGTTTGGATCCGGCCTATGCGGATTCATTGCTCGGTGATCAACAATTCCTTTTGGACACCGGTATTTATTATTTTGTCGGATATGATCCGTTATGTGGTCAATTAGGTGAGCCTCCCTCTTTCGCATTTGATTCGGCTAACTTCTCCTGGTTTAATATCGAAGCAACATGGGCTCCCGGGACTTTACTTGGAGCCTGGCCTGAATTATCTGATTTTGAAGATCCTGGTTGTTACACCTTTGGTTTCTATACTCCATCAAAACCTGGTGCCTGCAGTGATTATTCTGAAATAACCATCTATGTACCGGGCTGTGATTCGATTGAGTTGGTCATTGATTCAATTGCAAATTGTATAGTGGCGGCTCATCTGGATTATGGTGATAACACCGGCCCAATTGATACGATCATATGGAATGTAACTATTGATAATGGATCACCGGAGCCTTACACGGAAGGAGATACATTATCCAATGGCACTTCATATCAATTTGAAGTGGTGATTGCATTTTTAGCTTGCTGTGACACCCTCTTTCTTAATGGTGAAGTGGATTGTGGTTGTGAAGTATGTACTACACAAACCATCGATATTTGTAATGAACGATTCTTCGGGCTGGTTACTGCTGAGGGGGATACCTTGTATCTCCCCAGCGATATTCAAGCAACATGTGATTCGAACTTCTCTGTTGCTAATGACAATTTTGTCGATGATTTACAAACGGCGCTTCAAGCCTGGGATTCTTGTGGTATGCCGGAAGTATCGTGGGAGTTTTTAAATGATACTATGGGTTGTCCCTGTGTGAGAATTACCATTGCGGGAAGCAGTATCATCTTTGACTATATTTTCTCTGTTCCTGATGTTCCGGTATATTATTTTGATACCACCAGTTGTGATAGTATTGCTATAAGATCGATAGCATCCACACCCTCTACCCAATTGATCTCTGCCTTAGATAAAGATGCTTACATCAATCTGTATCCTAATCCAGCGAAAGCATCATTTACCCTGGATTTCTACCATTCATATTCTATAAATAATTTCAATGTCCGAATAATGGACTTTTCGGGCACATTAGTATGGAATCAGAATTATTCTTCATTTGGATTCTCTGATAATATCAACATCCAAACATTCGGAATTCCACCTGGATTCTACAAAGTAGTGGTTAGGGATGATGTTGGCATTTATTTTTCAACCATTGTGATTATGCGACAATAAGGATGAATGACTTGCAAAAAAATATAATCAGGATCTTGTTTTTATTGTCCATAATGGCTGGGTTCACGACTGTCAGTGGTCAAGCTATAGAATTAGATACTTTTTATAATGACTCCTTTTGTATCGCCGCTCCTTTACCATTCCCAAATGATACGATAAATCTCGACAGCGAACATGTAGCATGCATTGAAGCGATTAAAGCTGCGGCTTTGGAAAATGCACACCGGGCATGGAAGGATAGTATCGCCCGGCTGATCGCTGATCACATCAATAAGCAACAATGCATGTCTAAGCCGTTTGCTGAGACATTTACAGTTACGCATCAATCCACCGAACACCATTACACTCTTTATTATTATAACCAGGCAGGAAACCTCGTACAAACTATCCCGCCTGCTGGCGTTCATCCACTTGGTACCTCGTCCTTCCCGAGTGGCAATTGGAATGGTGATCCGCCTCTTCACGATCCACTATATATAACTCGATATGAATACAATTCAACCGGGCAGGTAGTAAATCAGTTATCTGCCGATGCGGGAGAATCAACCTTCAAGTATGATCGGGCTCAGCGAATAAGATTTGCTCAGAATGCAGAACAGCAGCCCGACAATGATTTTGCATATACAAAATATGATGGGCAGGGAAGGATTATAGAAACAGGCGAACTGGATTCTCATATACCCACCTCAGCCGAAATCAGTGATCAATCCTTTCCGGATGGTAGCATAGTAAGCGTTGAAGAACCCGTTACCACTATCTATGATTTTATAGATGCTCCAGGCACGATTCCTTCAGATAATACAAGGAATCGGATCGCAAAAATCGAAAACCCTTACATGTCTTCCTTTTATGACTATGATGCGCACGGCAATTTGAAAGAACTCACGCACCTCATACCATACTTACACGATGACACCATCACCATGCAATATGATTACGATCTGATCAGCGGCAATGTGAATGAATTCAGGTATGAACCAAGTGAACTGGATCAGTTGACGCAACGCTTTGCCTATGACGCAGATAATCGAATTCAGGAAGCTTTTTCTTCAACAAATGGATATTTATTTGATGAAGATGCCCGGTACTTCTACTATTTGCATGGACCGCTTGCAAGAGTTGAACTCGGAAATGATAAGGTGCAGGGCCTTGATTATTATTACACACTTCAGGGATGGATTAAGGGAGTAAACATGCCAGGACCGGCAGGGCCAGGATATGATCCAGGATATGATGGATATATATCTGGACACTCTAACCTGAACCGATACTTCGGTACTGATACGATGTCTTACGTCCTCGGTTATAATGATGAAGATTACAAACCAATTGAAGGCACAAGCATTCTGTCTGATCCGGTTAATGAAAGTTTCACTGGGCTCGGCGATGAAATTTTAGGCCCTTCTGGTCATAAGGGTTTATTTAACGGAAATATTGCACTTACACTGACCAATAACAGTATTGGCACACTGGGCATGGCCTATCAATACGATGCATTACACAGGATAAAGTTTGCCAACAGTTATGACTGGGGCGGAAGCTGGTCTGCTGATCATGATTATTATATTCCTGAATTCGAATATGACCCTAATGGGAATATTCAACACCAGGAAATACACGGGCTTGCGAATACGGATGATCTAAATTATGTCTATGACAGCCACCATCCGAATAGGTTGGACCATGTGACAGGAGGTGGTGCAGTCACCGGATTGCCTTCACAATCATCCGGTAATTACGAATATGATGAGATCGGCAATCTCATGGGAGACCACAGTGATCATACTTCGATGACATGGGATGTGTATGGAAAATTACGAACCGTAGATGGGGGGCCTGAAGGGTCCTTAGATTATACCTATGATGCACAGGGTAATCGTCTGACTAAGCACATTTTCCCATTCAACAACATATATGTAAGAGACGCTTCCGGCAATATTATCGCAATCTATGAGCATGCTTCTGAATTCTCGAATTACACCGATAAGGTGAAAGAATTCAATGTATACGGTAGCTCTCGGTTGGGAACGATTTCTTTAGATCGGGTAATAAATAGTAGTTTCCCTGAAGAAATCGATACACAACGAATTGCTTCATATCGCAACCTTAAGACCTATGAACTTAGCAACCACCTTGGGAACGTTTTAACTACCATTTCGGATAGAAAGCTTGGTTCTGATTTAAACGCCGATGGACTGGCAGACTTTTATGGAGCCACACCGATGATGTCAGCTGATTACTACCCATTCGGCCTGGAGATGCCCTTGAGAACAACCAACTCTAACAGTCAACGGTATGGTTTCAATGGCAAGGAAAAAGATACTTCCATCGGTTCTTTGACCCATTACGACTACGGCTTCCGGATCTACAATCCGGCGATCGGGAGGTTTTTGAGTGTGGACCCGTTGACGAGGAGTTATCCAATGTTGACTCCGTATCAATTCGCAAGTAACACCCCAATTACATCTATAGACATTGATGGAGAAGAAGGTAGAGATTTTAGAATTTCTGCTTATGGTCAAACTATGGGTAACTCAATAATTAATTCTCAAAATTATACCCAATTATTCCAAAAACAAATGGACGTGAATAGGGCGAATGAAACTCCAAACTTGCAAAATGCAAGAATTGGAATAGCAACTGGTCTTGGCATTATCGGGGCTGGTCCTTTTGCCTTATTAGGTCCAGAAGCTATTACAATGGCTTATTTATATCCAATTTCAACTATTGAATTCGCATCTGGTATACTTTCTTTTGGTCTAGGTTTTTTTGATCCCTCTGGACAATTTCAAATTCCAGGGCCTTTTGATGACATTGGACGCAGCGGTCGTGTCGCAGAAAATAAATTAGCAGAATTACTTACAGAAACCTCTGGCAAAAAAGTTCTTGATTTTTTTGGTGGATCTAAATCTACAATTAAAGGAGCCTTGAATATTGACAAAGCGGCTGAACAAGGAATTCGTGGTACTATATCTCAATTTGAAGAACTGGCGAAAAGGAACAATCTATTAGGAACGATAGATGAAATAACTGCAAATAATCCGCAAGATATATTTTTAACTGAAGCAGCAAATCTATTAAAATCTGGTGGAACACTGACCGTTAGGGGTACTAAGACTAACCAATATTTTCAAAAAATATTTAACGAATCCGCAAATGGTTTTGATAACTTTGAAACTATTTCGAGGACATTGGATGTTTCTAAAGAGGGGATGAAGAGAGAGGATGGTATGGACATCTTTGGGCAAGTTAATGAGATAATACTTAGACGCAAATGATAGATTACGCTACTTATATTGATTTGAGTGAAACTACTATTCATTCATCTGATTCGTATTTTAAAAATGTTGCCATAATCGATTCATTAATTATAATACCATACATTAACATTGGCATTTACGATGAAAATTATAAGCCTATCATAAAATATATTGATAGGTGTTTTGTGGTTTTATACGACATTTCATATTTGAATATCTACAAAAAAGGAATACTAATTGACCATAAAAAAAAGGAAAACGACAAAGCTTACTCTTTGGGTGGAATTAATTTAGATCCTAAATCAGATTTGTCAGAGTTAGATGTTGTATGTAATGATGCAAAATTGTATCTACTTTTTAATTCAAAAATTAGTTCTGATATGTGGGTTCCGATTGAAACACCTAATTTTTCAAAAAATATGACAGACGAAAGTGTAGATTCACTATTCAATTATAGAGAAGTTATACTCATCAAGTCCTAAATTGATATAACTATTTTTAATATTAAAAATTTAAATGTTATAAATTGCGTTAATTTTTTGGAATTGTTTTGTGGGGTGATAAATTTTATTTTTTGTCAAAAAGAAACTTCCATTCTTATAAATATTGTATCTCAAAAAATAATAGTCAATTTAAGATACATTAATTGATAATTCAGCCGCATTTGACATTTTAGCATTCTGAACGGTATCAATTATTTGTTTTATAATTGGAATATCATTCTAATATAAATATGAGGTCGATAAATCAAGTTCAGGTTTTTATCAACAATTCCATTTATTCTTTAAATGGAAGACAAATATGTATTGCATTAAATAAAGAATCCTCAATTCCTGACTCGGAAAAAGAATTTCTTGAATGCGAAAAGCAATGCATGTCTTGCATGCTTAAAAAGGATGACCATTATCCATTATACGATACATGGACTGATGAGCATTATATTTATCTAAAGGATAGAGCAAAATCAGTAACGCATGATAAACTGATCGCCAAGTACAATCAGATCCTGTTCAATGGTGATCCTAAACACAGAAGACAGGAACAGGCGCAGGCGGCCATTAACGCTTATATTCGGATAATTGAAAGCGATAAATATGAGGTATGGCCTGATGACGGCTACAGTGAATGGACCTATATAAATATGCTTAACAATCTGATAGGTCTTTCCGTTAGAATAAAGAACTATAAGGAGTCAGATATCAAAGCACTTGTTCGCGATCTACTGACAGTTAAATTCTCAACAGATAAAGATTTTCAGTATTCACTTATACACAGCCTTTTGGATTTTCCAAAGATGTTCAAGGCTCCTGATCTGGATGGAATGGAGGATATCCTTGAGGAGATAGTCCAAAATCATTGGAAGGGGCAAGACTTTTTTTCAACATCTCACATCATTGAAACTGGACTTCGGGTTGCTGCAAAGCGAAAGACTGATGTAAAGAGATGGTATGAGATGCTAGGGAAGAATTATGAATTTTTTGCAGCATATCGTGCCGATGATCCTACAGGAATTGTTCCATTGAAGATGACTCATAAAGCTATGGTGGCATATCAGAATGCGGGGAATACGGTGAAAGTTGATGAATTGGGAGCCAGGTATCCAGCTCTGGCCGATAAACTTAAACTAACCAGCGTGAAAATTTCAATATTTAAGGGCAAAGAAAAAGAGATGGGAGAGAAATTGAATGAGCAGGTTCAGACAATGCTGGATGCTGGAGCAGAAAATATTTATTATTATCTCAAACGCCAAATAGTATTACCTGATGAAGAACTTCTGATCCATATTCAAAAGAATGCCGGCAACGTGTTTATGCCCTTAGACTTATTAGGTCTGTATACGTTCACAGAGTTTGACCTGAATAAAAATATCAAAGCTCAGCCCGAAACGGAAGAAGAGATAAAGCAAGATCGATTACGCCAAGGGTATATATGGCATGAGAAAGCAACCCTTGCTCCTTTTCTTGACTTACTATTCTATCGAGGCATAAAGGAAAAAGTTCTGACGGCTGAAAATTTGATCGATATACTTGCCGTGTCATGGATTGGAGCAGAGTTGGTAGATACAGATAGTGGCGGTGATAAAAATGAATACAATTGGCTTGAATTGTTGAGGCCCTCTATTCAGATTTTCTTCAAAGAGATGGAAATGGCTATTCATACCGATGGATATCGACCAGAATTAATACCGGCTATTGATTCTCTTGTTCTCAAATGCGAAGGCATGCTCCGTGATCTCGCCTGGGCCGTAGATGATAATACTAAAAAGCCCACTCGAAGTGGAGGCATTCATGAAAAGTCATTGGAAGAGCTCCTAACATTACCCAAGTTGAAAGATAGTATCGATCCCACCGACCTTCTTTTCTTCCGCTATGTCTACACCAGCTTCGGCCTCAACCTGAGAAACAATATCGGTCATGGATTTTTCAGAGCTTATCATTATAGTCCGCATTATGGGTATCTGATCATACTGTCTATTTTAAGGTTTGCCAAGTATGAGGTTAATCCGAAGGAGTCTTCGTAAATAAAATTCTAATTTCGACTATGCTTGGCTTTTAATAATAACTGAAGGAAGCCTAAAATTCAATGACGAAGATGGATAAGGCAAGAACAATATCCAGCATGTTAATCAAACAAGCTCTGGATCAAGCAGACCCAATCAAAAGACAGCAAATCAAATAGAGGCGATCCTTCTCAATGAAGGATCGCCTCTTTCTTATTAAACTACATGGTTAATCCGGACAGGTAAATTCACAATTAGATTCACTCGTACATCTTCCCGGTGGAGGAGGGGTATTAAAGATGATGGGCCCTTCACAATACGGAGGATCTGATGTATAATAATATGAGTTGAGCACAAGATTTCCGCTGCCGTCACGACAGGCTGTTGTCTCTTCAGCACAACAATCAGAGCCACACGCTACTTTTGTGCCACTGGTGGTATGGCCATTGTCAATGTAGCACCACTTGTAACAACTCACCCGGATATAGCTCATAAAAGTAACATAGCCTTCACTGCAGGGATTCGTTCCGACCGGAACCAGCGTATTGGCGAGATTGGTTTTGATCTTTAGGAATACATCGTGATCAAAATTTTCCACAAAGGCCGCCAATGTTGCCCCTCCAACTGCATACGCAGCATTGAATGCTGTAGTGAATGCCGAACAGTTATGGGAGATTAGTTTGAAAGTACCGATGTGATAATATTGATAACTCCCAAATCGGCAATCGTAATATTCGAATACGACCCAAAAGCTGCATCCCGGATAATCCGGAAGCGTAATCATCATGGAATCAATAATGGGAACACTATCACAATTAAAAATTGAATCTGGTAAGCAGGCTATTCCAAATAATTCAAAATGGTCCCCCTCTCTTACCCCCCTGCTGGAAGTGGCCGTCTTGTTGTCCGGAGAAATAGCCTCTTCTTTGCAGCTATACGGTACGGCCAGGATAAAATAACCGGCCAGGATAACAAAAATCCAGGAAATGGATTTCAGCTTGTTGGAAAATAACTTGATGTTTTTCATAAAAAAGTGTTTTATAAAGATTACGATTATGGGGTGCAATAGGATATCTCCATAATAAAGCACTTATGTGAATTTGTTCTTCACAAATCAACTCCTGAAGAATACTCCATCACTGCACGGAGTGAAACATTTTTAATTAAAAAATCAAATAGACTCTTACCTGGGTGGTATTTAATATTTTTATTCTTCCTTACAAGATATAAGAAAACAGTTAAACAATACTATTTAAATAGTAAAATATTTGTCAGAATCACTTAATTCGTTATACCTATTCTTTTACCTAAACACTATCACAAAATTTGAATAACTGAAATGAGATTTCGGGAATTAAGTTAATCGATAAAAGAACGGAACCAATCAATTCTGTTTTGGGTGAGGAAAAAATGACTTCTACATCCTATAGTCCTTTTGATTGAAGGTCTGATGGTTAGTTTCCCCTTTTTATTTATTTTAACTTTCCAAACTGGAGAGGCATCCTTTAACAAATTAAGATTAATTATTTCACCACAACTGCATGGACACCTAAAACAAACTAACCACGGATCAATTCTTTCGCCTATTAAATACATAACATATGGTTTGGGATCTTCCGGATATTCGGATTGGAGTTTTACTTGGTATTTGGGGGATAACCATCTTTTTACTTTCAATTTTAGTTTTTTGCGCCATTTCATGAGATCAATTCTGGCATTTCAATAAACGGTTTTACATCCCCAAGACCTGTTTTCTTTTTTAAATAATCGTCTTCCGCATAATCTGATTCGGTTACATTTACGATGTAGCCATCAGTGATATCAATTGTACTGCCGGCATATTCGTTTGGTGCACCACCCTTGTAAGGATGAATTCTGTTTAAAAATTCGTTGACTGCATGACTGGCTATCTGCATATTTACGCTGATGACAGCAGGATTATCCACATTAACATTTCTGATATACCCGTCCTTTTTCAGGTTTACATATTCACTTGGATTTTTTCTATACTGACCTGAAGCTCTTACATCTTCAATAGTATAAATCCCTCTTGTCAACAGCGAGGACTTGAATGGCTGTATATAGTGAACGGATCCACAGATTTTTAGAATTCCTCCATTTCCGTCTGCTTCTAATCGTACCCCCAGATCAATGTAAGGGATCAGATAAAAAGAGCAAAGTTGATTTAATAAATGCCGGCCATCGACACTATCCATGCATCCAAAAATAAAATCACATTTCACCAAATTTTTAAGAACGGTTACATCATTAAAAAGATTAGTTCGATAGGTCTCGACTATTGTACCCAGACCTATGTCCGCAATTGCCTTTTTTAATAGGTTCACTTTTGAAATCCCTGTTTGAACATCTTTGCGAGTAGCATGAAGAATTCGATTGAGGTTTTTCTCTTCGATGACATCTGGGTCTACCAAGATTAGTTTGCCAACTCCCAATCTCGTTAATTGCTCTATCACCGGGCTCCCCGTTCCCGAGCATCCTACTACACCTATAGTCAATCCACTTAATAGCTGGTATGTTTTTTCGCCAAATGCCTGGATTGTCCTTCGGGCAAAGTCTGGCAGATTTCCTTTTGAAATATATGTAAAGTGATTCAAGGTGTCACCAATTATTACAATTTTCTTTATGGGTTCGTGATGCAAATCGAAAAAGAAAAATCTTCCGAAAATTGTTCCATCAGGCAACATTATCGCGCTTGCATGTGGCTTTTGATTGACTGACCACCCAAAAGCGGAATCAAAAAACTCAAAATCTGATTGATCATCTGTTTTAGAAAAACGATCATATCCACCCGGATGGCTATGAATTTTGAGTAAGCACAAATTGGATTTGCCTAGTTTTTCAAAGTAATGCCTGATTAGCTGTGTGGACCATTCAATCAAATCTGCTGATCGCAGAAGACAGCTATCGTATGGAATACATGTGATTTGATGTATCAAAATATACTCTGACGAATGATCACTATATCTTCCACACAGGGCGACAGCCACAGCCTCCTTTCCATCACCTGGAAATAAATGTTGTTTTAATAACTCGTAGTGGGCACCGGATATTCTAAGCTGCAATTCCATTGGGATGTTTTTTGAATTCATCTTCAAACCAGAAGCTGACCAATGTCAGATGGGTAGATAAATCATCCGTTCCAGGACGCCATGGATTCGCTGGCGTCCTGTGTCTTGACCATCTCTGATACTGATGCCCGTCTATATTTTGATGACTCGTGGCATTTATTGCTTTTCCATCAAGTCGAGTTAGAGCAGGATAGAAATATGCCATGTCCAAAGGTGTTCGAGGATATCCGGTTTCAATTTTGATAGCCACTGAAACGGAGTCGATATTGTATCCGGGCGGAACCGGGTGGTCGTGTATGACCACCCATTCCATACCGCTTTCCTTTATCGTCTCCCAGCTGATATCATGTGATTCCAGGAAATCAACGTCATCCGGAGGTAGATCAAAATCTCTTCTCATTATCCCTCTGTTTGGTCTAACGGTATCGTCATAAATTTCTCTATGCCAGGCCGGGTGAAACAAATCACTTGATCGTACCCCACTTTTTCGACCTTTCCTCCATGGATTCGGACATTGAGTTGGAATCGTTCGACCGGCGATTTACCTGCAAGGGTCAGAATCTCTCTTCCAGTCATACATTCCTGATTTACAGTAAATTTCTGACGGTCGATAAGAATCATGTACTGATGGCCGGGAGGAACTTCTTTGCCTTCTCGGGCGTAGCTTTCAACATCTACGATTTCGGATTCATTTGATTTGTTTGGATTCATATGTATTTATAATTTTGTACATATGAATAATCCAGAAGAGTGACGAAACGCGATGTCACGCTTACGGATTTATATAGTGGATTAACCCGTGTCACGCTTTGGGATTTATATAATAAACCGATTATCCCATGGATATCAAAACAGTAAGTATCACCCGAAAGACAAGCTATGCATTGGAGGATCTGATTGATGGTCTCAAGAGAAACGATCCAGTTGAAATTCAATCACTTTGGAGGAAATTTTACCACAAGTTTGGGCCTTATGTTTGGAGGTTGGCTTATAATAAATGCCGGCATTATCCAGCAGGCAACGACATGGCAAAAGATATTACTCAGATCACATTTATTAATGCCGTAAGAGGTATACAAAAGTTCAATTTAAAAGATGAACTTGATGATATTTCTAAAGAAAGATCTATTAAAGCATGGCTAGGTATAATTACTAAAAATGCTTTTTTAAAGGAACTTGCAAAATGGAATTCCATTGAACTTCCTGAAGATCAGGAATCTGCTGATATTCCTAGAGAGGAGGATTGTCATTTTAGGCTTGAAGAAGAAGCGGATGAATTCACATCTGAAAACATGACTGATCTTGGAATAGCAATGAATACTATTTCAGAAAGAGATAGAGAGATAGTATTAGCTTATGCAGACGAAGGATGCATAGGAACTAATCTTCACTTGAGTGATTCGTCAATGTATTACCTCTGCAAAAAATACAGTACAAACCCCATGAATATCCGCAAGGTTAAAAGCCGGGCGCTTGAGAAAATAAGAAATCACTGTTTACCTACCTAACTACCCAACCAACATATGAACAGGCTGTCCAAAAATGATTCCAACTACCAAAAAAAGAACAAACTAATCGAAAAAGCCCTCAGAATTGGAGGTTATTCATTTCCTCAAACTATAGACGAAGTTTCAGAATTCGAGCGCTTGTTCGGAAATACTGAAGTCATTCTGCCTCCGGAATTACAAGAGCCCTTTTTTCTTTACGCTATGTTTGATTTAAATCCTGAATCAAATATAAAGCATGATCAAAAAACTACTATTTCAATGGCTGCCAGGGAGGGATCTTCCAATCTTCCGGATGACATAAAAGCCAAGATCGTTCAGGATATTAAGATGGAAGAGGCCAATATTATAGATTCGAATATTAACAAATAAATGAATCAGGCTCACAGTGTAATTTCAGACCTGGCAGAACAATTAGGATTTGGTTTTTTAAAAGAAGGAAGTGTTGATCTGGAAAGGCTTGCTAGTTCACATAACGTTAGATTCATTCGGGGTCATTATGGCAATTATTTCATAGGGCTCCTTTTTTATTTTGAGCAGAAATTTTATATCATTTTAAACAAAGATTTACTGGATCAATGTGAGTCCGGTCGTCTGCGATTTACTATTGCTCATGAATTAGGTCATTATTTTATTCCTTCGCATAGGACTTGCATGGAGGATGGAATATCGCTTTCTTTCAACAACGATCTGGATGCCGATACAAAAAAAACAATTGAAAGTGAAGCAAACTTATTTGCTGCCAATTTATTGATGCCAAAGAAACATTTTCGATCAAGAATTGAAGCAAATGGTCTGGGATTGAATGGAATTTTGAATCTTAAAAAAGAATATGACACGTCTATTGAGAGTACGATGTATCACTTCATTCATCAAGATCTGTCACCTGTGTTAATGATCAAGTGGAGGCCAGATTTTTGTTACCAATATTTGGTAGGATCCCGTTCTTTTTGGAAAAAATCCGGGATGAAGAAACCTGATTTTGCTATAAGATTTGATCCCGATTACGTTGAAAACCAATTGAACATCAAAAAGAACTCGGAGACTGAAATCAGTAAAACATCCTCAAGCCTTTCTAGGTGGGCATCAAACATTGTAGAAAACGATTCGAAGGATCTTATATTGACTGAAGAGATGATTAAACTGGGTGATTTTGGAGGGCTGGTTTTATTAACATTGGACTAATTCCTTTCGGAAATAATATTGTTCATTATGTTCTTCTTGCCAGTTCTATTTCCCCCTACAGGGGCAAGAAGAGAGATGTTTCGGTAGTGGGTTACATCTCCCGATATTATATACTGCAATACAGATCTATCAACCTGTTGTTTATCAACGGATTATATTGTGTTTCCTTTGAAATAGATTACGGTTTGAAAGCCCGATCTCGATCATCCTGATCAAGTTGTCTTAAAAAAGACTTAGGCTTAATTGACTTCATCTTTAATCGCACAAAGGACGTTTCTTGTCATTTAAAAATGTTATGCTCCTGAAAATTATTATTTTGTACGCCACCATTATTATTTCATACAGACCGGCACGTATATTATTGTAGTCGATAACATTAGTTTTTCACCATGAGCCTTCCATTCCAAAATTTAGCGAATGAAGTTTTTCGGACAGAAATCGAACCAAACTATAATCCAGAGGGCGTAGCGCCCCTTCGGAAGACTCATCTAACTGACGAGCTTATTCGCTTCTGGGAGGAAAGAACCAAACACGCACTCCCGAATTCTTATTCCTACATATACGGATACAACCCTCATCGGATTTTGTGTGCCAAAAACCTCAATCTTCTTTATGGAAATTTAAAATCAGAGTTTATTACTTATCCATCCGCCATAGAAGAGGATGTGAGGCAAAAAAGCGAAGGTGGAAGTGAAAAAAAGGATGATGGACTGCTGGTTGAAAACTATTTGGCTGCAATAATTGAGGAGCAAAGATTCTTCTCAGCATATGTGATAAGACGTACGGTGGTTGATATCTTTTTTAAACGATGGGAGTTTTTCATGGAGCGCCAATACTCAGATAAGGGATACCTGGAGCCGAAATATGTTATGTACATGGATATAACCATCAGGGATCATAAGGGAGCCTTTTGGCATGGATATCAAATTATAGAACCAATTGTTGGTATTGGTGGCCAGTTTGATTTGTTGTATTACTGTAATGTAATACTCACGCGTGAATCGTCAAAAGTTCCTTTTAGTTACAGGATTGAACATAGGGGTGCTGGTTTAGGCGATGATGCTAAAGAGGAGGTTCAGCTGATGAATGAAATTCTTCGACAGAAGTTACACAAGGGAATAATTGATGAAACTGGATTTTCTGGGCCAGAGCTGCAAATTTACCGATACTACATTTCGGGATTGGAAAGGGCCCAAATAGATGATCTTCATGGTATTAAAGGTGATAACCAAAATAGGATTACTAATGGGGCAAACAAAAAAATGAGAAAAGCCTTCCCTGTTTTAATGGGGAACTACTTCAATGGTCAACAATTTGTTCGAGAAGACCTTGCTGAATCTAATAACAAAACAATGAAGAGCGATCTAAATCCGAAAGTGATGGCCTCCATATTGTCCTCTATAGGGCTTATTCGTCCGCCCCGCCCTGGCATTAAGGCTGCGACATCATCCGCAGATGATTAACCCTTTCCTCCAACTCATTCAAAAGGTCGTTTTTTATCGAGTTAGAATATGATATCCAGAATTTTAACATTTGTTCTCCAGTATCATTCGATAGAAATATATTGTCACTTATAGGACCGAAGAAGTAGTTCTCATAATGAAACCTTCGAAGAGCATCGGGGTCCTTATATATACTATTGTGTCCAGCAATGGCGATTTCCTTGCTGGCTTGATGCAAGAATTTTTCACGCAAGTCATTTGCAGCTTTGATTATTCCCTTTTCTTTTTCCATCGGAGCGTCTGATGTTACGGCAAATGGTTTAATTCCTTCTTCAAAGTCCATGTTTTAAATATTTTGATTTGAAATAGATGCAGTGTCAAGAAAATAAAAATGAATATATAGTTTGCCTGACTGGCGTGGGGGGAGGAGGGGGAATATATTCATCTCTTAAAAATCAAAGCTCATGCCAATTTTAGGGGCATGAGCCTTCGTTTAAAGCCGGGCCAAAGGTCTGGTAAGGGGTTTTTCTATAAGTATAGTACCGTACTATAAAGTTAATAGTTTCTTTTTTGAATACTGTACTACAGTGGCCTGTTCTAAGCTGTTTTTAATTTTCTGGGGCATTTAAAACCATCCAGAGATGATTAGAACTATAACTCTTTTCCTGTCCATTTGCTGTACTACGTTGTTTTCACAAGTGCCATTTATTCGGATAATTGACTGGTCGATTTCAAGCGAAGTTAATTTTCAACAGGATGATGT
>Ga0068851_10000016_pt1 | contig 144673 bp, 142 predicted proteins | sample KBSCornC12_FD_66588 | JGI IMG/M metagenome (GOLD analysis project Ga0068851, IMG submission 66588) | Corn rhizosphere microbial communities from Kellogg Biological Station, Michigan, USA - KBS Corn C1-2 | ecosystem: Host-associated > Plants > Roots > Rhizosphere > Soil ...
CGATGTCCGTTCCTGGCTGGGTGTTGTGGGCCACAACACTTGAGTGGCTGCGACTACCGATGTCCGTTCCTGGCTGGGTGTTGTGGGCCACAACACTTGAGTGGCTGCGATCACCGATGTCCGTTTCTGGCTGGGTGTTGTGGACCACAACACCCAGCCCGCTGCCGTCAAAGATGTCTGTAACGGGTGTAGTGGTGTGGCCCTCCCTGGGTGATTGATTGGTACGTTCACCCTGAGTCATGTGTTTGCACTCCGGTTAGGCTTTAGCAGATGCAGCATCTCGCTAAGTGTTTTATTGGCAGTCTGTACGGATTCTGGCTTGCGTGGAGTCACGATCGCTTTTAGTGGTTGAGCAACCTCCACGTTGCTTGAGCTTGTTGACGGACCTCCTGTGTTCACTTGGCCGAGACGTGGCTTGTCATCTGGTTTCCAATTGCTGTTGAAATCACCTCGTACCGCCGTGGTGACAAGCGTCATCAGATACCCAAAAGGGTTTCGTACGCTCCCCGCGTCACAACGGTGCACCCATTGTTTGATGAGCGCTGGTTTCACCTCTGGAGGGACTTTCTGCAACGCCACCAGGGCACTCTGTTTCTGATCCGTGGGTAGCCGGTGCAGGGCATCCAGGAAATCTGCAGCCGTGTCATCTGACGCGGGCGGTACATGTACAGAGCTTTTACAAACACCTTTGTTTGTATCTGTATACGTACTATATGAGTTCGGATTCCGAACTGAGTCCGAACTCAGTGAGTTACGGCTGAGTTCGGAATCCGAACTCAGCTCAAAAGCGATTCGCTTATCGTTGGATTCACTGAGTTCGGATTCCGAACTCAGGGTGGAGGCAGGTATATTTTGCAGAGTTCGGGTACCGAACTCTGGCGGAGTCAAAGGCTCAAGGGCTGTTTGCTGAACCCATGACTGGCTGTTCAAGCGAGCTTCGATGATGTTCATCCGAGTTGGTAATCGCTGACCAACCTCCGGATCTGCGGCGAACTCCTTCCAGGCTATTTCAGCGACTTCACGAATCGCCTTGGTCTGATGCTCCATCGATTGAGCGAGTAACTGCAGATAGTCTTTGTCGAACTCCAGCGCTTCACCGGGCGTTACAGGTTCATCGTGAAGGAGGTAGACGTTGCCTTGAACCTGACCACTGAGGTCATTACGCACGCGACGACCGAGGCTGAGCCAGCGAGTCAGGCGAAGGGTGACCAAGGCTTTTGATACCGTTTCACGGGACGCCGGTCTGCCGGGTAGCATGCCCAGGTATGGCCGTAGCTGCTCATAGGTGGGGAACGCCGTCAGGCCGTCGTCATTAATCAGTAGGCGGAATACCTGCCAGGCATTTCGCTCAAGCGGAGACAATCGATCATCCAGAAGCAATCGACGAGGAACTGTCTCATGAGGGTTACCGCTGAAAATAATGCCGGAGTAGGGCGCTGAGCCCTCAATCCCCGGTGGCATCGACTCTTTTTTCTGACGTAGATGAGCCTCAAGATGCCCTGATGCAGAGTCCAGAAGTGTCGAGAAGGGGAGCCGGGACAACTTCATAGATCGTTGTCACCTTGCCCCAGTGTTACTGCCGGTATGGCCAACTGTTGGTTGGCCGCTGACACCAGCTTCAAACCTTTTGTGAATCCAGCGCTAGGATGCGAAGGCGGATAAAGACCCTCTCTGATCCAGGACTGAACGCGATGCCAAATAATCGCTAAGCTGAGGTTTTCCGTGCCTTCAGCTGAGTCTGCGCCCTGTGGGGCATTGAGTTCTTCTGCCACCAGCATGGCCACGTCCAGCAACGCCAGGCTGTCATCCAGCTCAACCTGATGCTCTTTCATCAGGTGGGTCCAGCGGTACCAAAGCTGAGCATCCATCTCTTCGCTGAACTCTCGCCACCTGCCACGGCGTGCTGTTACGCCTATCACCAGGCGTTGAAGGGCAACGTCTTGGGGGGACAAGCCAAAGAATTGTTGCAGCATCTGCGTCGTAGCGCCCAGTCGGAGCGCACGTTCAATCATGCGCACTTCTTCGTCAGAACGTTGTGCCCCGGTCAGCAGCTTCTTAATGATGTCCCCGTCAATCGTGACGCTGCACCATGAAACGGGAGTGTTAAGCAGCAAGCTAAGCGCTGAAGGTTGTTGAAGCTGGGCCAAAATTTCGGGCTCCAATCCCATCTCTATGCAGCGACGGAGTTGACCGTTGCGCATGTAGTGCAGCACCTGAGACAGGATGGCTTCATTGATAGGTGTTTTGGACATACGACACTCTCCCTGCCATCGACCCAATCAGCTAGGTGAACTCGGATTGTTGTTGGCCATTGACTTGATTTCTAAGTCGATCAAACGTCTTGCGAGACGAATAATTCGAAAGAGCTTCACCAGCGCGCCATCGCTCAGACGATTCGTGTTATCTGGAGATTGATCCTTGGCATAGGGTTGACCCAATAGGATCTGGCCGAGCCCCGCTGCAAACTCGAAGTCGGTAAGCGCGTCGACCTGTAGTTCAGGCTGTTGCTGAATCATCTTCAACGCGATGGCGGTCGATCCGCTTAACGACTGAAGCAGAGTCAAGGTGTGATGAGCTGTGGCAGTGACTTCTATGTCTTCACTCGGGTGGCGATAGCTGAAGCCCACACCGCCGTCCACGTCCAGGAATTCCCCAGGTGCATTGACTGTACTCGCCACTTCCCGTGCCAACTGAGCAATATGCTGACGCAGGGTGATGGGATTATCGATCTCGCGTTCGATGTACCAGAGGTCAGAAATGGGATTCAGCCCACCGGCTTGGACCGGGATGGCCACCAAAGCATTGGCAGCAAAGTCAGGCAGTATTTCCCCGTCAAGTGCTGCGACTTCGCGCTTCATCTTTTCGACCCGGGCAGATGTTTTCACCGGGCTCGCAACGTGCCCGTCTAGCCGGCTCTTCTGTTCCTCCGGACTCATTTGTTCCAAGGGCGGAGGCGTGAGCTGCGGCTTGTGGGGCTCTTTGCTTTGTTGTTGTGTAGTGCTCGTTTGAATCGCCCCCCCGGTTTGGGGGGCGGGCGATTGTTGTGCCAGGTTTTGAGGGGGATTGTTACCGGTCTCGGTCGAGCTAACTCCCTGCGCAACACCGCCGAAGGTTATGCTGGGTTGAGGCAGTTCGAGTATTGGTGTGGATCTGCGCAATTGGTCCTGATTCTGGGTAATCTCCAGCAGAATTTTCTCGTACCCGAGATTCAGTGGCTTTTGCAGTTGCGCAATCAACTCGTCCTGAAACCGCTGAAACAGAAACTCTTCGGCATCGCCCTCAAACTGGGACAGAACATCTTGGAAGACTGTCTCGAATTCAAGAGGCAACTCCTTTTCTTGCTGCTGGTAATTTCGCTCCCAGCATTGAAAAGCTGTCTTGCGCAGCGATAGTAGCTTTATGATCCGGTCTACTCCGAGTCCGGAGTACAGCACACCAGGAATCGTAGGTAACAAATAACGGATTGCATCCAGCATGCGGCTCAAGTGTGATGCCGAAATTGGATATCCGTCGTCACCTAGCCGCCGCGAAAGCTCACGCAGCGAGATAGGCTCCCCAACCTCGTTCTCATAGAGCGCTCTCGCCTTATCGACACCGATTGCCCGCTCGATGAACAGAAGCTGCCCCTGCAGATCGTTTTCGGCCAAGTGCCCGGTGAGAGAGATAATCTCCCCCCGGACTGCATCCCATGGACGAAACAGGCAGTGGAACCTGAAGAATTTCTCGTCCCCAGTCTCACGATACAATTCATTGAGAATCGCGAGACGAGTGTTGCCGCCGTTCCTGATCCGGAACTTCTCCTCACCAGGCTTACGGGTTACGGGCGGTGGCGTATCCAGGCCGCGCTGACGGATCGACTCCTTGATGTCGTCGTATTTTGGGTTGCGCGTCGTCCGTGGGTTTTCGTCATACGGCAGCGTCTCATCCAATGTCAGCAACATCGGTGTGTCGACGATGGGGTCGCTTAAGCGAGCGGCAGCTGGCGACTTGGATTCAAAGCCAGGAAGCTGCAGTTTTTCTTTCATGGTCTGGGCCAATGACTGTTTCATACTCTTGCCCCAGCTTGCTCATTGGCCGGAGCTGCAGCCAACAGTTGGTCGATGATCTTGTGGGCTCGATCCAAAGCGGCTTGAAGCCCCGCGGTCGCTTCCAGGCGGTGAACGATTTCCGAGTTCATTGACCGGGTGTTTTCACGTGCCTGCAGTGCGATTCGCTCGCGCATTCCGTCCGGAAGGCGGACTACGAATTTTTCTTCGAGCTGACGTTTGGTTTCATTGCTCATAGCGTTCTCCATTACTTATCGGGCAGGTGTATGTTCAGCGACGTTTCAACTGATCACTGAGTTGGGTAGGCAAACCTTTGATGGTCAGCGTGCTTGAAGCCTCGTCGTACTCGATCTTGTCGCCTAGCAGGTGCGCTTCGAAACTGATGGATAAGCCCTCGGCGCGGCCGGTGAAGCGGCGGAACTGGTTGAGGGTGCACTTGTCCGCCGGGATTTCCCGCGACAAGTCGTAGTCCTTGTTGCGGATATGGTCGTAAAACGCATTAGGCCGATCTTCATCGATCAAGCTCGACAGTTCTTCCAGGCCCATGGGCTCGCCGAGCTTGGCCTGGCTGCTGGCATAGTCCACCAGGGTCTTGGTTTTCTCGCGTGCGGATTCGTCCGGCAGGTCTTCGCTTTCAACGAAGTCACTGAAGGCCTTGAGCAGGGTGCGGGTCTCGCCCGGGCCGTCGACGCCTTCCTGACAGCCGATGAAGTCGCGGAAGTACTCCGAAAACTTCTTGCCGCTCTTGCCCTTGATAAAGGATATGTACTGCTTGGATTGCTTGTTGTTCTGCCACTCGGACACGTTGATACGCGCTGCCAGGTGTAGTTGGCCAAGGTCGAGGTGACGCGATGGGGATACGTCCAAATCGTCCGTTACCGTCACGCCTTCTATGTGGTGCAGCAGGGCGATCGCCAGATAATCGGTCATGCCTTGCTGATAGTGCGCGAATAGCACGTGGCCACCCGTGGACAGATTTGACTCCTCCATCAATCGTTGCAGGTGCTCGACTGCCTCCAGGCTAAACTGCGTGAAGTCCTGGTTACCGTCGAAGTACATCTTCAGCCAGCCACTGAAAGGGTATGCGCCGGACTCTGTATGGAAGAAGCCCCATGCCTTGCCCTGTTTGGCGTTGTAGGCTTCGTTGAAGTCGGACAGCATATTTTCAAGGGCTTGCGAGTTGGCCAATTCGTGTTGGCTGGCATGCAAGACCGAGGGTGTGCCGTCGGGCTTCTTGTCGATCAAGTGAACGATGCAATGACGAATAGGCATTAGATGGCATCCTGAGTACGTTGAGATTGAGTCCGATCAGCGCGACGAAGTCGGGCCTTAGCGTTGAGGCCTGAGCGGTGATCGCTTGAGGTCGACGAGGTGTAAATGGACCCAAGCCCAGCTTTTGTGAACTTGATGTGGCCACCGTGAGTTCGAGAGACGGTCCAGCCGTTAGCCTCAGCAAACTCCACCAAGTGGCGAAGGTTCTCGTGCTGTCCACGTAAACGGCAGGCGTTCATTGATCAACATCCTTGTCTGCCAGAACGTTGCCGGCCTGGATCGCAATGATTTCAGCCTGATCACCAGGAAACTTGGTACCCAGCTCATGTAGAAATTGACGTGTTGCTTCACGTGCGCCTGGCACGCGGAACACGACGCTGCAATGTTGAACTGGCTCTGGATGCCGCAGGTGGGACATCACAGCCACTTTCAACGAGCAGCTTTGCAGGTGACGGGGAACCCAAACCGACCGGAAGTAGCTTGAGAGCAACGCACCTGCGCAGAGCAGTTCGATGGTGAGTGTTGAACTTGCTGTTTCGGATACCGCGATGTAACCGAGCTTCTGAAACTCCAGAAGATCGCCTCGCATACTCAACGGGACTACTGTGCTGTGGTCACGAGCAAGGCGACCGATAGCCTGAGCAAGAGCGTCCAGTTCAACGGGGTTGATCCCCGTTTTATGAGCGTGAACCACGGCCGAGGCTTCGAACCCGGCACCGGCATGAATGCTTGGGAAAAGGGAGGCGTTACTTTGCATCTGACACCTCCAGAAGCTCCTCGATGTCGTAGCTGTTGCAACTGGGGCACACCCATACCTCCTTCTTCCCCCGCGCATTGGTCGGGCAGGGGAAGGCGTGGCTTACGCGATGCATCGGGTGGTGGCTGTCACATTGGCGACACCAGTGAGTGATTGGTGCGACCTGAGAAAAGGTGGACGCCATTGAGTACGCGCTCATTCTTGGACACTCCTGGTTTCCTGACCTAATCCGGCTGATGAGTCCTCGTGATAAGTGGCTATCACTGCATGAGGAACTGGCAGGATTGGTGAAGGCCGATGATGCGAAACAAGCGTGGTGGGATCGGGAAGTAACAGAGCTAGACGCCAGGGATTCGCCGGAGGACGTATGGCGTGTGTATCCCCGGGGATTCCCAGTTCCATGAAAGGATGTTCTTCGACTTCATGGCAGAACCAGGAAAGAGCGCCATGAAGTATGTTGTCGGGCAGTTCGCCTTTTGCGAGCTGCAATAATGAACGCCAGCGTGCTCTACCGCCGAACTTCGAGTCGTACCGAAGGACGTAACTCTGCGGGCGCTGAACCAATCTCAGCTGTACAAGGACCTCGGCTAAGTCGTTCGGGATGCACCGGCGTGGCAGTTGGTTCAGTGCGATGCTGATGGGTGCGCTCAGGCTGGCTGAGTCGACTAGAACAGCTCCATTCACAATCCATGCAGATGGGCTGGGTTCCTCCGTAAGGCATTGCGTAATGGCCTCGTGCAAATGTATGGCAAGAGACTCTTTTGACAATTCATTTAAGATGGTCATGCATGGGCTCCTTGCCAGCCACTATTGGCGCTGAGGTTTGCAAAGCGGGTCTGGTGTGGGATGAACGCCGTGCGCACCGTTCCGGTAGGGCCATTACGAGCCTTGCCGATGATGATTTCTGCAATGCCTTTGTGTTCGGTCTCCGGGTGATACTTCTCGTCGCGGTACACGAACATGATCAGGTCCGCGTCCTGTTCGATAGCGCCGCTATCACGCAAATCGGCGTTGATTGGGCGCTTGTTTGGGCGGCGTTCCAGTTCCCGATTGAGCTGAGAAAGGGCGACTACAGGGCAGTTCATCTCTTTGGCCAGCGCTTTAAGTGCTTGGGAGATAGCGCTGATTTCATTCGCCCGGTTTTCTTGACCTGGGCAGCGCATGAGCTGCATATAATCAATAAGGATCAGGCTCGGGTGGCCGAATCGGCGAGCCGCACGGCGGGATTTGGTCCTGATCGCACCAGGTGTAAGACCTGATGAGTCGTCGATGACCAATCGTTCACCGTAGCTATTGATGCGCGAAACTGCAGAGGTCAGTTTTGGCCAGTCTTCGTCATCGAGCTTGCCCTTCAACAGCTTGCCAAGGTCGAGATGGCCAAGGATAGCCATCAGTCGATAGAGCAGCGCTTTAGCGGGCATCTCCATGCTGAAAACCTGGACCGTACGATCAGGCTTTGCCTGCAGCGCTGTATCCACAAAGTTCAAGGCCAGAGATGTTTTACCCATCGACGGACGTGCGCCGAGGATGATCAAGTCGGCTTCCTGGAAACCAGACGTCATCTCGTCCAGATCGTCCAGACCTGAAGGCACGCCGGTCACTACTACATCACCATTGAAGTGCTCATCGATTTGCTCGACGACCGCCGTCAGGCACTTGTTGATGTTGACGAACTCCGACGCGCTTTTACCTTCCCCCAAGGCGAAGAGTTGCTGCTCGATGGACTCCTGAACTTCCGTGGCGTCGGCCTGCGGATCTGTGGCTTCGCGAGAGCACTGGTAGCCCAGGGTCATGAGCTGCCTGAGCTGAGAGCGGTTACGTACAATGAATGCGTAGTGCTCTATGTTGGCCACTGACGGGGTGTTTTTGGCTAATTCGCCGAGGTAGGCAAGGCCACCCGCTTCGTCGGGATTCTCCAATGCGTCATGTACGGTCACGATATCGAACGGAATGGCTTTGTCGGCCAGGCTGGCAATAGTCCCGAAGAGCAGCCGATGGTCGTGCCGAAAAAAATCCGAGTAGTCGAGTTTGTCCGCGACGAGATCCCAGGCGTTATTGTCGAGCAGCAGCCCGCCTAATACGCCTTGTTCGGCCTCGACGGAGTGGGGTGGAGATAGGTCAAGGTGGTTCATTTCAACGGCTCCTCACCAATCTGCAGAAAGCCGCTGCCGTTAGCTGCACCCAGAGCTTTGACCATGCCCACTTCGACCTTGGCCGAATTGATCATCACCTGAGCAACTTCGGCCACGGCTTTGGCGCGATCGAGTTCCATTGGCTTGTCGGGGTCGAGCAGGCCTTCAATAGTGACGAACAGGTGATTGCGGAGATCCTCAATCTTGTTTTTCATGTTCAGCCTCACGAATGGTGCGCATGAGTTTGCCGATGGCGCGAATGGCGGACTTCAGCTCTTCCGGATAGCGATGGATGGTGTTGCGGCGCATACGCTCCGCTCGTGTGAGCAGCTCTAGATTGTCGAGAGCGATATGGGCCTTATTACCGTCCTTGAAGCACACGCATTGGTTGATGGGTACGGGACCGTAATGCTCTTCCCACAGCAGGATGTGCACGCCTTGCCAGTCAACTGGTGGGTAACCGGTGTCAGTGATTTTTCGCTGCAGATACCCATCTGGTGTTGTGCGCAGACTGCCAACGGGGAGCCAGTTCTCGGGCCGGTTTCCTGCCTTGAACTGTGTTGTTGCCATGCGGCCGACTGAGGGGAGTCCCTTGACGCCTTTGTTCCAAGGGGTCATGCCCTTGGCAAAGCGGTGCTCCGTGCCTGAGCTACCATCAAATCGGCCACAGAGATGGCTGCTTAGGAATTCAGCGCTCTTGGATATGCCAAGGCGTTTGGCCTTGGCATAGACCTGATAGACGCTGAGTCCGATTTCATCGGCCAGGGCCTGGGTCGTTTCGTTGGGATAGCGGGCAATGAGCATGCGCTCCTCAGCCTCGCTCCAAATATGATGCTTTTGAACCGGCACCAAACCCAATCGGCAGCGCGCATGCTCCAAGGTAGCCTTAGCCAGAGGGGACAGACATTGACGTGTCATTGGCCACCTCCAGAACTGAGAGCGGTGTGGGTTGTTTTCCCTACCCCGTGATGAAGTCGAACGTGTTGCCCTTGATTCCAACCTGCGGTCATGGATCCTGTATCGTGTCCTTTGGCTTCAAGGAACCGGATCTCGAAGGTTTTCAGCGTCGGATGATGGTGTTCCAAGTAAGCGCTGATAGCTTTGCTTGTTTCACTGTCCATAGAGCCGGCGAATTCAGCCACTTTGTAACTCACGGCGTTTATCCAACCTTCGGCAAACAGAGCGCCGCGACGACGCTTGGTTTTCAGTTGGCATCGCTTTTGTTGGGCTACATGCTCACGGCGTGCTGCCACCAATTGGTGAAGCAGTGCGGAATACGCGTGTGCAGTGAGTTCTGGCGAAATACCTTTGCCCAGGAACTTGAAGGACCAGCCCTGTAAAGGGTTGTAGTAGGCAATGTGTTGGCAATCGAACGCTCGCGCACACGTTTGAGCGAGCAGGTGAAGCCAATCTTGTGGAGCCCGGCGGGTATGTGTGGCAACGCTCGCTTCATCAACCGTATGAGCCGCAACCTCGATGGCTTCGAGGTTGTACTGCTTCATCAGGTTTCGGGCTTGGCGAAGCGCTGTTTCTACTTCATTCGGCGATGCACCGTTGGAGTTGGCCAGTGCAAAGCATTTAGCAACTTTTTCAAGAACTCTTTGCTTATCCATCACTCACCCCCTTCCTGCTGGGCACGAGGGGAGAGCGCCTCTGACCAAAGTCGCAGTGTTTCCTCTTCATCCGCCGAGAGATAAACCTTGGCGCGACAGTCCGAAACCTTCTGTTTCAGCACATTGAGACGGTCCTGGACGCTGGAACCATCGTCGTAAGCAATCTCCTGCTCGATAGCTTGCACAACGTCATTGCGCAGGGAGAGCACCGTGCTTATCCAGAACGCATTTGGGCTGGTCCAGCCAATGAGCTTTCGTGTTCGGGCAGGCGACAGGTAATCACGGAGCCTGAGATTGAACTCAACAGGGGAGTAATCATTCCTGAAAACGTCTGCGCGGTTGAGCGTCAGCGCTGTTTGAAGAATTTCCAGGAGTGGTTCCAGAGCTGCTGGGTCAGGGACGAAAGGTTCCAGATATGTTTCAGCTACAAGGCGCTTCGCCTCCGCATCTCGTGCTTGTTGACGCCGCTTGGCCACGTTTTCGTCGCGGCCGCGCTTCTCCTTTGCGTGCCGTATGTTCGAATTTACTGACTCAATAAGCTTCGCGGCGTCCTGCAAAAGCTGACGCTGTTCAAAGCTCAAGTGAGCGCCTATACGGCCGGGTAGATGCGTACCACTTGTCAGGGAATGGATGTCACGAGCGGTACCACTAAGTTTGGCTTGCAAGCTGCGTAATTGTTGAGCGCTGTAGTACTTGCCAATCTCAAGGATGACGTCTGCAGAAATACTGCGAGCATCGGTGATAGAGGGCTTTGCCATCTCAACGATCCTCCTTCACCAATTTGGCCACCTTCTCTTCGGTCATGGCCTCGAAGCGGTCGCGCCATTCTGGAAAGAGCTCAATGGCCAATTGCCGGATGACGACTAGGGCTGCTGGGGATTTGCGGTTGGAAGGCTGGCGATATTCCAGGCGGTATGCTGGAACGCCTTGGGACGCAGCGCTACGAAACACCACTGCAGTAGGAATAATGCTGTCCAAAACGCTGATTTCTTCATTGTCTTGGAATATTTCGCGGACTGACTGCTCGATCACCTGCGCGTCGGTGGTTTGATCAAGGTTGTTAATAGCGATCCGCACGGGAGGAATTTTCATACCCAGGCGCCCATATGCACGGAGGCCATCCAACATCTGCATGGTTCCACGGCTGAATTCGCGTGCGGCGAGCATGTTGGGTGGAAGAGGGGATATGACCAAGTCAGACGCGAGAACTACCATTTCCAACATGGCCGATCTGGCACCTTGGGTGTCAATCAGTACCAGATCAAAATGGCCTTCGAATGCCGGCATCAGATTGGCCAGTCGCAATCTGCCGTCCGGTGCCTGCAGGAGCAAGCTGTTCAATTGGTTATTTACGTCGTTCGAGATCACCAGGGACAGATTAGGAATCGTCGTGCTGGAGATGATCTTGAGGGAGTCGGTGATATTGAACGCGAGCAGGTCATAGATGCCGCCCTGAGCTTCCTCGACCAATTGGTAATACGAGGAAAGCGAAGGCTGGGCGGGATCCAGATCGATTAGGAGGGTGCGAAGGCCCGCGTCCGCGCAGAATGCGCCGAGGTTCGCCTCAATGGTGGTTTTACCGACGCCGCCTTTGGTCGAAACGACCGCAGTAATGATCATGGTTTGGAGCCTCTAATGTGGGTTCATTAGAGGCTGCGAGGCCACGGGAATAGCCATGTGTAGCGAACACGATCCTGGGCTTTGAAGCACTAAAACCAATTGTCTTTTAACCAATTGGTCGTAGGTTCGAATCCCACACGACCCACCATTTTTGAGACCAGTTAGCGCTGGAATCGAATCTTAAGATCAGAGGCCAAAAGCACTGATCGAAGAAGGCGACTGAGAGGTCGCCTTTTTTTTACCGGGGTATAGCGCAGTCCGGTAGCGCGCCTGCTTTGGGAGCAGGATGTCAGGAGTTCGAATCCCCTTACCCCGACCATATTAAAAATCCTCGTATCGAAAGATACGGGGATTTTTTTTGTGCGTGCAAAACTCAAGTCCAGTGAAAATCAAATGTGAGAGGGGGCTTGCCCCCGATGGCAGTGTGTCAGTCGACAAATCAATGACTGCTTCACCGCAATCGGGGGCAAGCCCCCTCTCACATTTATTGAGTGCCCTCAGGGGCCGAGTTGTCAGTGAAGTTTGAGTCGCGGCTCGGTGCCACGCCCAATCTTGCTCCCCAGCATCAGCATTGCCGTACGGAAGAACCCATACAGCGCCATCTGGTGCATGCGATACAGCGACACATAGAACATCCGCGCCAGCCAGCCTTCCAGCATCACGCTGCCGGTGAGGTTGCCCATCAAGTTACCGACCGCCGAGAACCGCGACAGCGAGATCAACGAGCCGTAGTCGGTATATTTGTAGGAAGGCAGGTCCTTGCCCTCGATACGCAGCTTCAGCGACCTGGCCAGCAACGAGGCCTGCTGGTGAGCCGCCTGGGCCCGTGGCGGCACGTTGCGGTCGGTGCCCGGTTGCGGGCAGGCGGCGCAGTCGCCGAAGGCGAAGATGTTCTCGTCGCGGGTGGTTTGCAGCGTTGGCAAAACCTGCAATTGATTGATGCGGTTGGTTTCCAGGCCATCGATGTCCTTGAGGAAACCCGGCGCGCGAATGCCGGCAGCCCATACCTTGAGGCTGGCCGGGATCACTTGGCCACTGCTGGTGATCAGCGCATCGGCCGTCACTTCGCTGACCGCCGAGTTGGTCAGTACCGTCACCCCAAGCTTTTCCAGGGTTTTATGCACAGGCCCGCCAATACGCTCCGGCAGGGCCGGCAGTACTCGTGGGCCGGCTTCGATCAGGGTGATGTGCATGTTTTCCGGCTTGATACGGTCCAGGCCATAGGCCGCCAGCTCATGGGCGGCGTTATGCAGTTCGGCGGCCAGCTCGACCCCGGTGGCACCGGCGCCGACGATGGCGACGCTGATTTTTTCTACCACGTCAGTCTGCCCGGCATGGGCGCGCAGGTAGTGGTTGAGCAGCTGCTGGTGGAAACGTTCGGCCTGCTTGCGGGTGTCGAGGAACAGGCAGTGCTGCGCCGCACCTTCGGTGCCGAAGTCGTTGGTGGTGCTGCCGACCGCAATCACCAGGCTGTCATAGCCCAGCACGCGCGCGGGCACCAGTTCACGGCCTTCTTCGTCGAGGGTGGCGGCCAGCTGGATCTTCTTCTGTTCACGATCAAGCCCGCTCATGCGCCCCAGTTGGAACTCGAAGTGGTTCCATTTGGCCTGGGCGACATAATTGAGTTCGTCTTCCGAAGAGTTCAGCGAGCCGGCCGCCACTTCGTGCAGCAGTGGCTTCCAGATATGGGTCAGGTTGGCGTCCACCAGCGTGATGCTGGCGGTGCCGCGCTTGCCCAGGGTCTTACCCAGGCGGGTAGCCAACTCCAGGCCGCCGGCGCCGCCGCCGACGATAATAATACGATGGGTCATGGGGATATCTCGCAAGGCTAAAAGAAATCGGAGCAGTTACCCCCGCGAGCGCCAGGCAGCTCATAGCGTCAGGTAACTCAAAAGGCGACTCAGCAAGCCGAGGCCGATTACCACGGCAAGCACCACGCCGAGGAGCAGCCACGGCCGGAAAGGCTTGCGCTCGACTCGGTTCTGGGAGAGTTGCAGGTACTCTTCGACATGCTGTTGGTCATCGGGGTTCAGGCGGCTGGTCATAAAGGCCTCGTCAGGTAGACGTTGCAAAAGGGCGCCACGTTACAGTCCGGGTGGGCTCAGAGGCTGATACCTACGTCGAACACTATGCTGCGGCCCAGGTTGTTGCGCAAGAAATCCGGTGCGTCGGGGTGAGCGAACAGCACCCGTGCAAAGGTCGGCCCCACCAGCGACAGCGAGCGCCAGCCCTGGCGCAGGTATTCCGTGGGCGGCGGAAAATGGCTGTTGAGGTCGAGCACTTCGCGCTTGAGGCTGGTGAAGGCGACGATATCCAGCTCGCCCAGGTCCATTCCGCGCTCTTTATAGTTATGCGCCTTCTTGCGCAGCGTGGGCGCCAGGCGCAGCAGAAACTCGTGGGCCGGGATGCGCCTCGGCTTGGCTTCGCGCCGTACCAGTTGGCTCAGGGAAAACGCACTGCGCCGACGCAGCAGTTCATCGCGCCATTCGTCATTCAGGCGGCGACCCTCGTCCAGCACGAAAAACACCTCGAAGCTGGCGTCGCGAAACAGCACGTCCGGCGGCTCTTGCCCGGCGGCGTGGAATTCTTCGGCACGGTAGGGCACGTTCAAGCCTTGCAGCAGGCGCTGGCAGACCCAACGCTCACGCTCCCATTTGCGGGCATTGGACAAGAACGCGTTGGCTTGTTCGGCCGCTACGGTGAGCAGGCGCAAGTAATCTGAGTCATCCATAGCTAGCAGCTTAGCGCCCAAACGATGACCGCAGGAAGTACCCCTGTGAAACGTCGGTGTAGACTGATCATCCGACTCTATTCGACCCGGGGAGTATCGCCGTGATCAGTGCCGCCATGTTGGCGCCGACAACCATGAGCATCGGCTGGCTCCTGTATGCGCCGGTGGTACTGTGGGCGATCCTGCGTTCGCCGTGGGTCGAGTTGTTCGCCGACCGGCGCCGCCAGCATTTGCTGTTCGGCACGGTGTTCGCGTTGTTCATGCTGTGGCTGGTGCGGCGGGATTTTGATACCGGCGTGTCTTACCACTTCATCGGTATGACGGCCGTGACCTTGTTGCTGGACTGGCCCCTGGCAATCGTCGGCGGTTTTGCCGCCCAGTTGGGCTTGATGCTGTTGGGGCGCCAGGATCTCGCTGCCCTGGGCGTCAATGGCCTGTTGCTTATCGGGTTACCGGTGCTGGTCACTGAAACCTGCGCGCTGCTGGTCGAGCGTGCCCAACCACGCAATCCCTTCGTGTATATCTTCTGTTCCGGTTTTTTCGCGGCAGCCCTGTCGGCGCTCTTGTGCCTGCTGTGTGGGCTGGGGCTGTTGTGGTTCGACGGGCGTTTCGCCATGCCGGAATGGCTGGAGGATTTCGTCGGCTACCTGTGGTTGATCATCTTCCCCGAGGCCTTTATCAACGGCATGGTCATCAGTGCCCTGGTGGTGTTTTGCCCGGAATGGCTGGAGACCTTCAACCGCACGCGCTACCTCTCGGCGCCCTGGAAGGACGACGATTCGCAGCGTTGACCTGGATCAAATCCCGCGCCGCCGAGCAGGCCCATGCTCTGCGAAATTTTTCCAGGAGCGCGGATCATGAGTGTGTACGAATGGGCTCGGCAGGAGTTGCGCAGAAGCCAGGATGCGGCACAGGAAATCGGTTTTGACCCAGGCCTGACCTTGCGCGCCATGCTCAGCGCAGTGGTGCAGCAGAGCAAGGGTGTGCGCAGTTTCGAAGACCTGGCCGACGAGCTGCAATACCTTGCAGAGAACCTCGACGACCAGCAGGAATACGCCTTCATGCGCCCTTAGTGGCGCGGCGGCAGGTCTTCGGAAAACAGCTCGTCTTCGGCATCCGGGGCTACGGGAATCTTGTGTTCTTCAGCGGCCCAGGCGCCCAGGTCGATGAGTTTGCAGCGGTCCGAGCAGAACGGCCGGTTGAGGTTGGTCGCTTTCCATTCCACGGGTGCGCCGCAGGTCGGGCAGTCGACGGTCAAGGGTTGGCTCATGATCGGCCTCCACGCAAAGTAAGGTAAAAGTGGTGCAGTCGCTCGACCTCGCTGTGCAGCCAGGCAAGGTCCTGGTCATTGACCAGTACATCATCGGCATGTTTCAGGCGGTCTTCGCGGCTGGATTGGGCCTTGAGGATCGCCTGCACCTGTTGCTCGTTGATGCCGTCGCGCTGCAGGGTACGCTGAATCTGCAGCGATTGCGGCACGTCGATCACCAGGATGCGCTGGGTCATGCTGTACTGGCCGGATTCGATCAGCAGCGGCGACACCAGTATTGCGTAAGGCGATTTTGCGCGTGCCAGGTGGCTGCGGATTTCCTCGCCAATCAACGGGTGCAGCAAGGCTTCGAGCCAGCGCCGCTCTTCGGGTACTTCAAAGATCAGCTTGCGTAATGCGGCGCGGTCCAGCTGGCCGTCCGGCTGCAGTACGCCAGCACCAAAGTGCTCGGCGATGCGCTCCAATGCCGGCCGACCAGGCTCTACTACCCAGCGGGCGGCGTGATCGGCGTCCACCAAGTCGATACCCAGGTCGATAAAGTGTTGGGCCGCCGCGCTTTTGCCGCTGCCGATGCCGCCGGTAAGGCCAAGAATCCAGGGTGTTGCAACACGAGTGGTCATCTGAAACCGACAGACTGCAAATAGAAGTCGCTTATTTGACCACCCCAGAGCAATGCAATCCAGCCGGCAATCGCCAGATACGGTCCAAATGGCATCGGTGCCGACGCCAGGGTGTTGCGCAGGCGCATCAGGATCAAGCCGACAAATACCCCGACCAGTGACGCCATCAACAGCGTCATCGGCAGGATCTGCCAGCCACCCCAGGCGCCGAGCAGCGCCAGCAACTTGAAGTCGCCGTGGCCCATGCCGTCCTTGCCGGTGGCCAGCTTGAACAACCAGAACACGCTCCACAGGCTCATGTAGCCAATCACGGCGCCCCACAGGGCGTCGGCCAATGTTGTCAGCAGGCCGAAACTGTTGACGATCAGTCCCAGCCACAGCAGCGGCATTACCAGCACATCCGGCAGCAGTTGATGGTCGGCGTCGATCAGGCTCATCGCCAACAACCCCCAACTCAGCACCATCACCATTCCTGCCTGCCAGCCAACTCCGAAATGCCAGGCCACCCAGGCCGAGATCAAGCTGCACACCAGTTCCGTGAGGGGGTAGCGGATGCTGATCGCCCCTTGGCAATGCGCGCAGCGGCCGCGCAGGAACAGGTAGCTGAGCAGCGGGATATTTTCCCATGGGCGTATGGGATGGTTGCAGTGTGGGCAGCAGGAGTTGGGCTGCATCAGGTTGTAGGTCGGCTCGGCTGGTTCTGCGGGCAAGCCCAGCACTTCATGGGCCTGGGCGCGCCATTCCCGCTCAAGCATTTTCGGCAGGCGCCACACCAGCACGTTGAGAAAACTGCCGACGATCAACCCCAGCACCGACGCTATCGCAACAAACGCCCAGGGATGCTCGCCCAGCACCAGGCTCAAAATGCGCTCCCCAGTTGGAATACCGGCAGGTACATGGCAATCACCAGCGCGCCGACGATGCCCCCCAGTACCACCATGATCAGAGGCTCCATCAGGCTAGTGAGGTGATCGACCAGGGTGTCCACATCGGCCTCGTACTGGTTGGCGACCTTCTCCAGCATGCGGTCAAGCGTGCCCGACTCTTCGCCGATGGCCGTCATCTGGATGGCCATGCCGGGAAACAGGCCGCTGACGGCCATGGATTGATTCAGTTGCATGCCAGTGGATACGTCGTGTCGCATATGCTCGATTGCCTGTCTGAACGGCCCAGAACCGGCGGCCCCGGCCACCGAGTCCAGGGCCTGCACCAACGGAACACCGGCGGCGAAGGTAGTGGACAGCGTGCGGGCGTAGCGGGCCACGGCCGATTTTCTCAGCAGTTTGCCTGCCACGGGCGCTTTCAACAAACCGGCATCCAGCCACAGCTGGAAAGCCGGTAAGGCATGGTAGGCGTGGCGCAACCCAAAACCCGCGGCAAGCAGGCCCAGTGCCACGCCCCACCAGGCTCGCTGCATGAACTCGGACAAAGCGATCACCTGCAAGGTGAAGCCGGGCAGTTTGCCGTCGACTCCGGCGAACAGGCTTTGGAACTGCGGCACTACGTGGACCAGCAGCACGCCGGTGACCAGGCTGGCGACTATCAGCACGGTGATCGGATAGGTCATGGCTTTTTTGATCCTGGCCTTTAACTGCTCGCTCTTTTCCCTATGAATCGCTACGCGCTCCAGCAAGGTTTCAAGGGCACCGGCCTGTTCGCCGGCCGCCACCAGGTTGCAATACAGCTCATCGAAACAGCGCGGATGCTTGCGCAACGCGTCGGCAAGGCTGGTGCCAGCGGCGATTGACTGTTGCAACCCCTGTAGCAGCTCGCGCAGCGTAGCGTTGTCAAAGCCTTCGCTGATGATGTCGAGGGCTTGCAGCAGAGGAATCCCGGCCTTCAGCAAGGTTGCCAGTTGGCGCGTGAGCTGGGTGATATCCGCTGATTTGATAGATGGCTTGAGGCCCGCTAGAACTGGAGAATGCTTGCGTACAAGCCCTGGGCTGATGCCTTGTCGGCGCAGCTGAGCCTTGACCAGGGCAGGGTTGTGCCCGGTGCTGTGCCCGGACACCCTGCGCCCTTTGCGGTTGATGCCTTCCCAAGCGTAGATCGTTGAAGCGTTGTCCATGTCACCGTTCCGCACAGAGGTCGTTGAAGATGTATAGCTTAGTCAGGTGACGGATTCGGACAGGCGGGCGGTGGCGGATAAAATGTCAGAATGTGCGTCCTGTGCGCGATTGACGGCCTGCGGATGAGTACACTGGCGCCGCTGCACAACACGGGGCGCAGGAAGCGCCTTGTCATGAGTTCTATCCTGGAGAGTGAATGTGAGACGTCAAAAAGGTTTTACCCTGATCGAGCTGCTGATTGTCGTTGCAATCATCGGCATTTTGGCCACCATTGGCCTGCCCATGTACACCACGCACCAGGCCAAGGCCAAGTTCACTGCAGGCCTGGCTGAAATCACCGCGTTGAAGCCCGGGTATGAAGACACCCTCAACCAGGGCACAGTGCCGACCTTGGCATTGATCGGCGGCACTAGCCCCACCGCCAATTGCACGATCAACGTGACAGGGGATGTGGCTACCGGCGCGGGCACCATCAGTTGCGAAATACTCGACGCCCCTGCGCCGGTGTTGGGCAAGACCATCAGCCTGACGCGCAACGCCACCACCGGTTGGAAATGCAGTACCACCGCTGAAGCGAAATATGTTGCCAAGGGCTGCGGCGCCGACGGGGCATAGTTGCTGAACCATCCACAGGGAAGTTGAGGCGGCCGATGGCTTTATCTATACAGCAGCGTGGCAGTGTTTTCCTGGTGACAGTGGTTTGCCTGCTGGTGGTCGGAATATGTGCACCCTTCAGTGGGCATGATTTGCAGCGGGCTATGCAGATTGCCATAGGGGCGTGTGCGGTGCTGTATGGGTTGTCCATCGTCCCTGTCGGCCAGTTGTTGGACAGGCCAACCGCCCTGGGCCTGATACTGATTATCGTGCTTGGCCTGGTGTCATCCATGCTGGCCCATCAGCCGCTCTGGGCACTTGCCGAAATGGCGCTGTTTGTCAGTTGCGGGTCGATTGCCGTGGCGTTTGCCTTGCTGCGTCGCCAGGGCGGTGAGCCTTTGGATCGCGCCTTGGTCATGGTGGTGGTGCTGCTGTGTTTGATCAAGTCGATTCAATACCTGTATGCAGGCACACTTGTGTTTATCAGCGCTGAACGTGCGCTGGACCCTGACCTGCTGCTGTCCGGCTTTTCCAACAAGCGCTTCTACGGCCAGTTTCAGACGTTCACGCTGCCGCTGTTGGCGCTTCCTTTGTTGATCCCTGTGATCTCGCGTCCGCTCAAGGGGGCGGTGTTCGCGTTGCTGTGCGTGTGGTGGATGATTGCGATCGCCGGTGGTACGCGCGGTACCTGGCTTGGCATGTGTGTGGCCGCAGGTGTGCTGGCGGTACTTGGCGCCTCGGGGCGACGATGGCTGGGTTGGCAACTGGCCGCGATGTTTGGCGGGCTGCTACTGTACTGGCTGGTGTTTGCGGTAGTGGCGGATTACCTGGGGGTCGAGGTCTCCAAGAGCGCCAGTGACCGCCTCACCACCTCCCTGTCGGGCCGCGGTCCGATCTGGTGGCAGGCTTGGCATATGATCGTGGAATGTCCATGGTTGGGCTTCGGACCGATGCATTTTGCCGATATCGCCAATGAAATCGCCGCTCATCCACACCAGGCCATCCTGCAATGGGCGAGTGAATGGGGTGTGCCATCGGCCTTGTGCGTGGTGGCTCTGGCGTGGCGAGGCGGCTGGGCGACGTTCAGCGTGTTGCGTGAACGAGCGCTTTCCAACACTCGTGCTGATCTGTTGCGGCTATGCCTGTTTGCGGCCTTGGTAGGGGCGTTGGTGCAGTCCATGGTCGACGGCGTGATGGTGATGCCCAATTCCCAGGTCTGGCTGGCGCTGGTGGTGGGCTGGCTGATGGCGTTGCATGTGTGGAAAACCCCGGGAACCGCCGCGTTGCCACTGGCCTGGGCAGCCTGGAAAGTGCTGAGTGTGCTGGCCGTCGGTCTGCTGGTTTTTATCGCAGCTCGCGATGTGCCTCACATCAAGCAAGCCCAGCAGCAGTACCTGGGCACTCATGTCGACCTGCTGCAACCCCGTTTCTGGGCCCAGGGCGTGATTGCGCGCTGAAGGCCGCAAGTTGCCGGACTCCCAATGCAGTGCTAGCTTTAGCCCACCGCCCGTGTAGCTCAGTCGGTAGAGCAGCGCACTCGTAACGCGAAGGTCGCAGGTTCGATTCCTGTCTCGGGCAAAAAGGCACCATGGCAACACCGTTTTCAGATGATCCCAGAATGGTTCTGAAGGCCAGACGAGCCGGCATTTGAGCCTGCTCTTTTGTATCTGCGCAACCTTGATGACCCAGATGCATCCCCATTCCTCGATCTAAGAGAACAACATGACCACGACTGAAATGACCCAGGAAGTTCGGCATCAAGCAGCCCTCGAAAAATACCTCGAGGAATCGCCGCAGCTTAAAGAAGAGATCAAGGACCTGAGCGCCGATGATCAGCGCGACCAGATCCAGTGGGCATTCGAGGATGAAGCCGAGAGCCAGGGCTATCAGCCTTGGGAGCTGACCCTCAAGTACACCTCGACACCGGAAGAATTCGAAGCGGCACGACTGGCCTTGCACAAAGAGGCGGCCGAAGTGCTGGGTGTCGAATGGGAAGAATACTGCGAGATGAATGACCTTGTAGTCTGAAGTGTGTAGTGAGCGGGCTGCCCCCGCTCACTACCGCTTGCAACGGTCTAGATACTCAGGCGCATCGACAAATCCACCGCCTTCACATCCTTGGTCATCGCGCCAATCGAGATGTAGTCCACCCCTGTCTCCGCGATGGGCAACAGGGTGTCTTCATTGATCCCGCCGCTGGCTTCCAGCTTGGCCTGGCCGCCGTTCAGGCGCACGGCTTCACGCATGTCTTCCAGGCTCAATTCATCCAGCATGATGATGTCCGCACCTGCGCCCAGGGCTTCGCGCAGTTCATCCAGGCTTTCGACTTCGATTTCCACCGGCTTGCCGGGTGCGATCCGGTGTGCGGCCGCAATCGCCTGGGCAATGCCGCCGCTGGCCGCGATATGGTTTTCCTTGATCAAAAAAGCGTCATACAAACCAATGCGGTGGTTGTGGCAGCCGCCGCAGGTCACTGCGTATTTCTGCGCCAGTCGCAGGCCCGGCAGGGTTTTGCGGGTATCCAGCAGCTTGACCTGGGTGCTGGAAACAAAATCCGCCAGAAATTGGGCACGCGTGGCGACGCCGGACAGCAGTTGCAGGAAATTCAGTGCGCAGCGTTCGCCGCTGAGCAGTGAGCGCGCCGGGCCTTCAAGGTGGAACAGCACCTGGTTGGGGCTGACGCGTTCGCCATCGGCCACCTGCCAATGCACGGCTACCCGTGGGTCCAGCTGGCGGAACACCGCATCCACCCAGGCGGTGCCGGCGATCACTGCTGCATCGCGGGTGATGATGGTGGCCGTGGCCAGCCGTTCGGCCGGGATCAACTGCGCAGTGATGTCGCCGCTGCCGATGTCTTCCAGCAGTGCGCGGCGCACGTTGGCTTCGATTTCGGCGGTGAGGTCGGCAAGACGGAGATTCGGCATAACAGGCTCCACAGACAAAGTGCCCCGATTATAGGGGCAGTGCGCGTCTGAACCCAGCGACCTGCTCATTTACCGCCAAATGACAGAGTGTGCTGGCGCAACCCCCCTTGTTTGCAAGATAATCTCGCGCCTTGCAATTGGCGTCATAGCTTTGACGTCTCGCCCAATACCGCCGTTTCAGGAGGCCAGGATGCACAATGACGGAAAGGTGGTGCCAATCAAGAAGGCGCATGCCACGCCATCGCCGCTCGCCCGACTGCCGGTGGTGTTGCTGCAGGTTCGCGACAAAGCGGCGCAACAGTTGCAGCAAGGGTTGCAGGAGCTGTTCGATAACGCCGACGACACACTGTTCGAAATGGCCGACAAGGCGCGCAACAACCTCGATCACCATATTTTCTTTGAAGCCATGCGTGATCTGCGCCTCAAGCGCAAGAATTTCGAACGTGTGTTCATGGAGCGTCTTTTCGACGCCTTTGCCAGTCTGGGCCAGGCAGGGCGGGGCGAGCTGCAACTGGTGCCGGTGGTTTCCTACGACGGCGTGCCGGGTTCGACCAGGGACGACCTGGAAAAAGCCGTGGCGCTTGAAGCCATGTTGGGTCGGGTGCGCCACCGTGACGGCCTGGCTCTTGCGCAACTTACGGCACGCTTGAGCGCTTTACTGGGCAACCGTCTGGATGATCGTGAGAACCCGCTGGGGCCGGCGCTGCTGTGTGAGTTTTTCCTGCGGGCGGGGCGCAGCCTGGGCGTGGAGATCCGCGTCAAACTGGTCATGCTCAAGCTCTTTGAAAAATACGTGCTCAGTGACGCCGACCAGCTATACGGTGAAGCCAATCAACTGCTGGTCGCAACCGGCGTCTTACCTGAACTCAAGGCCGTACCGTCACGGCGCATCGATGGGCGTGCGGCACCCGAGCATCCGCGCGAAGCAACTCCGCCAGTCGCCGACCGGTCCGGTGACGAAAATGGCCAGGAAGCCTTCGCCGCGCTTCAGCCATTGCTGACAGCGGTGCGTGGCAGTGTGGCGCCGACGCTTGAGGCCAGCGCCGAGCCGTTGCCCATTTCCACCCAGGACCTGCTGCGCCTGCTCTCCCATTTGCAGCAGTACGTGCCGGAGCCTGAGTCGGAGGACGATTTCGACCTGCGCAGCCAGCTTGAACAATTGCTCACCCGTATCAGCGTCAAGAGTGGTAAGTCGCGGGTGGTGGAGGACGCGGACGAAGACGTGATCAATCTGGTTGCGCTGCTGTTTGAGTTCATCCTCAATGACCGTACCGTGCCCGATGCCTTCAAGGCCCTGATCGGCCGCTTGCAGATCCCGCTGCTGAAAGTGGCGTTGCTGGACAAGAGTTTTTTCAGTCGCGCCAGCCATCCGGCGCGGCGCCTGCTCAATGAAGTCGCGACCGTCGCCATGGGCTGCAGCCCGTGTGATAGCCAGGCATGCGACCCTCTCTACCTGCGCATCGAGCAAGTGGTGCAGCGCCTGCTCAACGAATTTGTCGAAGATCCGGCGATTTTTTCTCAATTGCTCGCCGAGTTCAGCGCGTTTGCCGCCGATGAACGCCGGCGCAGCGACTTGCTCGAACAGCACACCCGCGATGCCGAAGCCGGGCGTGTGCGCACTGAAGCCGCCCGCCAGCGTGTGGCTGATGTGCTGAATAAACGGCTGTTGGGCAAGGTCCTGCCGCGTCCTGTGGTGCAGTTCCTGCAACAGGCCTGGAGCCAGGTGTTGCTGCTGGCGAGCCTCAAGCACGGCGAGCAGTCAGTGCAATGGCAAGCTGGGCTGCGCACCATGGACGAGTTGATCTGGAGCGTCGGCCTGCAGCAGGACACCGAGGCCGGGCGACGTTTGCTGGAACAACTGCCGGGGTTGCTCAAGGCCTTGCGCGACGGTTTGACCAGCGCGGCGTTTGACCCCTTCAGCACCCGAGAATTCTTTGTGCGCTTGCAGGCGTTGCATATCCAGGCACCTGAAGGCGTTGATGAGCTGATCGAGGTGCGTGAGCCATTTTTGCTGAGTACGGCGTCACCCGACCCGGTCACCGAGCTGCCGGGTAACGATCCTGACCTGTACAAGGCTCTCCAACTCAAGGTGGGCGACTGGGTACTCCTCCAGGAAGGCCAGGCCAGCACGCTGCGCTGCAAGCTGACAGCGATCATGGCGCCGGCCAACACTTATGTGTTCATCAGCCGCACGGGGCTCAAGGTGTTGGAAAAGAGCGCGGGCCAACTGGCAATGGCGTTCAAGCGTGGTGCACTGCACACGCTGGAAGACGGGCCCCTGTTCGAGCGCGCCCTGACTGCTGTGGTGGACAAGCTGCGTCAACTCAATCGCGGCAAGTGATCGCAACCGGAGGGTCTAACGCGGCATACTGGTCACACTTTGTATCGTTCAAGGAACCTGTATGCAGTTAGACCCCACCAGCGGTTGGTGCCAGGGCATCCGTCATTGCCCGTCGCCCAACTTCAACGAGCGCCCCGCCGGCGAAATCTCATTGTTGGTGGTGCATAACATCAGCCTGCCACCGGCGCAGTTCGCCACCGGCAAAGTGCAGGAATTTTTCCAGAACCGCCTGGATGTCACGGAACATCCCTACTTTGAAGGGATTGCCGACCTACGGGTATCAGCGCATTTTCTGATTGAGCGTGATGGCGCCGTGACGCAGTTTGTATCCTGCATCCACCGTGCCTGGCATGCCGGGGTGTCGTATTTCGAGGGGCGGGACACCTGCAATGATTTTTCCCTGGGGATAGAGCTGGAGGGCACGGATGATCTGCCGTTCACCGACGCTCAATATGCCGCACTGATCGACCTGACCCGCCAGTTGCTGGTGGCTTACCCAGGCATCACCCCCGAGCGCATTTGTGGTCACAGCGATATCGCTCCGGGACGCAAGACCGATCCCGGCCCCGCTTTTGATTGGACGCGCTTTCGCAGCGCCCTGCAGGATGGAGGACACGCACGATGAGTTTCCTGGTGTTGGTGCTGGCTGTATGGATCGAGAAGTTTTCGGCCCTGCGCCAGCGGTTGCAGCGAGATGGTGGTTGGTTGCGCGAACTGGCCAAGCTGGAATCGAGCCCGCGCATGGGCAAGCAGCCCTGGCTGATTCTGGCGTTGCTGGTGTTGTTGCCGGTGGCCTTGCTGGCGCTGTTGCTGCTGGTGCTGGAGCCGGTGGCGTACGGGCTGCTGGCGCTACCGGTGCACCTGTTGGTGGTGATCTACAGCCTGGGTCGTGGTGACTTGCTCGCCGGGCTTGGTCCGTTCCGCGATGCCTGGCGACGGGGTGACCTGCAGGCCGCCGAGCATGTGGCCGAACGTGACCTGAGCCTGAGCGCCGACAGTGGCGAGCAATTGCTCGAACGCGTCCAGGGTCATCTGTTATGGCAGGCCTACCAGAGTTTTTTCGCGGTGATTTTCTGGTACTTCCTGCTGGGCCCGGTTGCCGCACTGGCTTATCGGCTGCTCGCACTGGCCAGTGAACACAGCAAAAACCCTTTGGTAGCCGAGCGGGCCGGGCAACTGCGCCACGCGTTCGATTGGCTGCCGGTACGCCTGCTGGCCGCCAGCTTTGCCCTGGTCGGAAATTTCGTTGCGGTCAGCCGTGTGATGCTCCATGAACTGCTGAGCTGGGACATCAGCGCCGCCCAACTGGTGGAAAAAGTCGGCCTGGTCGCCGCCGAAATCCCACCCCCTGCGGTCGGTCCCGATGGCATCAACAGCCTGGACCGACTCTGGGAACTGCTGCTACGCGCAGCGGTGCTGTGGTACGCCGGCTTCGCCATCTGGACCGTCCTACCCTGACCCTGTAGAAGCCGGCTCGCCGTAGTGAGCAGTCTCGCCTGTGGCGAGCGGGCTTGCTTGTGGCGAGCGGGCTCGCCCCGCGCTGGGCTGCGAAGCAGCCCCACCAACCATTAACCTTAAGTTACAAAACTCCCTCTCAAATTGAGCTATACAGATGCTGGCTAACTGCCGCCCTGCACCTCAATAAAAATAAAAGAAAGGGAGTTCACCTGTGAAGAGCTTGCTCTATCCCGCCGTCGCCTTGATGAATCGCCTGAGCTTCGGCATGAAGTTCAGCCTGATCAGCGTGTTGTTCCTGCTGCCGATGCTGGCAACCAACTATTACTTGGTGCGTGACTCATGGCGTGAATTCCAGGGCACTCGCGTCGAACTGCAAAGCCTCGATTTACTTGGCAGCAGCCTGGCCCTGCGCCGCGACCTGGAAACCCTCAACAACCAGGTACAGATCAACGCCACCCTCGGCCAGTCCGGCAAGGCCGGCGATCTTGACGGCAAGATCAGCGCCCTGGAACAAAGCGTGCTCAACCGCCTGCAAGGCCTCAACGCTATGGCCACCGAGCCCGAGCAGATTGCGGCTTTCAATGCCAAGCGCGACGAGTTGATTTCGGCCTTCAAGACCCAGCAACAGGAAACGTCGCTGCTGAGCAAAAGTGCATTGATCGGCAAGTTGCTCAACAAGGCGCAGATGCTCAGCCAGATCGTCGCCAGCCAATCCGGGCTCAGCCGAGACGCCCAGAGTGACCTGCGCCAACTCAGCGAGCTGATCACCAGCGTCACCCCGCAAGTCACCCAGGCCCTGGGCGAAGGCCGGGCGATGGGCGCGTATTCCCTGGGCCAGGGTTTTCTCAATTCTTCGTCAAGCACACGGTTTGACGAGCTTTTGCAGCAACTTGAAAAACTCCAGGCCGAATATGGCCTGAAGTTGCAGGATGCCCTGGGCGCCAGTACCGCAGCCCACGCGGCACTCGACAACCTCGCCACGGCCAGCAACGCCAGCCTCAAGCATGGCAGCGAGTTGTTTGAAGAGCAGGTGGTGATGGCCGAAACCCTCGACGCACCCTGGCAGGGCTTCTACGACGGCGTCAGCCAGTTGATGGCCCAGACCTATCAGCTGGATGACGCCACCCTGGCGTTCCTCGGACAGCAGTTGGAGCAACGCCTGGCGCAAAACCGCACGCACATGGTGGTGCTCGTGTCGGCCCTGAGCGCCGTGTTCTTGCTGATCTTCTATTTGTACGCCGGTTTCTACGCGTCCACCCGCACCACGCTGCGGCGCCTGGGGGCGATGATGGACAAGGTGGCGGCCGGCGACATGACCGTCACTTTTGTTGCGCATAGTCGCGATGAGTTGGGCGACCTGGGCCAGGTGTTCAACGGCACCGTGGCGAAGATCCATGACCTGATCGAGCGCGTCGGGCACACCGTCAGCCAGGTCGAGCTCCAGGCCGGCCAGGTGGAAACCATCTCGGCTCAAAGCAACCAAGCGGTGTCCGGGCAGCGTAGCCAGATCGAGCAGGTGGCAACGGCCATGAACCAGATGTCGTCCACTGCCCAGGAAGTCGCGCGCAGCGCGGCGGCGGCAGTCAGCAGTGCACACAGTGTCAATGATGAAACCGTCAGTGGCCGTGGCCTGGTGCAATCCCAGCAGGGCAGCATCGCGCGGCTGGCCTCGGAGATCGATGAGTCGGTACGGGTGATCAACCAGTTGGCCGCTGACAGCCAGTCCATCAGCAGCGTACTGGAGGTGATCAAAAGCATTGCCGAGCAAACCAACCTGCTGGCACTCAATGCGGCCATCGAAGCCGCGCGGGCCGGTGAACAGGGGCGTGGTTTTGCAGTGGTGGCCGACGAGGTGCGCACCCTGGCCCGGCGCACTCAGCATTCCACTGAAGAAATCGAACAGATGATCAGCCGCCTGCACAGCGGTGTGGCAGCCGCCGTGAAAACCATGGGCACCAGCCATTCCATGGCCAGTGGCACGGTCGGGCAGTCGGAAAAGGTCCAGCAGGCACTGGAAAATATTCTTGGCGCCGTGGGTATGATCGTCGACCAGAACCAGCAGATTGCCGCCGCCGTGGAGCAACAGACCGCCGTCGCCCACGACATTGACCAGAACATCGTCGAAATCAACCGCGCCGGCGAGCATGCGGCCCAGGGCGCACACCAGACCGAAGCGGCGAGCCGGCAGCTGTCGATGCAGGTGATTGAGTTGAAGCAATTGATCGGTGCGTTTCGAGTGTAGGAAATGTAGGTAGGGCTTATTGCTTGCCGGTGTAGCGCTTGTCCTGATTTCCGTGGGTGTCTTTTCTGGCTGGGTGAATGGGTGAGAATTTGTTTCAGACAAATTCAAGTTCAGGGAGCACGGCGATGACCATTGCGGTCGGCATCAAAGGGCATTGCGCCCATTGTGATATCAGGTTTGAACTCAAGCCTTGGCAGTTGAATGCCATCGCCATCGAAGAGCCGTTCGATTGCCCGTATTGCCAGCAATTCCTGCAGTTGAGTTGCCCTCGGCAATTGCGGGCGTTCAAGTTGTTGGGGCATTGGGCGCTGGTGCAGCCGAGCATGGCGGTGTTCACCTGCATGGTGCTGATCGTGGCACTGGTCGCCGAATGGGTGGGGTTGATCACAGTAGTCGGGCAGTTCAACGTGTCACTGGTGGTGCTGCTGGTGCATTTCCTGGCGCTGCGCTATGCCCGTTACCGGCAGCGGATCACGTTGGATCTGCAAGTGGTCGCGCCAGTCTTACCAATTGAACAGCTGGCACGCATTGCGTGTGCTCGCCTCAGCCAACGATAGCGGGCTGATGCCCATGCGCTCGGCCAGGGCGGTGCAGATGGCCGGCAGGTGTTCGGGGCTGTTGCGTTGGCCCGGGAACATGGCCGGCGCCATATCGGGTGAGTCGGTTTCCAGCACCACCGCGTCCAGCGGCAGTTGCGCCAGCACCTTGTGCATGCGCAAGGCCTGGGGCCAGGTGGGGGCGCCGCCCAACCCCAATTTGAAGCCGAGCTTGATGTACTCGCGAGCCTCTTCGTGGCTGCCGGCAAACGCGTGGATGATGCCGCCGCGGGGCAGGCGGATGCGCTTGAGGGTGGCGATCACGGCGGCGTGGCTGCGACGCACGTGCAGCAGCGCCGGCAGTTGGACGTCCACGGCCAGTTTGAGTTGGGCTTCAAACAGGCTTTGCTGGCGTTCGCGGTCCAGTTGTTCGAGGAAGTAATCCAGGCCTATTTCCCCCACGGCGCACAGTTGCCGATGGCCGTGCAGGCGCATCAACCAATCGCCCAACGCCGTCAGGTCAGCTGGGCGATGATCGTCGAGGTACACCGGGTGCAGGCCAAAGGCGGCGAATAAACCTTCGTCCGCTTGCACCAGGTCCCACACTCTTTGCCAATTCTGCTGATACACCCCCAACACCACCATGCGCCGCACGCCCAATGCTCGGCTGTGGGCGAGGACTTCCCGGCGATCACTGTCGAAATCCGGGAAGTCCAGGTGTGTATGGGTGTCGATCAGCTCCACGCTCAAGCCTCGTGAATACGCTGCTTGAACGTCCGGCCGATGGCATGCACGCCGGGTTGATACTGTTCTTCTTCGATCGCCGCCAGCGCCAGGCGCAGGGCGGTATCGGCGATCAGTTGGTGCTGCTGGGCCATGGCGTTGACCGGCAGCGGCAGGAAGTCCAGCAACTGGGTATCACCAAAGGTTCCCAGGCGCAGCGGGCGCGACTTGAGCGGGAAGTCATGCAGTGCGTCGAACACGCCTTGCAGCAGCACGTAGGACGTGGTCACCAGCGCGTCAGGCAAATGCCCCAGTCGCTGTAGAAGTTGCTCCATCAGCTGTCGGCCGCAATCGCGACTGAAGGCTTCTGCGTGTTCGACGATCACCTCGCCGGTGAACCCGGCAAGGGCTTCACGGAAACCAGCGGCGCGTTCCTGGCTGATGCTCAGCTCGGGTCGTGCGCCGATCAGCACGATCTGCTTGGGCAACGGTTGCAGCAGGCTGCTGGTCAATTGCTGGCACGCCTGGCGGTCGTCGCTGACCACCGAACAGAACTGATCCGCACCCATCACCCGGTCGATGGCAATCACCGGCAACCCCTTGGCTTGCAGCTCGCGATAACTGTCATCGCTGGCCGGCAGGCAACTGGCGACGAACAGCGCATCACAACGCCGCGCGCGGAACAGTTGCAGCAACTGGCGTTCGCTGTCGGCGTCATCGTCGGAGCTGGCGATCAGCAACTGATAGCCCCGCGCCCGTGCACCTTGCTCCAGGAGCTTGGCGATGCGTGCGTAACTGGGGTTTTCCAGGTCGGGCAGGATGAAACCCAGGGTGCGCGTGTGCCGACTGCGCAGCCCGGCGGCCTGTGGGTTAGGAGTAAAGCCATGGGCTTCGACGACAGCCCGCACCCGTTCGACGGTGGCGTTGCTGATGCGTTGCTGTTCGGCCTTGCCGTTGATGACGTAGCTGGCGGTGGTCACGGACACACCGGCCAGACGGGCGATATCACTGAGTTTCAAACCGGGATTTCCTTGTTTTCTGGAGCTTGCCCCGACATTTTGTCCAATCGTAACCGATTCCAGCACGCGACTAATGTCTCAGCTCAAGTGCCGAGTGGTTGTTCAAGGATGCGCAATTAACGCGTAATCTGCCATAAATTCTAGATTAAACGTTTCAGCCAGCGTATTTTTACGACGTTCGCGACTGAGTAGCTACTGCCAACTGACTGCTCAGTCAGCTATTGATGCACACCCATTACACTGTTTGTTTAAAACAATACCTAGTGCGGTCACCGCACTAACTAGGAGAACGGCATGCTTGAGCTCACTGTAGAGCAGATTTCCATGGGCCAGGTGGCTGTGGATAAATCTGCTGCCTTGCACCTGCTCGCTGACAAACTGGTGGCTGATGGCCTGGTCGCCGAGGGTTATCTCAGTGGCTTGCAGGCCCGTGAAGCCCAGGGCTCGACCTTTCTCGGCCAAGGTATTGCCATCCCCCACGGCACCCCCGAAACCCGCGACCAGGTGTTCTCTACCGGCGTGCGCCTGCTGCAGTTCCCCGAAGGGGTGGACTGGGGCGACGGCCAGATCGTGTACCTGGCCATTGGCATTGCCGCCAAATCTGACGAACACCTGCGCCTGTTGCAACTGCTCACCCGTGCCCTTGGCGAAACCGACCTGGGCCAGGCATTGCGCCGTGCCGGAAGCGCCGAAGTCCTGCTGAAACTGCTGCAAGGCGCACCGCAGGAACTGGCGCTGGATGCGCAGATGATCAGCCTGGGTGTGTCCGCCGACGACTTCGAAGAGTTGGTCTGGCGCGGCGCACGCCTGTTGCGCCAGGCCGATTGTGTGAGCAATGGTTTCGCCGCCGTGTTGCAGCAGGTTGACGCGCTGCCCCTGGGCGATGGCCTGTGGTGGTTGCACAGTGAACAGACCGTCAAGCGCCCGGGCTTGGCGTTTGTCACCCCGGACAAGCCCATGCGTTACCTCGGCCAGCCGCTCCATGGCCTGTTCTGCCTGGCCAGCCTCGGTGAAGCCCACCAAGCGCTGTTGGAGCGCCTGTGCGCCTTGCTCATCGAAGGTCGCGGCCAGGAACTGGGCCGCGCCACCAGCAGCCGGGCCGTGCTCGAAGTGCTTGGCGGCGAACTGCCTCCGGACTGGCCCAGCGCCCGCGTCACCCTGGCCAACGCCCATGGCCTGCATGCACGCCCGGCGAAGATCCTTGCGCAGTTGGCGAAAAGTTTTGACGGCGACATCCGCGTGCGCATCGTTGACGGCCCGGTCGGCGTCGTGTCGGTGAAAAGCCTGAGCAAGCTGTTGAGCCTCGGCGCGCGGCGTGGCCAGGTGCTGGAGTTTGTCGCCGAGCCGACGATTGCCGGCGATGCGCTGCCCGCGTTGCTCGCCGCTGTGGAGGAAGGCCTCGGTGAAGAGGTCGAGCCGCTACCGACGGTCAGCGTCCAACCGGCAGCCCTGGATATCGAGCCGGTTGTCAATGCGCCGACCAGCGGCAGCCAGGTCCAGGCCATTGCCGCCGCACCGGGCATCGCTATTGGCCCCGCGCATATCCAGGTTCAGCAAACGTTCGATTACCCCCTGCGCGGCGAATCCTCCGCTATTGAGCGCCAGCGCCTGCACAGTGCCCTGGGCGAAGTGCGCCGCGACATCCAGGGCCTGATCGAACGCAACCCTTCCAAGGCGATCCGCGAGATTTTCATCACCCACCAGGAAATGCTCGACGATCCGGAACTCACCGACGAAGTCGACACCCGCCTCAAGCAAGGCGAGAGCGCCGAAGCCGCGTGGATGAGTGTGATCGAAGCGGCCGCCAGGCAGCAGGAATCGTTGCAGGACGCCTTGCTCGCCGAGCGCGCCGCCGACCTGCGTGATATCGGCCGCCGTGTATTGGCGCAACTGTGCGGCGTCGAAACCGCCCAGGAGCCGAGCGAACCCTACATTCTGGTGATGGACGAGGTCGGTCCGTCGGACGTGGCGCGTCTTGATCCCGCGCGCGTCGCCGGCATCCTCACCGCCCGAGGCGGCGCGACGGCCCACAGCGCCATCGTCGCCCGTGCCCTCGGTATCCCGGCGCTGGTCGGCGCCGGCCCGGCGGTGTTGCTGCTGGCCTCCGGCACCCCCTTGCTGCTGGATGGCCAGCGCGGTCGCCTGCATGTCGACCCCGACGCCGCCACCCTGCAACGCGCCACGGTCGAGCGCGACACCCGCGAACAACGCCTGCAAGCCGCTTCGGCGCAACGCCATGAACCGGCGCTGACCCGCGACGGCCATGCCGTGGAAGTGTTCGCCAATATCGGCGAAAGCGCTGGGGTTGCCGGCGCGGTGGAACAGGGCGCCGAAGGCATCGGCCTGCTGCGCACCGAACTGATTTTCATGGCCCACCCGCAGGCGCCGGACGAAGCCACCCAGGAGGCCGAATACCGCCGCGTGCTCGACGGTCTTGGCGGTCGCCCGCTGGTGGTGCGTACTCTCGATGTGGGCGGCGACAAACCGTTGCCGTATTGGCCGATTGCCGAGGAAGAAAACCCCTTCCTTGGCGTGCGCGGCATCCGTCTCACCCTGCAACGCCCGCAGATCATGGAAGCACAATTGCGCGCGCTGTTACGGTCCGCCGATAGCCGCCCGCTGCGCATCATGTTCCCCATGGTCGGCAGCGTCGACGAATGGCGTGCCGCCCGTGATATGACCGAGCGCCTGCGCCTGGAAATCCCGGTGGCGGACCTGCAACTGGGGATCATGATCGAAGTGCCGTCGGCGGCCTTGCTCGCGCCGGTGCTGGCCAAGGAAGTGGATTTCTTCAGCGTCGGCACCAACGACCTGACCCAGTACACCCTGGCCATCGACCGTGGTCACCCCACCTTGTCCGCCCAGGCCGATGGCCTGCACCCGGCGGTGCTGCAACTGATCGACATCACCGTGCGCGCCGCCCATGCCCATGGCAAATGGGTGGGGGTGTGCGGCGAGCTGGCGGCGGACCCGCTGGCGGTGCCGGTGCTGATCGGCCTGGGTGTGGATGAGTTGAGCGTGTCGGCCCGCAGCATTCCGGAAGTGAAGGCGCGGGTGCGTGAATTCAGTCTGAGCGAGGCCCAGGGCCTGGCGCAACAAGCACTGGCGGTGGGTTCGCCCGCCGAAGTGCGTGCCCTAGTGGAGGCCGTGTAGATGGCAAGGATTCTGACCCTGACGCTGAACCCGGCGTTGGACCTGACGGTGCGCCTGGCGCACCTGGAACCGGGTGAAGTGAACCGCAGCGAAACCCTGCTGACCCATGCCGCCGGCAAGGGTGTGAATGTGGCGCAGGTGCTGGCGGATTTGGGCCATCAGGTGAGCGTGGGCGGTTTCCTCGGCGAGGCGAACCCCCAGGCCTTCGAGGCACTGATCGCCCGCCGTGGGTTTGGTGACGCGTTCATTCGCGTGCCGGGCGAAACCCGCAGCAATATCAAGATTGCCGAACAGCAAGGCCGTGTCACCGATATCAATGCGCCGGGGCCGGTGGTCAGTGACGCGGCGCAAGCTGCGCTGCTCAAGCGCATTGCCGACATCGGTGCGCAATTCGATGCGGTGGTGGTGGCCGGCAGCCTGCCGCGTGGCATCAGCCCGCAGTGGTTTCAGGGGATGTTGGCGCAACTGAAAAACCTCGGGTTGAAAGTCGCCCTGGACACCAGCGGCGAAGCGCTGCGCGCCGGTTTGAAAGCGGGGCCGTGGATGGTCAAGCCCAACACTGAAGAACTGGCCGATGCCCTGGGGCATGCCCCGGATGCAATCAGCCAACTGCATCGGCAAGGCGTGGAACATGTGGTGGTTTCCGATGGCGCTGCCGGCGTCACTTGGTACCGCCCAGGCGCGGCGCTGCAGGCCACGCCGCCAAAGGTGACGGTGGCCAGTACCGTCGGGGCCGGTGACTCGCTGCTGGCCGGCATGCTGCACGGCCTGCTCAGCGGCGATACCCCGGAACAGACCCTGCGCCGCGCCACGGCAATTGCCGCCATGGCCGTGACGCAGATCGGTTTTGGCATCAGCGATGACGCGCAGTTGGCGCGCCTCGAAAGCGGCGTCCACGTGCGCACGCTGACAGAACAATAAGAGGGTTTGTGATGAAGTTAGCCATTGTTACTGCCTGCCCGAACGGCATGGTCACCAGTGTGCTGTGCGCCCGCTTGTTGGACGCCGCCGCGCAGCGCCAGGGCTGGAGTACCAGCGTTGAAGTGGTGGATGTGCAGCGCCCGGAGCGCCAATTGTCCCAGTCGGTCATCGACGACGCCGAATGGGTGTTGCTGGTCAGCAGCACCCCGGTGGATATGCAGCGCTTTGTCGGCCAGCGCGTGTTCCAGAGCACACCGGCCCAGGCGTTGGCGGATGTCGACGCCGTATTGCGTCGTGGCGCCGAAGAGGCGCAGGTGTATGTCGCTGCTGAAGCCCCGGCCAGGAACGCGCCGCGCATCGTTGCGATCACCGCCTGCCCGACCGGCGTCGCCCACACCTTCATGGCTGCCGAAGCCTTGCAGCAGACGGCCAAGCGCCTGGGTTATGACTTGCAGGTCGAAACCCAGGGCTCGGTTGGTGCCCGTACGCCATTGAGCGCCGAAGCAATCGCCAATGCCGATGTGGTGTTGTTGGCCGCCGATATCGAAGTCGCCACCGAGCGCTTCGCCGGCAAGAAGATCTACCGGTGCGGCACCGGTATTGCGCTCAAGCAGTCCGAAGCCACCCTCAACAAGGCCCTTGCCGAAGGTGCGGTGGAAAGCGCGGCCAGCGGCGCGGTGGCCAAGCCGGAAAAAACCGGCGTGTACAAACACCTGCTCACCGGTGTGTCGTTCATGTTGCCGATGGTGGTGGCGGGCGGGTTGTTGATCGCCTTGTCGTTCGTGTTCGGCATTCACGCCTTTGAACAGGAAGGCACCCTGGCGGCTGCGCTGAAAACCGTCGGCGACCGCGCCTTCATGCTGATGGTGCCGCTGCTGGCGGGCTACATCGCCTACTCGATTGCCGACCGTCCGGGCATCGCGCCGGGCATGATTGGCGGCCTGCTGGCCGGCACCCTGGGTGCTGGATTTATCGGTGGCATCTTCGCCGGTTTCCTCGCCGGTTATTGCGTCAAGTTGATCACTCGCGCAGTGAAATTGCCGCAGAGCCTGGAGGCGCTCAAGCCGATCCTGATCATCCCGTTGCTAGCGAGTCTGTTCACCGGCCTGGCGATGATCTACCTGGTGGGGCCGCCGGTCGCGCGCATGCTGGTGGGTCTGACTGATTTTCTCAGCACCATGGGCACGACCAATGCGGTACTGCTGGGCATCCTGCTGGGCGGCATGATGTGTGTAGACCTGGGCGGGCCGATCAACAAGGCGGCCTACGCATTTTCCGTCGGCCTGCTGGCGGCCCACAGCGGCGCGCCGATGGCCGCGACCATGGCGGCCGGCATGGTGCCGCCGATCGGCATGGGCATCGCCACGTTCCTGGCGCGCCGCAAGTTCGCCCAGACCGAACGCGAAGCGGGCAAGGCGGCGATGATCCTCGGCTTGTGCTTCATCTCCGAAGGCGCGATCCCGTTTGCCGCGAAGGACCCGTTGCGCGTGATTCCGGCCAGTATCGCTGGCGGTGCATTGACCGGTGCCCTGTCCATGTACTTCGGCTGCGTACTGGCGGCGCCCCATGGTGGCCTGTTTGTGCTGGTGATCCCGAATGCGATGAACCATGCATTGCCGTATCTGCTGGCGATTGTCGCCGGCAGCCTGCTGACCGGCCTGGTCTATGCGTTGATCAAACGACCCGAAGCGCAAGAACTGACCGTGACCGTCTGACGCGGCGTAGAAAATGTGGGAGGGGGCTTGCCCCCGATAGCGGTGGGTCAGCCATAAATGTGCTGGCTGACACTCTGCCATCGGGGGCCAGCCCCCTCCCACCGTTGATCGCTGTATAGGTGTCATCTCTGCTTCATCGGGGCGTGCTTTAGTGGCCCTTTTGATACTCAAGAGGGCACCTGCATGAGCCACTTCGATCTCGGCCGCCGCCGCGTGATGCAAGCCGTCGGCGCCGGCCTGTTGTTGCCGGGCCTGGCGCCGGCGGTGATCGCTTCGGTCAAGGACCGGCCGCAGCTCACCGATGGCGTGCAGTCCGGCGACCTGCTCGGCGACCGCGCCATGATCTGGAGCCGCAGCGACCGCCCGGCCAAGATGGTGGTGGAGTGGGACACCCGCAGCGTGTTCAGCAACCCTCGTCGTTTTGTTTCGCCGCTGGCCGACCAGCGCAGCGACTTCACCGCCCGCGTCGAGCTCACCGGGCTGCCTGTCGACCAGGCGATCTTCTACCGCGTGCACTTCGAGGACGCCCAGACCGGCATCGCCAGCGAACCCTGGTTCGGCCACCTGCGCAGCGTGCCGCAACAGCGCCGTGACATTCGGTTTGTGTGGAGCGGCGACACCGTCGGCCAAGGCTTCGGTATCAACCCGGACATCGGCGGCATGCGTATCTACGAAGCCATGCGCCTGCGCCTGCCGGACTTTTTTATCCACAGTGGCGACACCATCTACGCCGACGGCCCGGTGCCCGCGCAGCTCACCGTCGAAGACGGGCGCATCTGGCGCAACATCACCACGGAGGCCAAGAGTAAAGTCGCTGAAACCCTGGAGGAGTATCGCGGCAATTACCGCTACAACCTGATGGATGAAAACGTGCGCCGCTTCAACGCCGAGGTGCCGCAGATCTGGCAGTGGGACGACCATGAAGTGGTGAACAACTGGTCCCCGAGCAAGCAGTTGGATGAGCGTTACCGGGTCAAGGACATCAACACCCTGGTCGGCCGTGCGCGCCAGGCGTGGCTGGAATACTCACCGATGCGCCGCCAGGCAGCGGACGGCGGCGGGCGGATTTATCGCAAGCTCAGCTACGGTCCGCTGCTGGATGTATTCGTGCTGGATATGCGCAGTTATCGCGGGCCCAACGATGACAACCTGGGCGGCGAAAAACCCTTCCTCGGGCGTGCGCAATTGGACTGGCTCAAGCGGGAACTCAAGGGCTCCCAGGCGCAGTGGAAAGTCATCGCCGCCGACATGCCCATCGGCCTCGGCGTGCCCGACGGTGAAGTCAGCCCCGGCGTGCCGCGCTGGGAAGCCATCGCCAACAACGATCCCGGTGCGCCGCAAGGCCGCGAATGGGAAATCGCCGAGCTGCTGGGCTTTCTACGGGCGCAAAACGTGCGCAACCACCTGTGGCTGACCGCCGATGTGCACTACTGCGCCGCGCATCACTACCACCCGGATCGTGCGGCGTTCCAGGATTTCGAACCGTTCTGGGAGTTTGTCGCCGGGCCGTTGAACGCCGGGAGTTTCGGGCCTAATCCGCTGGACAAGACCTTTGGCCCCGAAGTGGTGTTCGAGAAGGCACCGCCGGCGCAGAACACCTCGCCGCTGGCGGGGTTTCAGTTTTTTGGCGAGGTGAACATTGATGGGCAGACGGCGGAGTTGACTGTGGTGCTGCGGGACCTGGATGGCGTCTCGGTGTTTGAGCAAAAGCTTGAACCGATATGACCTGATCCGCGTTCAGGTGAAGATCATGAGCAGGTTGGTTGATATGAGTGTTGCCTGACCACGGGTATTGGTCACGGTAATTCGCAAGGTGTGGTTAATGTTCTTGGCATAGCGACCGATGTTTCTTAGCTCCATCAATATTTCCTCTGTGATATAGCCGAGACTCCTTTGGGTGAGCTGTTCCTGGTAAGCCGTCAATGGCTGGGTACCGATGCCCGCTTGTTGCAGGGTGACGGTGATAGTATCGCCTGACGAAAGTGCCTGAATGGCTGCGGATGTCAGGGGCAGGGCAAGGACCACTCCTGAGGAAAGTGTAGGCACCCCCGTAAGACCCCACAGCTGGCCTGGGGACGTTAACGAAGTACGGTCTTACCGCAATGATGGGACTGGCATGGTCTTCTCCAGTGCGGGCTGTTAAACAATTTAGACAATACGCATTAGTAGGTTTGTGGCAATGGCAACTAATAGCCCTGTGGTGTCTGTGATCTCCAGGCGAAGTGTGTAATTGGTGTTGGTAGGGTAGTTTCTGAATACACATACTTCGCTACCTATAAAAGAAAGACCTTGGTTAAGATAGCTTTGGGTAAGTGGTTGGCTGTAGACAGTGTTAATGGGGTAAGGGCCTGTCGGGCCAATACCCGTTTGTTGGATGGTAATATTGACAACATAGCCTGCTTGAAGATTAAGCGAACCTGGTATTGGCACAATGACTGAAGCGCATGGGATTTTTTGGAAGGGGCCAACTGCATACGCGCTAGTAGGTGGCGACGGGGGAGGGTATGAGTTGAAAGATGGTTTGTTCAGAACGGCTGGAGTTGGCATTTTGTTCACCTTTAGTGGTTTAGATACGTCGTTAGATATTTTAAGTTGCCGTGTTATGTCATCCTGAGCAGCGTATTGGGTGCGAGTGCTTTTATTAGGAGTCCAGTACTGTCCGTCATGCTGACCCTTAATGTGTACGTAGGTGTTTTTGATAGGCTTTTCAATAAGCAGATCTGCATGTCGAAAGTGGGAGGCGTAGAGTTGATTGCGAAATCCATTCTTGCTTGGGTTGTTACTTCAAGGTAGATGATCTGAAGAGCGCCACCTGTCGGTTGGACGGAAACTTGCCACTTGTCACCGACGGTGTAATCTTGATAGATTGCCTGCGTCATTGGAACTTGCAAGATCTCGCACGCAGAGAAAAGTTTTATTGTATAAACTCCAGAGCGTGGCCTTGGTTGTCCTTTGAATACGACATTTTGGGTGATAATAGGTGTTGGCATGATGGCCTCGGTTGACTGTATGTGATGTGAGTCAAGAATATGAAAGTCTGAAAATTGCATCGTGTTGAGGGAGTTTATCGTTCTGCTCAAATTCGCCGCGGGTGACGCCCGGAATATAGCGAGATGGCGGGCCAGCGCGAAAGCCTGGGTAACTATCTGCAGGGTAGACGTTTACGTTCTGGCTGCCATCCGAGTAAGACCATATTTCCATGACGACAGGGACGGCAATAGTGACTACTGTTAATGAAGGAGCCCCGGAAGGTGGGAGTTCCGGAACTGCACCCTGAAACGCTGGTTCAGGCAGCCCATATATGCCTCCATATTGCCTGGTATAGGCTTTGAGACCCAACCCAGCAAGTGGAAAACCGATAGCTAGTTCCCCTCCAGATGCCACCGCAGTGGCTGTTGACGTATTATCGTTGCGGTCATTGGGTTCAAGGGTAACGAGCAACCTCATCGACTCCAGTGATATCGCCTCAGTCTGCCCAGCCTGGGTTCTGATAAGAGCTGACCCTCCCTGGATATCTTGGAGTTGTGCATTTGAGTATTCTTGGTCATCAGCTTTAAAAGAAAATCGCTCACCTAGAACCACCGGGATGAATTGTTGCGTTGTTTTAACTAAAGCATTCACGGTTGATTGCTCTATATGAAGTTGATGTAAATCAGGGCAGGACTTGCCTGCGCCTGATGGTTTTAGATTCTTAATATTATATTGCTACATGAGGAAGCCTATGCGTCTCACGCCTACCGTGTATGCCAATACTTTTTCGGTGGGGATGGATGACAGCGGCTCGACAGTGATGGGGTCACCTACAGTTACCGCCACCAAGGGCGCAGTTTCATTGATATCTATAGCTTCCACGCCATACTCTGTCGTAGAAATAATCAGGGTTGTGGCGTCTGTGGAGGCATCTCTGTTTATATTTACAAGTCTGGCTCCGAGTCTCGGGCCGTAACTTGTTTGAATATTTATTGGGTCACCAATTCTATATTCTAGAGTGAATGCGGTGTAGTCTCTGTAAAAGCCCATTTCTTTCTCCGATATCACAAGGTATTTGTAGGGGGGCGTAGTTTAAAAAGCTACTCTGAAGGGGTTGGTGTGCCAGTTGATGTGACGTTTTCATATCTTAAAAACGATTGGAATGCCTTCGTAGTTGTATAGTAAACGGAGCGGAAATATCCTGATTGCTGTCCTTGAAAGACATTGTTTACAGGCGCATTGAAGTTGTTCGTGAAGCTTGCTCCGGTAGATGAATAAGCGGGGTAAATAGACACGTCGTTGACAGTCGCGTAGAAGCCAATGAAGCGGGGGTTGACTGTGGTAGTGCTGGTCGTGTCAATATCTTGAATGGTCGCACTATTGCCATCTGCTGATATGTCGGCCAGGTATCCTGCTATGGTTTCAGTGCCGTTTGCACTGGGAACTTGAGCGACTACATAACTTCCACACCTGATAGCGGAGGTGAGAAACAAATTTGGAAATGCGCCAGAGTTATAAACAGCAGTTGGTTGCGGAGTGGGAGGGGTTGTAGAAGACGTGCAGCAAGGAACAGTGGTTATGTTAGGCGGGGTAAAAAAATTATTAGTGATTGCCATCTCATTTTTCCCTGTGGGGTTAGTTGAGACTTTATATTTGTACTTTTTTTTAAAGTGGCTACTGTCAATGTTGACAGTTTTTTATACGTTTCTGTTATGAGGTGGTTTTAGATTGGTTATAAATAGCTGCGGACGGTTGTTGGTTTTTACGCTTTCCAGTTGCCGATTAAGTCCCGCGAAGGCCTCATCGGCTGTGATTGAGGCTTAAAGTCAGTACACGTCGCGGCGGTAACGCCCCTGCTCGATCAACCGCGCCACGGCTTCACTGCCGAGGATGTCCACCAGCGCCTGGTCCACCCCCGTCGCCATTCCCTGCAGACTTCCGCACACATAAATCGCCGCGCCGTCGGCCAGCCATTTACGCAGCACATCCGCTGACTCGCGCAGGCGGTCCTGCACGTAGATCTTCTCTTGCTGATCGCGGGAAAACGCCAGGTCGAGCAACGCCAGATCGCCGCTGGCCAACCAGCCTTGCAGTTCGTCCTGGCACAGGAAGTCATGCTTGATATTGCGCTCGCCAAACAGCAGCCAGTTGCGCTGCTGGCCGTCGGCGATGCGGGCCTTGAGCAGACTGCGCAGACCCGCCAGGCCGGTGCCGTTGCCCAGCAGGATCAGCGGCACCGGCGCCTGTGGCAGGTGGAACGCACTGTTGCGGCGCAGACGCAGGCTGATGCTCGAACCGAGGGCGGCGTACTCGGTCAGCCAGCCCGAGCCCAGGCCCAGGCTGCCGTCGGGGTGACGTTCCTGGCGCACGATGAGTTCCAGCACGCCATCGCTGGCAATCGAGGCGATGGAGTATTCGCGCATGCCCAGCGGCACCAACGCGTCCACCAGCGCCTGGGCGTGCAGGCCGACCAGATGCGCGCGATGGGTCGGCAACTGGCGGGTGGCCAGGGCCTGGTCGAGCGTATGCGCCATGCCGTCGATCAATACGCTGTCACTGCCGGCCAGGCCCAGGCCTTCGAGGAAGTGTTCGATGGCCCACGGGCAATTGCGTGGCAGCACTTCCACCAGGTCGCCGGCTTGCCAGCTTTGTGGCGACGGCGAGGTGAGGCCCAGCAGGTAGACGTCCGAGCCGCTGCTGTCGCGGTTGAGCAATGAGCGGTGGCTGAGCGTCCAGTTTTCATATTGGGCCGTCGGCCAGGCGGATGCCGGGGCGTGGCCGGTCAGTTGGCCGAGTTGTTGTTGCCAGTGGAGCAGGGCGGCGGTGTCGCCGCTGTCCACTTCCACGGGCGCAAACAGTGGGTTGCCGCCCTGATGGGTCAGCCAGAAATGCAAGCGGCGGGCAAAGCCGCAGAAATGTTCGTACTGGCGATCACCCAGGGCCAGCACCGAGTAGTTCAGGCCCTTGAGGGACAGGTCCTGGCCGAGCACGCTGCGCTCGAAACCACGGGCATTGTCAGGCGCTTCGCCGTCGCCGAAGGTGCTGACCACAAACAGCGCGTTTTCCGACTGGCGCAGGTCGTCCTGGCTGACGCTGCCCAGGGGCTGCACCTTCACTGGCAGGCCGGCGGCCTGCAATTGCCCGGCCGTTTGCCAGGCAAGCTGTTCGGCGAAACCGCTCTGGCTGGCAAAACCGATCAGCCAGGCCGGGGCGTTACTGGGGTTGGTTGTGAGGCCTTTGCGCGCATCTCGCACCTGGCGTTTTTTGCGCCGGCGGTCCAGGTACAGCAGCCAGCCGGTGATGAAGAACAGCGGCATCAGCACCGAGCTGAGCGTGAGGACAATCCGCCCGATCAAGCCGAAGTAACTGCCGGTGTGCAGCGCATAGACGCTGGTCAGCAGTCTGGAACCGAGGCTTTTGCTGGCGTACTGGTCGTGGGATTTGACCTCGCCGGTGGCCGGGTCGAGGTTGATCTGGTTCAGCGCCCGGTCATGGGGCGAGTTTTTCAACAGGTAGTAGACGATCGCCGGTTGCCCGGCGACCGCTGGCATGCGGATGTTATAGGCGCTCAAGCCCGGGCCGGCGTTGCTGTAGATGCTGCTCCAGATCGCATCGTAGTTGGCCACCGGCGCCGCACCCTCGGGCGCCGGGCCGCGCTTGCGCACCCGTTCGTTTTGCGGGGCGTCGGACAACAGCTTGGTCAGGCCCTGGCTGTACCAGTCGTAGGACCAATACAAGCCGGTCAACGCCGACAGCAGGTAAGCCAGCAGGCACCAGGTGCCGAACACCGAGTGCAGGTCCCAGTTGAAGGCACGGCCCTTTTTGCGCCAGTCCAGCGTCAGCCAGGCCCGCCAGCTCGCCACCTGGCGCGGCCAGCGCAGGTACAGGCCGGAGAGGCAGAAGAACACCAGTATCAGCGTGCACGCGCCGGTGATGTTGCGCCCGGTATCGCCCATCACCAGGAAACGGTGGAACTGCAGCAGAAAGCCGAAGACATCCTGGCCGAGCACGTCGCCCATGTAGTCGCCGGTGTAGGGATCGAAATAGCGCAGTTGGCCACGGCGCTCGCCGGGCGGCGCGGTGAAGAACACGCGGGCGGCGTTGCCGCTTTCGCTTTCGACGAACAGCATGGCCACGGTCTGGCCTTCGGTGGCCTCCAGCTTGCGCACCAGTTCGGCGGGCGGCAGCACACCGGCTTCGCGTTTTTCCACGGTCAGCACGCTGGGGTTGAGCGCCCGCAGTATTTCATCCTGAAACGAGACCGCAGCCCCGCTGATCCCCATCAAGGCCAGCACCAGCCCGGCAGTGATGCCGAAGAACCAGTGCAACTGAAACAGGGTTTTCTTCAACACGTCTGACCGCCTCGTCTATCCGGATATGTAGGGCACGGCGCGCATTATGCCGTGGCTTGTCGAGAAACATTCTGTTTTACACGCAAAAGCCCCACGCATCCGATGCGTGGGGCCCTCTGCTGCGCGACGCTGCTGCTTAAAAATGGAAGCTGGTGGTCAACAGGGCCGTACGACCGGCCGCCTGGTTGGCGAAGTGTGTCGAGAAGGCCTTGTCGTAGTAAACCTTGTCGGTCAGGTTTTGTACGTTCAGTTGCAGGTCGACGTTCTTGGTCAGTTTGTAGCTGGCCATGGCATCGTAGCGGGTGTAGGACGGTACATAGACGGTGTTGCCGGCGTCGCCATAAACCTGGTCGACGTAGAACGCACCGCCACCGAGGGTGAGCTTGGAGGTGACGTCGTAAGTGGTCCACAGGCTGAAGGTGTTCTTCGGCGTATTCGGCATCTGGTTGCCTTTGTTCGAACCCGCGCTGACGACACCGTTACGCCCGTTGAGGCCGGATTTGACCAGCTCGCTGTCCAGGTAGCTGTAGCCGGCGAACACTTGCCACTGGTCGGTGATCTTGCCGCTGGCGGACAGTTCCAGGCCGTCGACCTGGGATTCGCCGGCGTTCTGATAGGTGAGCGCGTCCACGAGGATGCGCGTGTTTTTCTTTTCGGTGCGGAACACCGCAGCGGTGAGGGACAGGCGATCGTGGAACAGGTCCCACTTGGTGCCCAACTCGTAGTTGACGGTTTCTTCGGGCTGCAGGTCGCTGGTGGCGGCACCGGCTGAGAGTGGGTTGCCGTCCGACCCTTCACCGACCAGGCCACCGGCAGGTGTCGCCGATGTGGCGTAGGACGCATAGATGCTGGCGTTTTCCACTGGCTTCCAGACCAGGCCGGCCTGCCAGTTGAAGAACTGGCTGTCTTCCTTGATTTTGCTGCGGCCGGTGGCCGAGTCGGTGTTGGCCACGGTGTCGAAGGTGTCGTAGCGCAGGCCGACGTTCAGCAACCATTTGGGGTCCAGCTCGATGGTGTCGAACACATAGGCGCCACGGCTGGTGGCCTTGGTGGCGGTGCCGTAGTAGTTGCGGGCAATGCTGCCGGTCCAGGCGTCATCCGGGTTCGGATTGCTCAGGGAGGTGCACTGGCCGCCCAGGCTGCCTTTGGCCACGGTGCACACTGGGTTGGCGTTGGGGCTGATGGTGTAGCTGCTGACGCGGGTTTCTTCACCGGTGAACTCCAGGCCGGTGGAGTAGCTGTGCTTGAAACCCAGGGCCTGGAACGTGCCGAACAGGTCGGTCTGGTTGGTGGTGGTGGTCGTGGTCGAAACCCGGCTATTGGCGCGACGCCACACGGTGCCGTAGCGGTTGACGTTGAACTTGCTGTCGTCCGGCTGGGTAAGAATATAGTCCTGGCCGGTGCTGCCATGGCGCAGGGTGTTTTTCAGCGTCATGGTGTCGTTCAGGTCGTGCTCGATGGAGAACGTACTGATATCGGCGCGGGTCTTGCGGAAGTCGCGGTCCTTCAAACCGTAGAAATTATTGCTGTCGCCGCCATCGTTGGGCTTGTCATGCACATGGGCGGTGGCGGTCGACGAACCATAGCCGTAGGGAATCCCCGAATCCGGCAGGTCGTTGCTTTCCAGGTGGTAGTAGCTGAGGTTGACGCGGGTCGGGGTGCCCAGGCCAAAGGTCAGCGACGGTGCCACGCCCCAACGGTCGTAATTGACCGCGTCGCGGCCAGCCACGTTCTGTTCGTGGCTCATCAGGTTCAGGCGGAACGCGGCGCTGTCATCGAGGAACTGGCGGTTTACGTCGAGTACGTAGCGGCGGGTCTGGTCGGAACCGTAGGTGAAGCCGCCGTTGGTGAAGTCCCGCGCTTGTGGGGTCTTGCTCACCAGGTTGAGGCTGCCGCCGGCTGAACCGCGACCGCCGAACGAAGAGTTCGGGCCTTTGCTGACTTCAATCGACTCGATGTCGAAGATCTCACGGCTCTGGCCACCGGTGTCGCGCACGCCGTCCAGGTAGGTGTCGCCCTGGGCATCAAAACCGCGGATGAACGGGCGGTCGCCCTGGGGGTTGCCGCCTTCGCCCGCGCCAAAGGTGATGCCCGGCACGGTGCGCAAGGCATCCTGCAACGAGGTGGCGGCGGTGTCCTTGAGGACTTGTTGCGGCACCACGGTGACCGAGCGCGGGGTATCCACCAGCGGTGCGGTGTATTTCTGCGACGAGGCTTTTTCGACCTGGTAGGAGGTGTTGTCCTGCGCTTCCCCGGTGATGCTGGTGGCGCCCAGGGAAATGCTGTTGCGCTGGCCTTTTTGTTCAGTGTCTTCGGCAGCTTGTGCCAGATGGGCGACAGAGCTGGCGCTGAGGGCAACGCCGATGGCTGAAGCCAGCATGCGTGGTGAACCGGCAGGTATTTTTGTAGTGGTGCGCGACATGACGTGTCCTTTCCCCAAGGATGTGAGGTCGCGGAATATAGGGCGAACAAGACTTTCTATCAATTGCGATACATTGCTAATTGCACTGAATTTACATTCTTTACACTTTTTGCTTACGGTTTTTACGATCTCGTTCGTCCTGGCGTTTTACAGGGCGGATAAGAATCAATACCATTGGCGCCTCTCTGAATTCAGGTACTGCCCCATGCTGCTGCACATCCCCGGCCTGTTCTCTCGTGAGGAGGTGCAGCGCATCCGCCAGGCCCTGGAAAACGCCGAATGGGCCGACGGTAAAATCACCGCCGGGCACCAGTCCGCCAAGGCCAAGCACAACCTGCAGTTGCCCGAGGGCCACCCGCTGGCCAAGGAAATCGGCGCGGCGATGCTTGAACGGCTTTGGCAGAACCCGCTGTTTATGTCAGCGGCGTTACCGCACAAGGTGTTTCCGCCGCTGCTCAATTGCTACACGGCGGGCGGCAGTTTCGACTTTCATATCGACAACGCCGTGCGCCAACCCAAGGGCAGCCACGAGCGGGTGCGCACCGACCTGTCATCGACGCTGTTCTTCAGCGACCCGGACGAATACGACGGCGGCGAACTGGAAATCCAGGACACTTTCGGCCTGCAGCGCGTGAAGCTGCCGGCCGGCGACATGGTGCTGTACCCCGGCTCCAGCCTGCACAAAGTCAACGCCGTGACCCGTGGCGCACGCTATGCCTCGTTCTTCTGGACCCAGAGCCTGGTACGTGAAGACAGCCAGCGCACCCTGCTGTTTGAAATGGACGGTGCGATCCAGCAACTGACCGCCGATGTGCCTGACCACCCCGCGCTGATTCAACTCACCGGTACGTATCACAACCTGTTGCGCCGTTGGGTCGAGGTCTGACATGGGCTTTTTATTGCGTCGGGAAGAGGTGCTCAACGTTGAGCAACTGCAAGCGATGCTCGACGATTCCCCCGTGCGCGCTGCCCAGGCAATCCTGATGGCGGCGAAGGAAGGAGTGGTCGATGCCCAGGCGTTGCTCGGGCAAATCCTGCTCGAAGGGCGCGGCATCGCACGCGATGAGACACTGGCCTTGCGCTGGTTCCAGATCGCCGCGCACAGCGGGCATTTGATGGCCCGCAACATGGTTGGGCGTTGCCGCGAGCATGGCTGGGGATGTGATGTCGATGAGGCGGCGGCGGCGCGGGAATATCGGGCGGCTGCCGACGCAGGGTTGGATTGGGGGCAGTACAACTACGCCAATCTGCTGGCCACGGGGCGCGGTGTCGCCGAGGACCAACGACAAGCATTGGCCTGTTATCGCCGGGCGGCCGAGCAGGGGCATGCCAAGTCGATGAACCTGCTGGGGCGTTACCTGGAAGATGGTCGGTTCTGCCCACAGGACCTGGACGCCGCTGTGGACTGGTATCGACGCTCAGCCGAGGCCGGTGATTTTCGCGGGCAGTTCAGCTATGCGGCGGTGCTGGCCGACAGAGGTCAGATCGACGCGGCGCTGGAATGGTTGCGCAAGGCGTTGGCGGGCGGGAACCTGAAGTTCTTGCGGGTGGCGCACAAGGCCTTGGTAGCGGCGAATGATCCGCGGATCCGGGCGATGGCCGGTGCCTATCAACAACGCGCGGTAAGCCTTTCTTGAGGCGTAAAAAAACCCATGACATGTCATGGGTTTTTTATGTGCGGCCGTTTTACACGTAGAACGATTTCAGTGGCGGAAAGCCATTGAACTCAACCGCGCTGTAGCTGGTGGTGTACGCACCGGTCGACAGCCAGTACAAGCGGTCACCAATCGCCAGGTTCAGCGGCAGGCCGTACTTGTAGTTTTCGTACATGATGTCGGCGCTGTCGCAGGTGGGACCTGCGATGACCACTTCTTCCATCTCGCCTTTCTTCTCGGTCCAGATCGGGAACTTGATGGCTTCGTCCATGGTTTCGATCAGGCCGGAGAACTTGCCCACGTCCGTGTACACCCAACGCTCGACGGCAGTACGGGATTTACGTGCAACCAATACCACTTCACTGACCAGGATACCGGCGTTGGCGATCAACGAACGGCCCGGCTCCAGAATGATTTCCGGCAGGTCGTCGCCGAAATCTTCCTTGAGGAAGCGGATGATTTCTTCGGCGTAGGTTTCCAGGCTGTTGGTGCGGGTGATGTAGTTGGCCGGGAAGCCGCCGCCCATGTTGATCAGCTTGAGGTGGATGCCGTCTTCTTCTTTCAGGCGCTCGAAGATCACTTTGACCTTGGCGATCGCCGCGTCCCATACGCTGATGTCGCGCTGCTGCGAACCGACATGGAACGAGATGCCGTACGGCACCAGGCCCAGGTCGCGGGCGAGGATCAGCAGGTCCATGGCCATGTCGGTCTGGCAGCCGAATTTGCGCGACAGCGGCCAGTCAGCCGTGGTCGAGCCTTCGGTGAGGATACGCACATACACTTTCGAACCCGGCGCGGCCTTGGCGATGTTGCGCAAGTCGGCTTCGGAGTCGGTGGAGAACAGGCGTACGCCCTTATCAAAGAAGTAGCGGATGTCCTTGGACTTCTTGATGGTGTTGCCGTAGCTGATACGGTCAGGGCTGACGCCGCGGCCCAGTACCTTGTCCAGCTCGTAGATCGAAGCGATGTCGAAGCTCGAGCCTTTGTCCTTGAGCAGGTCAATGATCTCGACGGCCGGGTTGGCCTTGACCGCGTAATAGACCTTGGCGAATTCGAAACCGGCGCGCAGGTCATCGTAGGCCTGGCTGATCATCGCGGTGTCGATCACCACGAACGGGGTTTCTTGCTTGTCGGCGAACGCCTTCATTTTGTCAAAAGTGGCGCGCGCGAAATAATCTTCGACGTTGATCGACATGCTGGGAACTCCTAAGGGCAAACTGATTTAGTCAATGGGTGCAAATGAACGTCCTCCGTATCCCCACTTTGGTTCGCCTACTTCCCAAGGCATGTCGCCGAAAGCAAAAAGGCCATGGGATCAACCGCTTCCCTTGGCCTTGCTGTCTCGTCGTCAGTACTTGAGCCGGATGGATCGTTTCCAGCATGGACGTTCGGCGCGAACTTTAGGACGTGAGGGGCTTGAGATCAACTAAAAATGTCGCGTTTTTGCACGCGTTCGTCGCGCGAACCCGTGCAGCTACTTATGTAACCGACCGGTGTGACGGAATGATGTTCCCCGAATGGGGCAAATCAACGGGATTTCCTTGGCCCACCATAGAGCCAAATGTGGGAGGGGGCTTGCCCCCTCCCACATGTTGACCTGTGTTGTGTCAGGCCAACGCAGTTTCAGCTGGCGACACGATACTGGTCTTGCCCCCACGCGACTTACCAGAGCTCAGGTACTCGGCAATCGACTCCTGGGTCACTTCCCCGAGGAACACCCGTTCCGCATCCATCACCGGCAACCACGAGCGGTTGAACTCGTACATGCGTGACAGCAGGATGCGCAAATGCTCGTCGTACGCCGCCGTGGCGTTGAACTCGCGCAGATACTGGCCGCAGGTGCCGGTCTGACGGTGCAGGTCGCGACGGCGTACATAACCCAGCGCCTTGTTCTCGGCACAAGTGACGACCACATAGCGGCGGTCGGTTTCGTCCATCAGCTCCAGGGCATCGGCCACCGGGGTCTCCGGGCTCACCGACGGCGCGTTGTCCGCAGCATCCTCGGCCTTCACCAGCAGCAGACGCTTGAGGGTGCTGTCCTGGCCCACGAAGTTGCTGACGAACTCGTCGGCAGGGTGCGCCAGCAGCGTGTCCGGATGGTCGATCTGCAGCAATTTGCCGGCACGGAAGATGGCGATCTTGTCACCCAGCTTGATGGCCTCGTCGATGTCGTGGCTGACCATGATCACGGTCTTGTTCAGCGCGCGCTGCATCTCGAAGAATTCGTTCTGGATCATCTCGCGGTTGATCGGGTCGACTGCGCCGAACGGCTCGTCCATCAGCAGCAGCGGCGCATCGGCCGCCAGTGCACGGATCACGCCGATGCGCTGTTGCTGGCCACCGGACAGCTCACGCGGGTAGCGATGCAGGTACTGTTTGGGCTCCAGCTTGATCATGCTCATCAACTCGCGGGCGCGGTCGTGGCATTTCTGCTTGTCCCAGCCGAGCAGCTTGGGCACCACCACGATGTTTTCCTCGATGGTCATGTTCGGGAACAGGCCGATCTGCTGGATCACATAACCGATGTTGCGGCGCAGGGTCACTTCGTCGAGATCGGTGGTGTCTTCGCCATTGATCAGGATCTTGCCCGAGGTGGGCTTGATCAGGCGGTTGATCATTTTCAGCGTGGTGCTCTTGCCGCAACCCGATGGGCCGAGGAACACACAAATCTCGCCTTCGTTGACGGTCAGGCTTACATCGTTCACGGCCGTTACCGTCTTGCCGTTGCTTTGGAAGGTCTTGGACAGGTTTTGAAGTTCGATCATTTGAGCAGTCCTTTTGGAGTCAGCGAGCGTTGCAACCATTGCAGAAGCAGGTCGGCGAAGATGGCCAGGAGACTGACCAGCACGGCGCCAACGATCAGCATCGACATGTCGCTGCGGCTGATGGAAGCCAGAATAAGTACACCCAGGCCACCGGCGCCGATGGTGGCGGCGATGGTCATCACACCGATGTTCATCACTACGGCGGTGCGCACACCGGCGAGAATCACCGGCACGGCGATGGGCAACTCGACCATGCGCAGGCGCTGGCCGAAGGTCATGCCGATGCCTTTGGCGGCTTCGCGAATGCCAGGCTCCACGCCAGTGAGGGCGAGGTAGGTGTTACGCATGATCGGCAACAGGGAGTAGAGGAACACGGCGGTGATCGCCGGCATTGGCCCCAGGCCCTGGCCGAATTTGGAGTAGAACGGCAGCAGCAGGCCGAACAGGGCGATGGACGGTACGGTCAGCAATACCGTGGCGCTGGCTTGCAGCGGGCCTGCAAGCGTCGGGAAGCGCGTCATCAGGATGCCCAGGGGCACGCCGATCAGGATCGCGAGGATCACGGCAATGCCGACCAGGGTGATGTGCTGCCCCGTCAGGTGCAGGACTTGGGCCCAATCAAGATGGGAAAAGGCGTTCAGGAATTCCATGTCTTCTCCTCTTATTGATTGATCGGATGCTGGCGCAGGAAATCGGCGGCAACAGTGGAAGGGCTTTCATGGTCGACGTCGACCCGGGCGTTCAGCTGGCGCATGGTTTCGTCGTCGAACAGCGCAGCCAGCGGCTTGAGCTCGGCGGCCAGTTGTGGGTGCGCATCCAGATAAACCTGGCGCACCACCGGCGCGGCGGTGTAGTCGGGGAAGTAATGCTTGTCGTCTTCCAGCAACTTCAATTTGAAGGCATTCAGGCGGCCGTCGGTGGTGTAGACCAAACCGGCGAACACCTGGCCATTACGCAGCGCGGTATAGACCAGGCCGGCGTCCATCTGCCGGGTGTTCTTGCGGGTCAGGTTCATGTCGTACAGCTTGACCATGCCGGCCAGGCCGTCGGAACGGTTGGCGAACTCGGTGTCCAGGGCGACCAGGCGTGTGCCTTTGGTTTTTTCCGCCAGGGCCTGGGTCAGGTCGCTGATGCTGTTGATCTGCGGGAATTCCTTCGCCACGTTCTCCGGCAATGCCAGTGCGTAGGTGTTACTGAAGCGCGATGGAGAGAGCCAGATCAGGCCCTTTTTCGCGTCGAGTTCTTTCACCCGAGCGTAGGATTGTTCACTGTCGAGTTTCTCGTCGACATGGTTGTAGGCCACCAGCGACACGCCGGTGTATTCCCAGATCAGGTCCAGTTGCCCGCTTTCCTGGGCACTGCGCGCCAGGTTGCTGCCCAGCCCGCCGGTCACGCGGGTGTCATAGCCCTTGGTGCGCAGGTACTGGGAGGTGATTTCGGCGAGCAGGGTCTGTTCGGTGAACACCCGGGCGCCGATGCGGATCACCGGTTTTTCGGCGGCTTGTGCAACGCCTGCCAAGAGCAGGACGCAGCTCATTATCAATGTCAGTTTTTTCATGTCGGTTCCTTAAGACGCACGCAACCCGCGTTCCAGCCAGAGGCGGCTGGCCAGAGTCACCAGACCGTCGAGCAACAACGCCAGCAGCGCGGTGCACGCAGCGCCGAGCAGCAATTGCGGCTGATTGTTCAGGGCGATGCCGGGGAAGATCAGGCTGCCCAGGCTGTTGGCACCGATCAGGAACGCCAGCGGCGCGGTGCCGACATTGATCGCCAGGGCCACACGCACACCGCCAATGATGATTGGCACGGCGTTGGGCAATTCCACGCGAAACAGCACTTGGCGCGGCGTCATGCCGATGCCGGTGGCGGCTTCTTTCAGGGAGCCCTGGACGTTTTTCAGGCCTTCGTAGGTATTGCGCACGATAGGCAGGAGGGAGGCGAGGAACAGCGCGAAGATGGCCGGGCCGCTGCCGATGCCAAGAACGCCGAGGGCGATGGCCAGTACGGCCAGGGGCGGGACGGTGTTGCCGATGTTGAAGATCTGCATGAAGCGTTCTGCGCGCCCGACCATGTGCGGTCGGCTGAGCAGGATACCGGCGGGGATGCCCACAATCAGGGCGGCCAGCATGGAGACAAGAACGAGGATCAGATGAGCTTGCAGGTAAAACAACAAATCGTCGCGGTACAGTTCGATCGTGTTGATGCCGATCCAGTGGACCAGCAGGGCCAAGAGGGCGACGACAACCGCTCCTCCTATCAGCCCTTTGCCATAGCGAATAGCCACAGGCGGACTCCTTTTTTCTTCTGTCGGCGCCCACATTCTCCGGCGGCAATGCCATTCCTGGCTGCCTCTGAATGTGGTCGCGAAATGCAGCTCGCCGATACCGGCAACGCGGTATGCGATCGAGCCATGAGCGCAGCCTCGTCAGGCTAACTTGCTGATTTATCAGCCCCTGTTCCGAGTGCGGTAGCAGGGGAGTGGACGTCTCTACCTTTTAAAAGGTTCCACACTTGGCAGCATTTAGCCACCCCCAATGGGCTGAACGGTGGTCCGTCCTCCCGGGTTTGCGCTATACTCGCCGCCCTTTTTTGACTCACCTGCCAGGCGATTTCCCATGACCCACCAGGCCGCCGAAGTCGCGAAACGCCGCACTTTCGCCATTATTTCCCACCCCGATGCCGGTAAAACCACCATCACCGAGAAGCTCTTGCTGATGGGCAAGGCAATCGCAGTGGCCGGCACGGTGAAATCCCGCAAATCCGACCGCCATGCCACCTCCGACTGGATGGAAATGGAAAAACAACGGGGTATCTCCATTACCACGTCGGTCATGCAGTTCCCGTATCGCGACCATATGGTCAACCTGCTCGACACCCCGGGCCACGAAGACTTCTCCGAGGATACCTACCGCACCCTCACGGCGGTGGACTCGGCGCTGATGGTCCTCGACGGCGGTAAAGGCGTCGAGCCACGCACCATCGCACTGATGGACGTGTGCCGTCTGCGTGACACGCCGATCGTCAGCTTCATCAACAAACTCGACCGCGATATCCGCGACCCCATCGAGCTGCTGGATGAAATCGAAGCCGTCCTGAAGATCAAGGCTGCGCCGATCACCTGGCCGATCGGTTGCTACCGCGACTTCAAGGGCGTGTACCACCTGGCCGATGACTACATCATTGTCTACACCGCCGGCCACGGTCACGAGCGCACCGAAACCAAGATCATCGAAAAACTCGACTCGGACGAAGCCCGCGCCCACCTGGGTGACGAGTACGATCGTTTTGTCGACCAGCTGGAACTGGTGCAGGGCGCCTGCCACGAGTTCAACCAGCAGGAATTCCTCGACGGCCAGCTGACCCCGGTGTTTTTCGGGACCGCCCTGGGCAACTTCGGTGTCGACCACGTACTTGATGCGGTCGTCGACTGGGCGCCGCGCCCACTGGCACGCGTGGCCAACGAGCGCACCGTAGAGCCAGTAGAAGAGAAGTTCTCGGGCTTCGTGTTCAAGATCCAGGCGAACATGGACCCAAAACACCGCGACCGCATTGCCTTCATGCGCATCTGCTCCGGCAAATACGAAAAAGGCATGAAGATGCGCCACGTGCGCACCGGCAAGGACGTGCGCATCGGCGACGCCCTGACGTTCTTCTCCTCCGAGCGTGAACAGCTCGAAGAAGCCTACGCCGGTGACATCATCGGCCTGCACAACCACGGCACCATCCAGATCGGCGACACCTTCACCGAAGGCGAAGCGCTGGGCTTTACCGGTATCCCGCACTTCGCCCCGGAACTGTTCCGCCGTGTACGCCTGCGCGACCCGCTCAAGTCCAAGCAACTGCGCCAGGGCTTGCAGCAACTGGCGGAAGAGGGCGCCACCCAGGTGTTCTTCCCCGAGCGCAGCAACGACATCATCCTCGGCGCCGTCGGTGTGCTGCAGTTCGATGTGGTGGCCAGCCGCTTGAAAGAGGAATACAAGGTGGAGTGCTCGTATGAGCCGATCACCGTGTACTCCGCGCGCTGGATCGAGTGCAGCGATAAGAAGAAGCTGGAAGAGTTCTCCAACAAGGCCGTGGAAAACCTCGCAGTGGACGGCGGTGGGCACTTGACCTACCTGGCGCCGACCCGGGTGAACCTGGCGCTGATGGAAGAACGCTGGCCGGATGTGAAATTCCGCGCGACCCGTGAGCACCATTAAGGTCTGAGCGGTAAAGAACAGGGCGAAGCTGTGATGGCTTCGCCCTTTTTATTGGCCAAACAGAAATTAAAATGTGGGAGGGGGCTTGCCCCCGATATCTGTGGGTCAATCAATAAATCCGCTGGCTGGTACGCCGCCATCGGGGGCAAGTCGAATCGTCGCACCGCCCCTCCCACATCTTGATCTTCATCGATCAGGGCTATTGGCGAGAAACCCACATCCCGTCTAGCGTTTGAAGTATTTCACTCACCCATCGACGGAATAGGAGGCCACCGTGCGTATAACTCAACGCGTCATTCAACTGGTGCTGCTGGGGGCTTTGGGCTTGTTCGCCTCATTGGCCCTGGCTGGCGCCGGCACGCCCCAATGGAAGGACACAGGCCCTGTCACCAAGAAAAAACAGCAGGAGGTCAACTCTGGCAGTTGGCAGCCCCAGGCCCAGCCTGCGCCCAAGGAGGATGCGGAAAATCCCTATAACGAGGGGGAGGACAGTGCTACCTTCGACGACGGTGAGACCTGAGACCTGGCGTAAACCCGGCATCGGGGCTAGCGTCAATACTGGCGGCGGTAGACGGCTGTCGCGCGGGATTGACCTACTGACTGGACGGAATCAACCATGAGTATTTTTCAACGAGTCGTGCTGTTGATAAAAGTGCTGGTGCTGTTGTCGTTGGGGATGTCGTCGGCCTGGGCGCATAACCCGGTGCAGAGCGGTGTTGTGGCTTCGGGGCACAGCCAGGATCTGCAACTGGCGAAGTCCGAGGCGGAGCCTGGCGACAAGGGCCAGGGTGGCAGTGAGGACGACGATGACTCCACCACCGACGAGCCGGACAGTGATGATCCGGACGCCGAAGGCGACAGCCAGACATAGGCATCGCCCAAAAGAAAGCCCCTCCCACCAGGCTGATGCGCAACCTGACGGGAAGGGCGGTAGAACGCTTTGCGATGCCCTGGGCACCTTCACCCAGGGCATTTTTGTTGCGGGTCACGCCACGAATTGCTCCGCATAATGGCAAGCCACCTGGCGGTTATCCAAGGCCCGCAGTTGCGGCTCCTCGCTGCTGCACCGCGCCGTCGCGTACGGGCAACGCTTGTGGAACGCGCAGCCCGGCGGCGGGTTCAGCGGGTTAGGCAACTCGCCGACGATCTTGATCTTCGGCTTGTTCGGGTCCGGATGGATGGTCGGGGTGGCCGACAGCAGCGCCTGGGTGTACGGGTGCAGCGGGCGTGCGTAGATATCTTCCTTGGGGCCCACTTCCACCGGGCGGCCGAGGTACATCACCATCACGTCATCGGCGACATGCTGCACCACCGCCAGGTTGTGGGAGATGAACACGTAGGCCGTGTTGAATTCCTGCTGCAGGTCCATGAACAGGTTGAGCACCTGGGCCTGGATCGATACGTCGAGCGCCGAGGTCGGTTCATCCGCCACCAGCACTTTCGGTTGCAGCATCATCGCGCGGGCCAGGGCGATGCGTTGGCGTTGGCCGCCGGAGAACATGTGCGGGTAGCGCTGATAATGCTCGGGGCGCAGGCCCACTTGCTTCATCATCGCCTGCACTTTTTCGCGGCGTTCGGCGGCGGACAGGTTGGTGTTGATCAACAACGGCTCGCCCAGTTGATCGCCAACTTTCTGCCGTGGGTTGAGCGACGCGTACGGGCTCTGGAATACCATCTGCACGTCTTTGCGCAATTGCTTGCGCTGGGCCTTGTCGGCGCCGGCCACTTCCTGGCCAGCGATTTTCAAGGAACCGGAAGACGGCTCTTCGATCAATGTGAGCGCACGGGCCAGGGTAGATTTGCCGCAACCCGACTCGCCTACAACGGCGAGGGTCTTGCCGGCTTCCAACTCAAAGGACACGCCATTGAGGGCGCGCACAGTGGCGTGGCCCTTGAACAGGCCACGGGACACTTCGTAGTGACGGGTCAGGTCGCGGGCGGTAAGAACGACGGCCATTACGCCACCTCCTGGTTCAAGGGGTAGAAGCAGCGCGCAAGGCTGTTGGTTTTCGGATCAAGGCCGGGGCGCTGGCTCCGGCAGTTTTCCTGCACGTACGGGCAGCGCGGCGACAGCAGGCAGCCCTGCGGACGGTCATAGCGGCCGGGTACGATACCGGGCAACGTGGCCAGGCGCGTGGCGCCCAGGCTGTGCTCCGGGATCGCCTTGAGCAGGGCTTCGCTGTACGGGTGCGCCGGGATGTCGAACAGTTGCGGCACCTGGCCGACTTCCACCGCTTGGCCGGCATACATCACGCACACGCGCTGGGCGGTTTCCGCCACGACCGCGAGGTCGTGGGTGATCAGCACCAGGCCCATGTTCTGTTCTTTCTGCAGGGCCAGCAGCAGGTCCATGATCTGCGCTTGAATGGTGACGTCCAGTGCGGTGGTGGGCTCATCCGCGATCAGCAGTTTCGGCTCGCCGGCAATCGCCATAGCGATTGCCACACGCTGGCTCATACCGCCGGACAGTTGGTGCGGGTAGGCATCCATACGGCTGGCAGCGCCCGGGATTTCAACCTTTTCCAACAGTTCGATGGCGCGTTTGCGCGCTTGTTTGCCGGACATTTTCAGGTGCAGGCGCAACACTTCTTCGATCTGGAAGCCCACGGTGTAGCTGGGGTTCAGCGCGGTCATCGGGTCCTGGAACACCATCGCCAAGTCTTTGCCGACGATCTGGCGACGCTGGCGATTGCTCAACTTGAGCATGTCCTTGCCGTCGAAGTTCAGGGCGTCGGCGGTAACGATGCCGGGGTGCTCGATCAGGCCCATCAGCGCCATCATGGTCACGGATTTACCCGAGCCCGACTCGCCAACGATGGCCAGTACTTCGCCTTTGTCGACGGAAATGTCGAGGCCATCGACCACCGGCACGGCGGTCTTGTCGCCGAAGCGCACGTTGAGATTCTTGATTTCTAACAGTGACATGGGAATCTCCTCAGGCGGCGTTCTTGAGTTTCGGGTCCAGCGCATCGCGCAGGCCGTCGCCCATCAAGTTGATTGCCAGCACGCTGAGCAAAATGGTCAGACCCGGCAGGCTTACCACCCACCAGGCGCGTTCGATGTAGTCACGGGCCGAAGCCAGCATGGTGCCCCACTCCGGGGTTGGCGGTTGTACGCCAAGGCCGAGGAAGCCGAGGGCCGCGGCATCGAGGATCGCCGAAGAGAAGCTCAAGGTAGCCTGGACGATCAGCGGTGCCATGCAGTTGGGCAGCACAGTAATGAACATCAGGCGCGGCAGGCCGGCACCGGCGAGGCGCGCGGCGGTCACGTAGTCGCGGTTCAGTTCGCCCATCACCGCCGCGCGGGTCAGGCGCACGTAGGACGGCAGCGAGACGATGGCGATGGCGATTACGGTGTTGATCAGGCCAGGGCCGAGGATTGCCACAATGGCCACGGCCAGCAGCAGCGACGGCAGGGCCAGCATGATGTCCATCAGACGCATGATGGTCGGGCCGAGCAAGCGCGGGAAGAACCCGGCGAACAGACCCAGCAGAATGCCCGGGATCAGCGACATCACCACCGACGACAAACCGATCAGCAACGACAGGCGCGAGCCCTGGATCAGGCGCGAGAGCAGGTCACGGCCCAGTTCGTCGGTGCCGAGCAGGAATTGCATCTGTCCACCTTCCAGCCAGGCTGGCGGGGTCAGCAGGAAGTCGCGGTATTGCTCGCTCGGGTTATGCGGTGCCACCCACGGGGCGAAGATCGCGCAGAACACGATCAGCAACATGAACAGCAGACCGGCAACCGCGCCTTTGTTCTTGGAAAAGGCTTGCCAGAATTCTTTGTACGGGGACGGGTACAGCAGGCTTTGATCGACTGCTGACACTGGAGTAGGTGTGGTCATGGTCATGATCTCAGCGCTGGTGACGGATGCGTGGGTTGGCGAAACCGTAGAGGATATCCACCACGAAATTCACCAGGATCACCAGGCAGGCGATCAGCAGGATGCCGTTCTGCACCACCGGGTAGTCCCGCGCGCCAATGGCTTCGATCAGCCATTTGCCGATGCCGGGCCACGAGAAGATGGTTTCGGTCAGGACCGCACCGGCCAGCAGCGTGCCGACTTGCAGGCCGACCACGGTCAGTACCGGGATCAGCGCGTTACGCAGGCCGTGCACGAACACCACGCGCGTCGGCGACAGGCCTTTGGCCTTGGCGGTGCGGATGTAATCTTCGCGCAGCACTTCGAGCATCGACGAACGGGTCATCCGCGCGATCACCGCCAGCGGGATGGTGCCGAGCACGATGGCCGGCAGGATCAGGTGGTGCAGGGCGTCGAAGAACGCGTCCGGCTCGTCAGCCAGCAGCGTGTCGATCAGCATGAAGCCGGTGCGCGGCTCGATGTCGTAGAGCAGGTCGATACGCCCAGAAACCGGGGTCCAGCCCAGGCTCACCGAGAAGAACATGATCAGGATCAGGCCCCACCAGAAGATCGGCATCGAATATCCCGCGAGGGAGATGCCCATCACCCCATGGTCGAACAGGGATCCTCGTTTCAGGGCCGCGATCACCCCGGCCAACAGGCCCAGGATACCGGCGAACAACAGGGCGGCCATGGACAGTTCCAGGGTCGCGGGGAACAGGGCGGTGAACTCGGTCCACACGCTGGTGCGGGTACGCAGCGATTCGCCAAGGTCACCCTGGGCCAGTTTGCCGACGTAATCCAGGTATTGCGCATACAGCGGCTTGTTAAGGCCGAGGCGTTCCATTGCCTGTGCGTGCATCTCGGGGTCGACGCGCCGCTCGCCCATCATGACTTCGACGGGGTCGCCAGGGATCATGCGAATCAACGCAAACGTGAGCAACGTGATGCCGAAAAACGTGGGGATCAATAACCCCAGTCGGCGGGCAATAAAACTAAACATCTTGTCGTGTACCTCAATCAGCCGGTTAGGCAGGTCCGGCGCCGTCAATGTCGACGGCGCCGAGCGTTTTTCTTATTTACTTCACCTGGGTGGTGGCGAAGTTATTGTTCGTCAGAGGGCTTTGGGTATAACCCTCGACGTTCTTGCGCATAGCGGTGAACATTTTCGGGTAAGCCATGGGGATCCATGGTTGGTCCTTGTCGAAAACGTCCATGGCTTGTTCATAGAGTGCAGCGCGTTGTGCGGGTTCAGCCACAGCGCGCGCCTTGTCGATCAAGTCTTGAAACTCTTTGTTACACCAGCGCGCGTAGTTTTCGCCGTTTTTCGCTGCATCGCAACTCAGGTTCGGCGTGAGGAAGTTATCCGGGTCGCCGTTATCCCCCGCCCATCCGGCGGATACCATGTCGTGTTCACCGTTTTTAGCACGCTTGAGCATTTCGCCCCATTCCATGACTTTGATATTCACCTTCAGGCCAATCTGCGCCAGATCCGCCTGCATGCGCTGGGCGCCGAGCATCGGGTTAGGGTTGGTCGGGCCGCCGCCGTTACGCGTGAACAGGGTGAACTCGGTGCCTTCCGGCACACCCGCTTCCTTGAGCAGGGCACGGGCCTTGTCGAGGTCACGCGGTGGGTTTTTCAGCTTGTCGTTGAAGCCCAGCAGCGTGGGGGGAAACGGGCCGGTGGCATCGACAGCGTTGCCTTTGCCGTACAGCGATTCGTTGTAGCCTTTTTTGTCGAACGCGATGTTGATCGCGTGCCGCACCCGCGCGTCGCTCATGTACTTGTGTGTGGTGTTCAGTGCGGTGTAGGCGGTGGTCATCGCCGCCAGTTCATCGACCTTCAGGTTCGGGTCTTTCTTGATGCTTGGCAGGTCATCAGGCTTGGGATATAGCGCGACCTGGCATTCGTTGGCCTTGAGCTTCTGCAGGCGCACGTTGTTGTCGACCGCAATGGCCAGGATCAACGGATCGGCCGGCGGCTTGCCACGGAAGTACTCCGGGTTGGCCTTGAAGCGCACCTGGGCATCTTTCTGGTAGCGGATGAAGATGAACGGGCCGGTACCGATCGGCTTGCTATTGAGCTCATCGGTCTTACCGGCGGCGAGCAGTTTGTCGGCGTATTCAGCGGAGTGGATGGCGGTAAACGGCATCGCGACATCGGCCAGGAACGGTGCTTCAGGGCGCGTCAGGGTGAAGACCACCGTGTGGTCATCAGTCTTCTCGACACTTTTGAGCAGTTCCTTGAAGCCCATGCTTTCGAAATAGGGGAAACCCGTGGTGGATTTGTTATGCCAAGGGTGTTTCGGGTCCAACTGGCGCTGGAAGCTCCAGAGCACGTCATCGGCATTCAAGTTACGCGTGGGTTTGAAATAGTCGGTGGTGTGGAACTTGACGTCATCGCGCAGGTGGAACGTATAGGTCAGGCCGTCGTCACTGATTTCCCAGCTCTTGGCGAGCGCGGGAACAATTTCAGTGGTGCCTGGCTTGAAGTCCACCAAACGGTTGAACATGGTTTCAGCAGCGGCGTCAGCCGTCACGGCCGTGGTGTACAGGACCGGGTCGAAACCTTCCGGGCTGGCTTCGGTGCAGACCACCAGTGGTTTGGCCGAAACGCCGATGGCCACGCTCAACAGCGCGGCAGCCATGGCGGCTTGTAGTGGGAGCAATTTCATTCGGAGCCCTCTGCAATCGATGGGACCAGACAAGCGTAGACGGCGGGCTCGTCCTGAGCCCGCCGCTTACTTGGCGCTGATTAAAGAATGTTGAACGGGATGGTGGTGACCAGGCGGAACTCTTTAATGCTGCCGTCGGACTGGTTCTCGCTGCCACGGTGCTCAACGTAGGTTGCACGAATCGCGGTGGCTTTGAGCGGGCCGCTCTGGATGGCGTAAGAGGCGCCTACACCGTATTCCTGGTGTTTTTCGCCGTCTTGGCTCTGGATGCCGTCGTAGGCGAACTTGGCCCGACCGTTGTTACCGGTGTAGTGGGTACCGTCGATGCCCCAGCCGCGCGCGGAGTAGATATTGAACTTCAGGCCTGGTACGCCGTATTCGGCCATGTTGATGCCGTAGGCGATCTGGAAGGATTTCTCGTTCGGACCGTTGAAGTCGGAGGTCAGGGAGTTGGCCAGGTAGATGCCGTTGGTTTCGTGCAGGTAGTCGAAGTATTCGTTACCGTTCACCGCCTGGTAGGAGAAGGTCAGGCTGTGTGCCTGGTGGGCCAGGCCCAGGGACAGGGAGTAGGTATCGTTGTCGATTTCCCCCATCTCTTTTTTGCCTTCATCGACAGTCTTGTAGTAGTTGAAACCGGTGGTCAGCGCCAGTTGCTGTGCATCACCCAGCTCGTGGGTTGCGCCGAAGTAGTACTGGTTCCAGAAGTCCTTCACGTTGGCGCCGAAGACGCTGACTTTCAGGCTTTTCAGCGGCTGGTAGTTCAGGCCCAGCGTGGAGACCTTGTCGGTTTCCTGCGTGCCATTGCCGTATTCCGAACGGAATTTCGACAGGCTCTGCTCGGTACGTGGCGACACGCGGTCAAACACGCCACCCTGGAACGACAGGTTGCTGAACTCTTCGCTGTTGAAACTTACACCTTCGAAGCTCGAAGGCAGCGCACGGTTGCCGATGGTGTCGACGATGCCACTGCTGAAGTTCTGGCGACCGGCGGTCAAGGTGGTGTTCGACACGCGGAACTGCACGTTGGCCAGACCCAGTTTGCTCCACTGGTCTACGGCATTGCCGTCGGAGTCAGCCTGGGTACGGTTGGAACCACCCTTGATGTCACGCTTGCTGCGATCCAGTACCAGGGCGTTGTATACCGCCACTTCGGTCTTGACACCTACGGTGCCCTGGGTGAAACCCGAGCTGGCGTTGAGGATGGTGCCCTGTACCCAGTTGGTACGGTTACGGTCGGTCTTGGTCACGCCGTGCTCTTTGTAGCTGAAGGTGCCGCCACGGTATTTGCTCTCATGGGAGAACCAGTTACGCGTGGTGCCGCCCAGGCTGAAATCTTCGATGAAGCCTTTCGCCTCGCTTTGCGCGCTGGTGCCGGCCAACGTGGTCGGCACGAAGTCCTGGCTGGCGGGTTCCGCGTAGGCGGTGGCCGTGATGCTGCTGATGGCCAGGGCCAGAAGCGCTTTGCTGCTCAGTTTCATGGGTTGAAGCTCCTTTGGTTCTCTTTTTAATGCCGGTCTTTTTTGGTGATCCGGCTATTGGGTGTGTAACTCGTTCAAGCCATTGCAAACGTTTGGCGTAGGAAAAATCCCAACAAAAGGCCGCGCGTTTGCAGCAAGGCGGGGGCCGCCCTGCGCAATCCGGTTATTTTCTTATGGGGTGATACTGACGCCCGAGAACACGTTGCGGCCGAAGGGGCTGACCTTGAACCCTTCGACTTTGGCGCTTAGCGGCTGGTTGACCGTCGAGTGGGCGACGGGCGTGATCGGCACCTGCGCTTTAAGCAGTTGCTGCGCCTGTTTGTACAGAACAGTCCGTTGTTCGCGGTCGGTCACGACCTTGGCTTGCTTGATCAGCGTGTCGTACGCCGGGTCACACCACATGGAGTAGTTGTTCCCGCCGATGGCGTCACAGCTGTAGAGGGTGCCCAGCCAGTTGTCCGGGTCACCGTTATCGCCGGTCCAGCCGATCAGGCTCACATCGTGCTCACCGTTCTTGGTGCGCTTGATGTATTCGCCCCACTCGTAGCTGACGATCTTGACCTTGAGGCCGATCCTGGCCCAGTCGCTTTGCAGCATCTCGGCCATCAGCTTGGCGTTGGGGTTGTACGGCCGTTGCACCGGCATCGCCCACAGGGTGATTTCGGTGCCTTCCTTCACGCCGGCAGCCTTGAGCAGTTCCTTGGCTTTTTCCGGGTTGTAGGCGGCGTCCTTGATAGTCTCGTCGTAGGACCACTGCGTCGGCGGCATGGCGTTTACGGCCAATTGCCCGGCGCCCTGGTACACGGCGTTCAGGATGCTCTGCTTGTTCACCGCCATGTCCAGCGCCTGGCGCACTTCAAGCTGGTCGAACGGCTTGTGGCGCACGTTGTAGGCGATGTAGCCGAGGTTGAACCCCGGCTTGGTCAGCAGTTTCAGGTTCGGGTCGGCCTTGAGTGCGTCGACGTCAGCCGGGCGCGGATGCAGGGTCACCTGGCATTCGCCGGCCTTGAGTTTTTGCACGCGCACCGAGGCGTCGGTGTTGATGGCGAAAATCAGCTGGTCGAGCTTGACCTTGCTCGGGTCCCAGTACTGTTTGTTGGCCACATAGCGGATCTGCGAATCTTTCTGGTAACGCTGGAACACGAAGGGGCCAGTGCCGATCGGCTTCTGGTTGATGTCGCTGGGCTTGCCGGCCTTGAGCAGTTGCTCGGCGTATTCGGCCGACAGGATCGCGGCGAAGCTCATGGCAATGTTCTGGATAAACGCGGCATCGACCGTGTTCAGGGTGATCACCACGGTGTGCGGGTCGGTTTTCGCGACCTTGGCAATGTTCTTGTTCAGGCTCATCCCGTTGAAGTACGGAAACTCGGTGGGGTAGGCCTTGCGAAACGGATGGTCGGGGTCAAGCATGCGGTTGAAGGTGAACAGCACGTCGTCGGCGTTGAAGTCCCGAGTCGGCTTGAATTCCTTGTTGCTGTGGAATTTCACCCCTTCACGCAAGTGAAAGGTGTAGGTCAGGCCGTCCGGCGAAATATCCCACTTGGTTGCCAACGCAGGTACGACACCCGTCTCGCCTTTTTCAAACTCAACCAGGCGGTTGTACAGCGGCTCGGCCGCATCGTTATCGGTGGCGGTGGTGTACTGCGCAGTGTCAAAGCCGGCCGGGCTGCCTTCCGAGCAGAACACCAGGCTGCGCTTGTCGGCGGCGTGGCCCATTGTGGCCGCAGCCAGCAGGCCGGTACCAAAAATTGCGGATAGAGCGGTGGTATGGCGCATGACGATCCCGATCCTTGTTTGTAGTTGTCATCAGCGAGCAATCACCCCGGCATTCAGCCAGGGGGACATCACTGATCCCACACGCAGCAAGTGCCTTTCCGAGTTTGGAGCCTCTGCTGTCCTACGACGTTATGGGTCGCGGACTTCGCAGTAAATACGCCAAATCGGATTGACCCTGTAGGCAACGGCGCCGTGCATCGCAGTTCGTTGCTGTAGGAGGCAACGATTGCGAGCGTGGTCTGTTTCCTACGGGCCAGGCGGATGCAATAACGGCGACGTTATGAAACGTCGCCGTCATGGCTTCTTACTTGCCGCTTACGCTCACGCCATAGAAGGAGTTCAAGCCAAACGGGCTGATCTTGAAGTCCTGTACGGTGTTGCGCATGGGTTGATACACCGTCGAGTGCGCGATAGGTGTCATCGGGACTGCATCTTTGAGGATATGTTGCGCCTGCTTGTACAGCTCGGTGCGTTTGGCGACGTCCGACGTAGCCTTGGCTTCTTTCACGATGCCATCGAATTTCTTGTCGCACCATTTCGAGAAGTTGTTACCGGACAGCGAGTCGCAGCCGAACAGCACGTTCAGCCAGTTGTCCGGGTCACCATTGTCACCGCTCCAGCCAATGATCATGGCTTGGTTCTCGCCACCTTTGGAGCGCTTGATGTACTCGCCCCACTCGTAGCTGGTGATCTTCACGTTGAGGCCGATCTTCTTCCAGTCGTTTTGCAGCATTTCTGCCATCAGCTTGGCGTTCGGGTTGTACGGACGCTGAACCGGCATGGCCCACAGAACGATTTCAGTACCTTCCTTGACGCCGGCTTCCTTGAGCAGCGACTTGGCTTTCTCAGGGTCGTACTTGGCGTCCTTGATGGTGGTGTCATACGACCATTGGGTCGGCGGCATGGCGTTGACGGCCAGTTGGCCGGCGCCCTGGTACACGGAATCGATGATCTGCTGCTTGTTCACCGACATGTCCAGCGCCTGGCGTACGCGCAGGTCAGCCAATGGGTTTGGCTGGTCGCTGCCCTTGACCTTGTCCATGACGTTGTAGGCGATATAGCCCAGGTTGAAACCGGCCTGGTTCGGCAGTTTCAGGTCCTTGTCCGCTTCCAGCGCCTTGAGGTCGGCCGGACGTGGGAACAGGGTGATCTGGCATTCGTTTTTCTTGAGCTTCTGGATGCGCACCGACGGGTCGGTGGTGATGGCGAAGATCAGGTTGTCGATCTTCACGTCTTCAGGTTTCCAGTAGTCCTTGTTGCCGGTGTAGCGGATGTTCGAGTCTTTCTGGTAGCTCTTGAACACGAACGGGCCAGTGCCGACCGGCTTCTGGTTGATGTCCGCAGCCTTGCCTTCTTTCAACAGTTTGGCGGCGTATTCAGCCGACTGGATCGAGGCAAAGCTCATCGCCAGGTTCTGGATGAAGGCGGCGTCCACGGTGCCAAGGGTGAACTTGACAGTATGGTCATCGACTTTCTCGATGTTCTTGATGTTGGTGTCCATCCCCATGTCCGTGAAGTACGGGAACTCGGTGGGGTAGGCCTTACGGAATGGATCGTCCTTGTTGATCATGCGGTTGAACGTGAACAGCACGTCATCGGCATTGAAGGTACGGGTCGGCTTGAAGTACGGGGTGGTATGGAACTTGACGCCATCACGCAGGTGGAAGGTGTAGGTCAAGCCATCCGGGGACACGTCCCAGCTGGTAGCCAGCCCAGGAATCACAGCGGTGCCGCCGCGTTCGAACTGGGTCAGGCGGTTGAACATGGTTTCGGCCGAGGCATCGAAGTCTGTTCCGGTGGTGTACTGGCCTGGGTCGAAACCGGCCGGGCTCCCTTCGGAGCAGAACACCAGGTTAGTCGCCGCTTGGGCGAAAGGAGCTGCGGCCATAAGGCCAGCGCTAACAATTAACGGAATGACTGCGTGTTTAAGCATGTTGGCCTCATGATTTGTTGTCATTTTTGGTGGTGAGGGCGACCTCGTGAGTCGGCCTGCGGATACTTATGCAGGCGCCATACCCATTGCAAGATGCTGAACCGTTGCGAGGCTGAAACAGTGGTACGAACGTACAGGAATGTCGCAATTATGAAAGTTTCGACATATTTGCGTATATTTCGAGGGTTTTTTCGGTGCATCCGTCGCACCAAAAAGACCCAGCCGAGGCGTCTGGCGCACTCGGTTGGGGCGCTTCTGTTACTTATCTAGACTCACGCCGTAGAACGGTGTCAGGCCAAAGGGGCTGATCTTGAAGTCCCGCACTTCCTTGCGCAGGGGCTGGAAAACCGTCGAGTTTGCAATAGGCGTTATAGGTACTTGTTCCTTAAGGATTTTTTGTGCCTGTTGATACCACTTGATGCGCTGTTCGCGGTCGTTGCTGACCTTGGCCTGCTGCACCAATTTGTCGTAGGCCGGGTTACACCATTTGGCGTAGTTGCTGCCCTTCACCGCAGCACAACTGTAGAGCACGCCGAGCCAGTTATCCGGGTCGCCATTGTCGCCCGTCCAACCATAAATCATGGCGTCATGCTCGCCATTTTTGGCGCGCTTGATGTATTCGCCCCATTCATAGCTGACGATATTGGCCTTGATGCCGATCTTCTCCCAATCCTGCTGGATCATTTGTGCCGACATGCGCGCGTTCGGGTTTGAAGCGCGCTGCACGGTCATTGCCCACAGGTTGATGGTAGTTCCTGGTGCAACCCCTGCTTCTTTTAGTAGCGCCTTGGCCTTGACCGGGTCATGGGGGGCGTCCTTGAGGGTGGGGTCATAAGACCACTGCGCCGGAGGCAGGGCGTTCTGCGCCAATTGTCCGGCACTCTGGTACACCGCCTTGATAATCGCCGGCTTGTCGATGGCCATGTCCAGGGCCTGGCGCACCTTGAGCTGATCCAGCGGCGGGTGGGTCACGTTGTAGGCCAGGAAGCCCAGGTTGAAACCGGCCTGCTGCAGCACGCGCAAGTTCGGGTCCTGCTTCATCACGTCGATATCGGCGGGGCGCGGGTAGCCGCTGACCTGGCATTCGCCGGCCTTGAGCTTCTGCAGGCGCGACGCAGCATCCGGGGTGATGGCGAACACCAGGTTGTCGAGCTTCACATCCTCGGGTTTCCAGTACTGTTTATTAGCTACGTAGCGGATCTGCGAATCCTTCTGGTAGCGCTTGAACACAAACGGTCCGGTGCCCACCGGTTTCTGATTGATCTCTTCGGCCTTGCCCTGCTTGAGCAGTTGCGCGGCGTACTCGGCGGATTGCACCGAGGCGAAGCTCATGGCCAGGTTTTGCACAAACGACGCATCGACGTTGTTCAGGTTGAAGCGCACGGTATGGTCGTCAAGTTTCTCGACGCTCTTGATCGTGGTGTTCAAGCCCATGTCGGTGAAGTACGGCGACTCGGAGGGGTAGGCCTTACGGAACGGACTGTCGGCATCCAGCAGGCGATTGAAGGTGAACAGCACATCATCCGCGTTGAAATCGCGGGTAGGGGTGAAGAAATCGGTGGTGTGGAACTTGACGCCATCGCGCAGATGGAAGGTGTAGGTCAGGCCGTCTTTGGAAATGTCCCAGCTTGTCGCCAAGCCAGGTTCGACTTCGGTGCCGCCACGCTTGAACTGCGTGAGGCGGTTGAACACGGTCTCGGCCGAAGCATCGAAATCGGTGCCGCTGGTGTACTGGCTGGGGTCGAAGCCGGCGGGGCTGGCTTCGGAGCAATAGACCAGGGTACTGGCCGCGTGGGCCACTGGCATGAAGGCCAGCAGTCCGGCGGCGAGGAGGAGCGGTTTTAAGGCAATTCTTTCCATGGAGACCCCTGAAGTGGCAGGTGTATATAAGCTGCCCAAACGAAAACGGCGCCACCGAGGGTAACGCCGTTCAGGTCTATCAGGTAGGGGTCACGGCATCTGCACTTCAATCACGCCATCGGCGCTCATGTTGACTTGGCTGGTGCCGGCTTCCACTTCAGGTGTGGGGGCTGAATCAGCCATCGCGGCTTTCATCATCATCCCGCCACGGGCGTAAGGCATCGGGTAGCCATTGGTGTTGAAGTTCAGGTTGACGATCTTGTAGCCCTTGCCGCCCAGCGCATCGGTGGCCAGTTGAGCGCGAGCCTTGAATGCGGCGACTGCATCTTTGAGCAGCGCATCTTCGCTGGACTTGCGCGTGGTGTCGGCGATGGAGAACTCCATGTTTTCCATTTTCAGGGTGCTCTGCAGTTCACCAGTGAGCTTGGACAGCGCCGGGAAGTCCGCACTTTCCAGACGCAGCTCGGCGCGCTCGCGCCAGCCAGTGATCTTCTGGTTCTTGTTGTCGTAGATCGGGTAGCTGTTGCGGCTGCCCTGGCGCAGGGTTACGCCTTTGACTTCGCGGGCCTGGCCCAGGGCCTTGTTCATGGTGGTGGTGATTTCGGCGGCGAGCTTGGCCGGGTCGCTGTTCTGGGACTCGGTGTACAGGGTAACGATCATCTTGTCGCGGGCCACTTCCTGGCTGACCTCGGCGCGCAGGGAAATCTGGTTGTAGTTCAGTCCTTCGGCAGCCACGGCCGGAAGGCTGGCCAGGGTGGCGACGCCGAGGGTGATAACAGCTGCACTGCGAGTGAAACGAGACATGAAAGCTCCTTGAGGTGATCGTGTTCGGTATGACTGTAGACGGTGGCACCGGGTTCTTCGGGTTTACACATTACCTACATGTTGTAGCGATGCCGACGAACGGTCATTTGCCCGGCCTGCGGCAAAGAGCCACACGCGCCGTGCCGGTGGGCCTGCTTCGTTTATACTCCTGCCGATCCGCCTGCAGCGCTCACCGGGAGAGCTCATGCTCGCCGCCGTAAAACTGACTTCCGCCACCCGCCAGAACCTCTGGCGCCTGACGTTCATCCGCACGCTGGTGCTGGCCGCACAGGCCGGCTCCGTCGGGCTCGCCTATTGGTTCGACCTGCTGCCGCTGCCGTGGCTGCAACTGGGCGTGACCCTGGGTTTCTCCATCGTGCTGTGTGTGTTCACCGCCATCCGGTTGCGCACCACCTGGCCGGTGACCGAGTTGGAGTACGCCCTGCAATTGGCTTGCGACCTGTTTATCCACAGTGTGTTGCTGTATTTCTCCGGCGGTTCCACCAATCCGTTCGTTTCTTATTACCTGGTGCCCTTGACCATTGCCGCCGTGACCTTGCCGTGGCGGTATTCGGTAGTGCTGTCGGGCATCGCCCTGACCCTCTACACCCTGTTACTGGCGCGCTTCTACCCGCTGCAAACCTTCCCCATCGCCCGGGAAAACCTGCAGATCTACGGAATGTGGCTGAGTTTTGCGCTGTCCGCCGCCGTCATCACCTTCTTCGCCGCACGGATGGCCGAAGAACTGCGCCGCCAGGAAGAGCTGCGCGCCATTCGCCGTGAAGAAGGCCTGCGCGATCAGCAACTGCTGGCTGTCGCTACCCAGGCCGCCGGCGCTGCCCATGAATTGGGTACACCGTTGGCCACCATGAGCGTGCTGCTCAACGAAATGACCCAGGACCACCACGATCCGGCGTTGCAGGAAGACCTCGGCGTGCTGCGCGAACAGGTCAAGCAATGCAAGCAGACCTTGCAGCAACTGGTACGCGCCGCCGAGGCCAATCGCCGCCTGGCGGTGGAGATGCAGGACGTGACCCAATGGCTCGATGAAGCCCTGAACCGCTGGCACCTGATGCGCCCCGAAGCCAGTTACCGTTTTCATCTATTAGGGCAGGGCACGGTGCCGCGCATGGCGCCACCACCGGATCTGACCCAGGCGCTGCTCAACCTGTTGAACAATGCCGCCGACGCCTGCCCTGATGGCCTGGGTGTGCAGCTGGACTGGGATGCCGAAGACGTGACCATCAGCATTCGCGACCACGGCGCAGGTGTGCCGCTGGCCATTGCCGAGCAGATCGGCAAGCCCTTCTTTACCACCAAGGGCAAAGGCTTCGGCCTGGGCCTGTTTTTGAGCAAGGCCAGCGTGACCCGCGCGGGCGGCTCAGTGAAGCTCTATAGTCATGAGGAAGGTGGCACGCTCACCGAGCTGCGCCTGCCCCGTGTCGCACGAGGAGATATCGATGAGTGACGAGATCCAAGTCGAAGGCGAAGAACTGCCGCACCTGTTGCTGGTAGATGACGATGCCACCTTTACCCGCGTGATGGCGCGCGCCATGAGCCGTCGCGGTTTCCGCGTCAGCACCGCTGGCTCCGCCGAAGAGGGCCTGACCATCGCCCAGGCCGACCTGCCGGACTACGCCGCGCTCGACCTGAAGATGGACGGCGATTCCGGCCTGGTGCTGCTGCCCAAGCTGCTGGAACTCGACCCGGAAATGCGCGTGGTGATCCTCACCGGTTACTCCAGCATTGCCACCGCCGTCGAGGCGATCAAGCGCGGTGCCTGCAACTACCTGTGCAAGCCGGCGGACGCCGACGATGTGCTGGCCGCCCTGCTCTCCGAACACGCCGACCTCGACACCCTGGTGCCGGAAAACCCGATGTCGGTGGACCGCCTGCAATGGGAGCACATCCAGCGCGTGCTGACCGAGCACGAAGGCAATATCTCCGCCACCGCTCGCGCCCTGGGCATGCACCGCCGTACCTTGCAGCGCAAGTTGCAGAAGCGTCCGGTACGGCGTTGAGCAATGCTGGATCAAAAAAGCCCGGACTTTCCGGGCTTTTTCTTCGCCAGAGTGGTTACTCAGTAGGGAAAGGCAACACGGCCGTCGAACAGGTTATAGCGCTGATCCGGCAACTTGGCCGGGGCTTTGAAGGATACATACAAAATACCGTCTTTTATCTTGGCAGCGCTCACTTGGAGTGAGGCTTGCGGTTCGATCGCAACGTGGTCAGGGAGGATGCTGCTGGAGAGGTTCTTTTTGGCAATCGACTCATCGAAGATATAAATTACCGGTTGGCGGTTTTTTACGGGCAGCGTGTCTTTTGCCCAGGTTGCCCAGCCCTTGGCGTTGAAGGCCTGGGTTGACGCCGATTGGATGCCGCTGTCCCTGAATACTCTGCCAACACCGTTTTTGAGTTTGTCAGCGCCCTCCGATGTAACAAAGGCGTAGCGAAAGGCCTTGCCGCTGTATTCGGCTTGTTCATCCAGGTCGGACAGGAATTCGCTCACATTCGGTGGGTACTTGCTTGGATCGGCCTCCGTGCGAAGGATTTCATTGATTTCGCCCGAACCGGCTTCGGTGTACTCGTTCAGGCTCTCGTAATCTTCAGCCCTGGACGTCTGCGTCAAGCGGGTCAACTCGTCCAGCACCCGCTCGCGCTCTGCGCTACTCAGGGCATTTTCGTCTTTGTCTATCCGGCTGATGTCTTGCGCAAGTTGAGCTTTGGCAGAGGAGTTACTGGCATTCCATGGGAAATTTATACCTGCGCCTTTGTCCAGTTGTACCCAAATGCCCTCCTTGTCGAGATGCACAGTCATGATCGATTGTCTGGAGGTGGGGTCAATAATTTCGGCGTAGTGATCGGTGAGTTTAAAATTGCTTTTGAGTTCATATACCCGTTCTATCTCCGAATGATCTGTGTGTCGAATGAACCACCGGTCCAGGCCGCCGGCGTCACGGAGGTGATAGATGTTGTTGGCGTTCTTCGTTGCGTGCTCTATAAGCCTTTCGCCGCCTTCGACGGCATGGGCGCTGATGTTGTTCGATTCAGAGGGGCGCAGGCGATTGGCAGCTTCGGTGGGTGCCGGCGTTGTCACGTCTTCGGTTGGAGGGCTGTTGGGGGCTTTTATAGCCTCGTCTGCCACCGCCGATTCAATCGACGCCGGCCCGCTGTCGAGCTTGGATGCGCTGCCGGCGATACCGGGCACTGCATTGAGCACGCCAAACACGATCCGGTCGGTCCCGCGGGATTTGCCGTGGGCCAGATCATCGATACCGACGCCCACCTCTGTAATGCCGGCCCCTGTGTAGATCGCATCCAGCGCCAGGCCTACCTCCGGCATGACAAACGCCAACGGGGTCAGCAGCAACGCTGTGGCAGTAGCGGCCTCTGCCAGTTTCAGTGCGGCGTCCTTGATTACATCGCCATCGGTAGTGATGTCGTGATCGGCGTCGGCGTAGGCGCGCTCTTTTTGACGCTGGGTCATGGCCTTGAACGGGTCGCCCTTCAGGGGCTCCAGAGCGATATAGCGCTGAGGATCCCAATCACTGAGTGAGGTAAAGCCCAGCGCATTGGGTTTTTGTGCTTCGGTCCAGCCACCCAGTCCCACGAGGGACTGCTTCACGCCGTCAGAAAAAAACTTGTCGTCCTGGTCGTTCTTGGTGAAGTGGTTAAGCAACGCCGTCCGCTTGATCGGGTCAGCCGCCTGGTCGGCCAGCCAGGTTTTCATGGCTTCGGGGTTATCAAATCTGTGCAGCGGTGATGAGTTGCCCGGAATATGCAGCAGGGTGGTTTTAATCGGTTTGCCGTGGCTGTCCAGGCGGGTCTTTTTGTCGATGATGTACAGCAGGTCGGTAGATACGTCGCCATTGATCGACAGTAGACCAACGTCGACGTCGGGGTCCTTGGCATACGGGGCTTCCAGGTTCTTGACACTGGTTTCAGACCAAGGCTTTCCAGGTTGAAGGCCCGATGCACGTAGGACCAGGCGGGTTTCTTCATTGCTCAGGCTACCGTCCTTTTGCTGTGCAAGGGCAGCTTGAACGAGGGCTATCTTGGTGAGTAGCTCGTAGGGTTTTTCATGGGTTGCCCAGAACGTGTCCAAGTAGGATTTGTAAGGCGTAATCAGCTCGGTTTCCCATACCAGATCCCGAAATTGTTGTGGCGTAAGCGAGACCTTTGACGACAGATTCGGTACTGAGTCCTTTGAGGTGTCTGTGCCTCGAACGACGTACTCGTATGTCGGGTTCATGAGATCGTGGGCCGTCTGGATGGCTGACACGAGAGGAAAGGAATGAAGAATATTCAACAGTCTTGAGGCTGTCGGGTGCGTCCGCGCCAGTCCGGTAGGCGATTCATCGTCATTGTTTTTCCTGCGTACGTTGGTCAGTGCGGCCTCGGTCAGGCTAATTTGGTTGAGTATCTTGCCATCCGGCGGTGCCGGTTTGGTGATGTCGTAGTTGGTCGTTACGATATAGGTATGGTCGGGGTTCAGCTGCAGGTTGAATTTTTTGCGCAACGCTTGCGCAATTATTTGTGAGGTTTCCTGTGCCGGCGTCAGGATGGTTTGGCTGGCATTTTTTATAAGGCGTTCAACGCTTTGGCTACTGTGGGACGCGTCGACTGTTTCATAGACTTCCGTGATCCGTCCGGGCGAGGCGGGCAGTTGTCTGGAGTCATCTATGGTGTGCTCCTGGACGGTAGGCATGGTCTGTGGGGGCAGGCGTACAAATTGTATCGACGTGGGAAGGGTCATATAGGATTTTTCTCTCTGAGCGTGTTCCAAGGTGCCGAGAGTAAGTGGGACGGTTTCGAGTCCTGGTTTCCAGCCGATGTAAGTCAATTAAATACTGAACGCTGACTGAATGAGCGACATCGAATTGCCCGCTGCGCTAAAGCCTACCTTATGATCCATTCACACTACTGCGCCGAGCGAAACAATGAATCAGAACGCTGAGTATTCCGCGGTCAACGACGCGGTGCGTGGGCAATTTCTACGGCGGGTGTGGGGGTTGATTACGCCCTACTGGCGCAGTGAAGAGAAGGGCATCGCCTGGCTGCTGCTGTTGGTGGTGCTGGGGCTTTCGCTGTTCAGCGTCGCCGTATCGGTGTGGTTCAACAGTTGGAACCGCGATTTCTACAACGCGCTGGAGCACAAGGACTACGACGCTTTTACCCACCTGCTGATGTACTTCAGCGTGATTGCGGTGGTGGCGATTGTGACCGGCGTGTTCACGTCCTATCTGCAACAGATGCTCACCATCCGCTGGCGCCGCTGGCTGACGGAACGCTACTTTGCCCAATGGCTGGGCCACAAGAATTACTACCACCTGGAATACGGCGGTTACACCGATAACCCCGACCAGCGTATTTCCGAAGACCTCAATGCATTTACCGCTAGCACCCTGACCCTGGGGCTGGGCTTTATCAGCAACCTGGTGAGCCTGGTGTCGTTCTCGGTGATCCTGTGGGGCGTGTCCGGCAGCATCGAAGTGTGGGGCTTCACCATTCCCGGCTACATGTTCTGGGCCGCCCTGGTGTATGCGGTGATCGGCAGTTGGCTGACGCATGTGATTGGTCGAAAACTGATCGGCTTGAGCAACCGTCAACAACGCTTTGAGGCGGACCTGCGTTTCAGTCTGGTGCGGGTGCGGGAGAACGCGGAAAGCATCGCGCTGTTCAACGGTGAGCCTAACGAACACCATCAATTGAGCGCGCGTTTCGGACGGGTATGGAGCAACTTCTGGAGCATCATGCAGCTCAAGAAGCGTCTGAGTTTCTTTACCAGCGGTTACTCGCAGATCGCGATCATCTTTCCTTTTGTGGTGGCGGCGCCGCGTTACTTCGCCGGCAAGATCGAACTGGGCGTGCTGATGCAGGTGGCCCAGGCGTTCGGCAGCGTGCAGGGCAGCCTCAGTTGGTTTGTCGACGCCTATACGTTGCTGGCCAGTTGGCGCGCCACCTGTGATCGTCTGCTGAGTTTCGGCCAGGCCATGCAAGACAACGAAACCCGCACCATGGGCATTGGCTTGCAGCATCAGGGCGCAGGTTTGCAGGTCAAGGACCTGAACCTGGACCTGGCCGACGGCCGTCACCTGCTGCAAGGCGCCGACCTGACCGTTGCCGAGGGCGAGCGCCTGATGCTCAGCGGTCGCTCCGGCAGCGGCAAGTCGACGTTGCTGCGGGCCATGGGCAACCTGTGGCCCAACGGTCACGGCAATATTCGCCTGCCGGCCGAGCGCTATCTGTTCCTGCCGCAGAAACCCTACTTGCCGATTGGCACGTTGAAGGCGGTGTTGAGTTATCCACAGGACGACAGCGTCTACCCGGCAGAACGTTATGCACAGGTCCTGGAAACCTGTCGCCTGCCCCATCTGATCGACCGACTGGAGGAAGCCAACCACTGGCAGCGCATGCTTTCGCCGGGCGAACAGCAACGCCTGGCCTTTGCCCGCGCGTTGCTGTTCGCGCCGCAATGGCTGTACATGGACGAAGCGACGTCGGCCATGGACGAAGAGGATGAGGCGACCTTGTATCAGGCGTTGATCGATGAGTTGCCGGGGCTGAGCATCGTCAGCGTCGGCCATCGCAGCAGCCTCAAGCGCTTCCATGGACGGCATGTGCGGATCGAGGGGGGGCAGTTGCAGGAACAAGTCCCAGTATGATGTGAGGCCGGGTCAGAAAAGGAACCGTTTTGGGGAGGACACTCACTCAAGGGGTGAGGGGATCCCCTATTTTTCCTACTGATCCAGAGGTTTTTTATGAATTCGGTGAATGCTTTTTCAACCACCCAGCCTTCCTATTACGCGGCTACCGCCCAGAGTGCCACACCTTCAGCCGCTCCCCAGCCTGAGCCTACCCGTGCAATGGCCACCGAAGAGAAAAACAGCGGGTGCATGAGCGGTTGCACCGGGCCGGTTGCGGCCAGTGTCGTGAATTCACTGGCTCGACTGGCAACGTCGTTGATTCATCTGATGAACAAGCAGGACGGTTGCAATCACAGGTCCAGCCACGAGTCGTTGACCAAGCTATGATTTAAGCCCCGTTTTTAGCGGCCGGCAGCGATTCCAGTCGAGCAGGTACACCCCAAAAAAGCCCGGCTGATCATTGATCAGCCGGGCTTTTTTATACTTGAAGACGACTTACTTCTTCAAACCGTAATGCTCATCCAGCATGCCAGGGGCGTTCGGCGTTTTTGGCGCGTAGTCCCGTGGCGGCTCCTGGTTTTCCCGCGGTGGGGTCAGGCGCTCCCGTGGGGTTTGCGGTGCATCGGAATGCAACGCGGCCAGCAGGCGCTGGCGGGTGATGTCGTCGAGGGCGAGGCGGTTGGCGCCATCGGCGAGATGATCCTGTACTTCCTGGTAGCTCTGGGTGAGCTTCTTGACCAGGGTCGCGGTGCTGTTGAAGTGGGTAACAACCTCGTTCTGATAACTGTCAAAACGTTCCTGGATATCATCCAGCTGACGCTGCGTGCGGTTAGGCGCGGCATTCGGCAGCAAGCGAGCAACCAGGAAACCAATGGCGACACCGGCAACCAGGGCAAGAGTCGGCAACAACCAAACTAAGAGCGAGTGTTCCACGAGTCCTTCCTCTATAAACGGCTTTGCTTTACGTTAACGGCTCAAACCTGCGCTGTATACCGCGATTAAGCTCGCAATCATGCCAAGCACAGACTTTTAGCTAGACGAGTCGACCCTTTGAGAGGTCACGGAGTTCATTCCTTGCTCATGCGTGAAACCCCCGTTTTGATCGATGGCCCGGTAGGCCAATTGGAAGCCCTGTACCTGGATCACCCCGAGCCACGTGGCCTGGCGCTGATCTGTCACCCTAACCCGGTGCAGGGCGGGACCATGCTCAATAAAGTTGTATCGACCTTGCAACGCACCGCCCGCGATGCCGGTTTGATCACCTTGCGTTTCAATTACCGTGGCGTCGGCGCGAGTGCCGGCACCCACGACATGAGCACCGGTGAAGTGGACGATGCTGAAGCGGCTGCTACCTGGTTGCGGGAAAAACACCCCGACCTGCCGATCACCTTGCTCGGGTTTTCCTTCGGAGGCTACGTGGCCGCCAGCCTGGGTGGCCGCCTGGAGGCCAAGGGCGAAAAACTCTCGCACCTGTTCATGGTTGCCGCCGCGGTGATGCGCCTGCGTGACAGCGACCAGCTGCCCCAGGCCTGCCCACTGACCCTTATCCAGCCGGAAACCGACGAAGTGGTCGACCCGCAGATCGTCTACGACTGGTCCGCCGCCTTGAATCGCCCCCATGAGCTGCTGAAAGTGGCAGAATGCGGACACTTTTTTCACGGCAAGCTCACCGATCTGAAGGATCTGGTGCTGCCGCGCCTCTCGAATTGATAGCAGTCTGATAAGCGATTACCCATGACGACTCGTACCCGTATCCTCACCGGCATCACCACCACCGGCACGCCGCACCTGGGCAACTATGCCGGTGCGATTCGCCCGGCGATCCTCGCCAGCCAGGACGCCAATGCCGACTCTTTCTACTTCCTGGCCGACTACCACGCCCTGATCAAATGCGATGACCCGCAGCGCATCCAGCGCTCGCGCATGGAAATCGCCGCGACCTGGCTGGCCGGTGGCCTGGATGTGAACCGGGTGACGTTCTATCGCCAGTCGGACATCCCGGAAATCCCCGAGCTGACCTGGCTGCTGACCTGCGTGGCCGCCAAGGGCCTGCTCAACCGCGCCCACGCGTACAAGGCCTCGGTGGACAAGAACGTGGAAGCCGGCGAAGACCCGGATGCGGGCATCAGCATGGGCCTGTACAGCTACCCGGTGCTGATGGCGGCGGACATCCTGATGTTCAACGCACACAAAGTGCCGGTGGGGCGCGACCAGATCCAGCACGTGGAAATGGCCCGTGATATCGGCCAGCGCTTCAACCACCTGTTCGGCAACGGTAAAGAATTCTTCACCATGCCCGAGGCGTTGATCGAAGAAAGCGTCGCCACCTTGCCGGGCCTGGATGGCCGCAAGATGTCGAAAAGCTACGACAACACCATCCCATTGTTCACCAGCGCCAAGGACATGAAGGACGCCATCTCGCGGATCGTCACCGACTCCCGCGCCCCGGGCGAAGCCAAGGACCCGGACAATTCGCACCTGTTCACCCTGTACCAGGCGTTTGCGACCAAGGCGCAGGAAGAAGAATTCCGTGCCGAACTGCTGCAAGGGCTGGGTTGGGGCGAGGCGAAGAACCGCCTGTTCCACCTGCTGGACGGCCAGTTGGGTGAAGCCCGCGAGCGCTACCATCAACTGATGTCGCGCCCTTCTGACATGGAAGACCTGCTGCTGATCGGCGCCAAGAAGGCCCGTGCCGTGGCGGCGCCGTTCCTGGCTGAACTGCGTGAAGCGGTGGGCCTGCGTTCGTTTGTCAACCAGGCTGCGGCACCGGTCGCCGCCAAGAAGAAGGCGGCGAAAGCCGCGCGCTTCGTGAGTTTTCGCGAAGACGACGGTAGCTTCCGCTTCCGTCTGCTGGCCGCAGATGGCGAGCAACTGTTGCTGTCGCGCAACTTTGCCGACGGCAAGGCGGCCGGTGCCGTGACCAAGCAACTGCAAAGCGGCGACGCGCTGGACCTGCGCACCGAGGCACTGGGTTTCAGCGTATGGCTGGACGGTGCCGCTGTGGCCGATAGCGCCAAGTTCGCCGACGAGGCATCGCGTGATGCCGCCATCGCCGCCCTGCGCGTTGCGTTGACCCCCCTCGAGGATTAACCCGACCAAGGGTTGATTGCCATTATCCAGGGCCGTCGTTACAGTGACGGCCCGTTTTTGTTGCCTTGCTAACGAAATTATGACGCCCCTAGAACGATATCAAGCTGATCTGAAACGCCCTGAATTCTTCCATGACGCGGCCCAGGAAACGGCGGTGCGTCATCTGCAGCGCCTGTACGATGACCTGCTCGCGGCCTCGCAAAGCAAGCCAGGGATGTTCAGCAAGCTGTTTGGCAAGAAAGACCACACGCCGGTCAAGGGCCTGTACTTCTGGGGTGGCGTGGGCCGGGGCAAGACCTACCTGGTGGACACCTTTTTCGAAGCGCTGCCGTTCAAGGAAAAGGTCCGGACGCACTTTCACCGCTTCATGAAGCGCGTGCACGAAGAGATGAAGACCCTGCCGGGCGAGAAGAACCCGCTGACCATCATCGCCAAGCGTTTCTCCGAAGAAGCGCGGGTGATCTGCTTCGATGAGTTCTTCGTCTCCGACATCACCGACGCGATGATCCTCGGCACCCTGATGGAAGAGCTGTTCAAGAACGGCGTGACCCTGGTCGCCACCTCGAATATCGTGCCCGACGGTTTGTACAAGGACGGCCTGCAACGCGCACGCTTCCTGCCGGCCATTGCGCTGATCAAGCAGCATACCGAGATCGTCAACGTCGACAGCGGCGTCGACTACCGTCTGCGTCACCTGGAACAAGCGGAGCTGTTCCACTTCCCGCTCAATGAGGCGGCCCACGAAAGCCTGAAAAAGAGCTTCCGCGCCCTCACGCCGGAATGCACCCAGGCGGTGGAAAACGACAAGCTGGTGATCGAGAACCGCGAAATCATCGCGCTGCGCACCTGCGACGACGTGGCCTGGTTCGAGTTCCGCCAACTGTGCGACGGCCCGCGCAGCCAGAACGACTACATCGAACTGGGCAAGATCTTCCACGCGGTGATCCTCAGCGGCGTGGAACAGATGAGCGTCACCACCGACGACATCGCGCGACGTTTCATCAACATGGTCGACGAATTCTACGACCGTAACGTCAAGCTGATCATCTCGGCGGAAGTCGAGCTCAAGGACCTGTATACCGGCGGGCGCCTGAACTTCGAGTTCCAGCGCACGTTGAGCCGCTTGCTGGAAATGCAGTCCCACGAGTTCCTCTCGCGCGGACACAAACCCTAAGATCGATGTAGATCAAACTGTGGGAGGGGGCAAGCCCCTTCCCACATTTGCCTTGTGTACGCTCTGACTCAGGCAGCCTGCTGGAATTGCTGGCGATACTGGTTCGGTGATAATTCAGTGTGCTGCCTGAACAACCGCGCAAAGAAACTCGCATCGTCGTAACCCACCTCATAACTGATGGTCTTGATGCTCTTGCGGCTGCCCGAGAGCAGGCCCTTGGCCGTCTCGATCCGCAGGCGTTGCAGGTAATGCAGCGGCTTGTCGCCGGTGGCGGTCTGGAAGCGGCGCATGAAGTTGCGGATGCTCATGCCGTGTTCCCGGGCGACGTCTTCGAAGCGGAACTTGTCGGCGAAATGCTCTTCGAGCCAGTGTTGGATCTGCAGGATGATCACGTCCTGGTGCAGCTTCTGACCGCCAAACCCGATACGTCCTGGCGAATAGCTGCGCTGCACTTCGTAGAGGATATCGCGGGCCACGGCCTGGGCGATGTTGGCGCCACAGAAGCGTTCGATCAGGTAGATGTAGAGGTCGCATGCCGAGGTGGTGCCGCCGGCGCAATACAGGTTGTCGGCGTCAGTGAGGTGCTTGTCCTGGTTGAGCTGGACCTTGGGGAAACGTTCGCCGAACGCATTGAAGAAACGCCAGTAGGTGGTCGCTTCCTTGCCATCGAGCAGGCCGGCTTCGGCCAGCCAGAATACCCCGGTGGCTTCGCCGCACAACACAGCACCGCGTGCATGCTGTTCGCGCAGCCACGGCAGCACTTGCGGGTAGCGGGCGCACAAGGTGTCGAAGTCATCCCAGAAGGCCGGCAGCACGATGATGTCGGCGTCTTCGAGGCCGCCGTCCACCGGCATGATCACATCACTGAAACTGCACACCGATTGCCCATCGGGGCTGACCAGGCGTGTTTCAAACCCTGGCGTCAGGCCCAGGCCTTGTTGCTTGCCGTAACGCAGGCTGGCGAGGTGGAAGAAATCCTTGGCTTGCATGAGGGTGGAAGCGAATACCCGATCAATGGCTAAAATGCTGACGCGCCGCAAGGGCGTGGAGATTTGGTTAGACATAATTTCATTTATTCTTATAGGGGAAAGTGGTCACCAGACGGCTGGATCGTCTTATTTTTTGTCGCATGTGTCCAGTGTCCCGTGCTGCCTTCGCGGCATAGTCTCTGTGGGCTCGCTCTTGTCCGACAATCCATGCAGGTGACCCATGATTCCCAGAACCTTGTTCAGCCCGGAACACGAACTCTTCCGCGAGAGCGTGCGCACCTTCCTCGAAAAGGACGCCGCGCCGTTCCATGGGCAATGGGAGAAACAGGGCTACATCGACCGCAATTTGTGGAGCAAGGCGGGGGAGGCGGGCATGCTCTGCTCTCACCTGCCGGAAGAATATGGCGGGCTGGGCGCGGACTTTTTATACAGTGCGGTGGTGATCGAAGAGATCAGCCGGCTGGGCCTGACCGGCATCGGCTTTTCCCTGCATTCGGACATTGTGGCGCCTTATATCCTGCATTACGGCAGTGAAGCGCTGAAACACAAATACCTGCCCAAGTTGATCTCCGGCGAGCTGGTCACGGCGATTGCCATGACCGAGCCGGGCGCCGGTTCCGACTTGCAAGGCGTGAAGACCACGGCGGTGCTGGACGGCGATGAGTACGTGATCAACGGCTCCAAGACCTTCATTACCAACGGCTACCTGGCCGAGTTGGTCATCGTGGTCGCCAAGACCGATCCCAAGGCCGGCGCCAAGGGCACCAGCCTGTTCCTGGTGGAGGCCGACACGCCGGGCTTCGACAAGGGCAAGCGCCTGGAGAAGGTGGGCATGAAGGCCCAGGACACCTCGGAGCTGTTCTTCCAGGATGTGCGGGTGCCCAAGGAAAACCTGCTCGGCCAGACCGGCATGGGCTTCGCCTATCTGATGCAGGAGCTGCCTCAGGAACGGTTGACCGTGGCGATTGGCGCTTTGTCGTCAGCCGAGGCGGCGTTGGAGTGGACCCTGGCGTACACCCGTGAACGCCAGGCGTTCGGCAAGGCGATTGCCGATTTCCAGAACACCCGCTTCAAGCTGGCGGAGATGGCGACCGAGATTCAGATTGGCCGTGTGTTTGTCGACAAGTGCATGGCGTTGCACCTGGAAGGCAAGCTGGATGTGCCCACGGCGGCGATGGCCAAGTACTGGGCTACCGACCTGCAATGCAAGGTGCTCGATGAGTGCGTGCAGTTGCACGGAGGCTACGGCTTCATGTGGGAATACCCGATTGCCCGGGCCTGGGCGGATGCGCGGGTGCAGCGGATTTATGCGGGGACCAATGAGATCATGAAGGAGATCATTGCGCGGGCGCTTTGATTGGGCGGTTCTGCTGATGGCCAAATCGGGGGCAAGCCCCCTCCCACACTTGAATGTATTCACAGATCAAAATGTGGGAGGGGGCTTGCCCCCGATAGCGGTCTTAAGATCAATCAAGGCGCTGGGTTCGGGTGATCCTTCTGAATCGCCTCAATCCCTTCCAGCACTTCCTTCGATAGCTTCAGGTCAGCACTGGCAATGTTGCTGTCCAGTTGCCCCAGGCTTGTCGCGCCAATGATGTTGCTGGTCACGAACGGTTGCTGCGTCACAAACGCCAACGCCATCTGCGCCGGGTCCAGCCCATGCTCCCGCGCCAGTGCCACGTAGCGGCTGCATGCCGCTTCCGACTGCGGGTTGAAGTAACGGCTGAAGCGGCTGTATTCCGTCAGTCGCGCTTTCGCTGGGCGGGCGCCATTCTCATATTTGCCGCTGAGCATGCCGAACGCCAGGGGCGAATACGCCAGCAGGCCGCATTGCTCGCGAATCGCGACTTCCGCCAGGCCCACTTCAAAGCTGCGGTTGAGCAGGTTGTAGGGGTTCTGGATCGACACCGCACGCGGCCAGCCACGGGCTTCGGCCAGGGCGAGGAACTTCATGGTGCCCCACGGCGTTTCGTTGGACAGGCCGATGTGGCGGATCTTGCCGGCCTTCACCTGCTCATCCAGCGCTTCGAGGGTTTCTTCCAGCGGGGTGAGGTTGTCTTCGTCCTTGTGCTTGTAGCTCAGTTGGCCGAAGAAGTTGGTACTGCGTTCCGGCCAGTGCAGTTGGTAGAGGTCGATCCAGTCGGTCTGCAGGCGCTTGAGGCTGGCGTCCAGGGCTTCGACGATGTGCTTGCGGTTGTGGCGCAGGTGACCGTCGCGGATGTAATCGATGGTGTTGCCGGGGCCTGCGATCTTGCTGGCGAGGATCCAGTCGGCACGGTCGCCACGGCTCTTGAAGTAATTACCGATGTAGCGTTCGGTGGTGGCATAGGTGTCGGCCTTGGGCGGCACCGGGTACATTTCAGCGGTGTCGAGGAAGTTGATCCCCGCGCCCTTGGCCCGCTCGATCTGCGCGAAGGCCTCTGCCTCGCTGTTCTGCTCGCCCCAGGTCATGGTGCCCAGGGCTATCGCGCTCACGTTCAGATCCGTACGGCCCAGCTGTCGATAATCCATCGGGTACTCCTTCAGGGAAAACAATCATAAAAGCAGGTTGAATTTTTTTTCGCAATCTGCATAATTGCCCACCTCTTTCTGCAGTGGAAGTGATGCGCCGCCTGCCGAAGAATCTTGCCGTTGAACGGACGCGCCGACCCGAGCCCCCGATAGCGTCTGTATCCGGCTGCCTTTGACTTGTCAAAGTACGCACTATTCAGTAAGATCCGCCGTCTAATTTACAGGGCGGCCCCTGAGGCTATTAAAGAATGACAACTTTTACTGCAAAACCGGAAACAGTTCAGCGCGACTGGTTTGTCGTCGACGCCGCTGGTCAGACCCTGGGTCGTCTGGCCACTGAAGTCGCCAGCCGTCTGCGTGGCAAGCACAAGCCTGAGTACACCCCTCACGTTGACACCGGTGACTACATCGTGATCATCAACGCTGAGCAGGTTCGTGTAACCGGCAACAAAGCAAGCGACAAAATGTACTACCGTCACTCCGGTTTCCCAGGCGGTATCAAGTCTTCCAACTTCGAAGGCCTGATTGCCAAGAAGCCTGAAGCCCCGATCGAAATCGCGGTCAAAGGCATGCTGCCTAAGGGCCCACTGGGTCGCGATATGTTTCGCAAGCTGAAAGTCTATGCGGGCGCTGTACACCCTCATGCTGCTCAGCAGCCCCAAGAACTGAAGTTTTAACGGAATAGTTCATTATGTCGGCGACTCAAAATTACGGCACTGGCCGTCGCAAAACCGCAACCGCTCGCGTTTTCCTGCGTCCGGGTACTGGTAACATCTCGATCAACAACCGCTCCCTGGACAACTTCTTCGGCCGCGAAACTGCCCGCATGGTAGTTCGTCAGCCGCTGGAACTGACCGAGACCGTTGAAAAGTTCGACATCTACGTCACCGTTATCGGTGGCGGTGTAAGTGGTCAAGCTGGCGCAATCCGCCACGGTATCACTCGCGCTCTGATGCAGTACGACGAAACCCTGCGTGGCGCTCTGCGCAAAGCTGGCTTCGTGACTCGCGATGCTCGTGAAGTTGAACGTAAGAAAGTCGGTCTGCGTAAAGCGCGTAAGCGTCCGCAGTACTCGAAGCGTTAATTCGCTTTACGTTCCACAAAAACGCCCAGCCTCCTCACGGAGCTGGGCGTTTTTTATTGCCTGCGATTTATGCAGAAAAATCGCCGTGACAACTTGCCACATCCGTAGACCCCCTATACTACAAGGCCTGGAGGCTGAGCCCCGGGCAATTCCCTTGTCAGACGTGGGGCTTTTCATTACCATTCGGCAAAATTTTTATAAGTAAAGATTCAACACTTAGTAGACGCCTGATTTAACAGGCCAAAAAGCTGATGGGAGAGGACTGAATGAGCAATGACGGCGTGAATGCAGGCCGGCGTCGCTTCTTGGTAGCAGCCACATCCGTGGTGGGTGCTGCAGGAGCGGTGGGGGCTGCGGTCCCGTTCGTGGGGTCATGGTTTCCCAGTGCCAAGGCGAAAGCCGCAGGTGCACCGGTGAAGGTGAATATCAGCAAGATCGAGCCAGGCCAGCAGATGATTGCTGAGTGGCGCGGCCAGCCGGTGTTCATTGTTCGTCGTACCGAGGAAATCCTGGGGAATCTCAAGAAGATCGAAGGCCAGTTGTCTGACCCCAAATCCGAGAAGTCCGACCAGCCCGCCTACGCCAAAAACGAAGTGCGTTCGATCAAGCCAGAGATCCTGCTGCTGGTCGGTCTGTGTACCCACCTGGGTTGTTCGCCAACCTTCCGCCCGGAAGTGGCCCCTGTCGACCTGGGCAAGGATTGGGTCGGCGGTTATTTCTGCCCCTGCCACGGCTCACACTACGACCTCGCTGGCCGCGTCTACAAATCCCAGCCTGCTCCCCTGAACCTGCCGGTTCCTCCGCACACCTACGAAACTGACGACCTCATTGTCATTGGCCTCGATAAGGAGAACGCGTGATGAGCAAGTTCATGGATTGGGTGGATGCGCGCTTCCCCGCCACTAAAATGTGGGAAGACCATCTCAGCAAATATTACGCGCCGAAAAACTTCAACTTCTTCTATTTCTTCGGCTCCCTGGCCCTGCTGGTGCTGGTCAACCAGATCGTCACCGGTGTGTGGCTGACGATGAGCTACACCCCGTCGGCGGAAGAGGCGTTCGCCTCCGTCGAGTACATCATGCGTGACGTCGAGTACGGCTCGATCCTGCGCCTGCTGCACTCCACCGGCGCCTCGGCATTCTTTATCGTCGTCTACCTGCACATGTTCCGTGGCCTGCTCTACGGCTCGTACCAGAAGCCGCGTGAGCTGGTGTGGGTGTTCGGCATGCTGATCTACCTGGCGTTGATGGCCGAAGCCTTCATGGGTTACCTGCTGCCGTGGGGCCAGATGTCGTACTGGGGCGCCCAGGTGATCATCTCGCTGTTCGGTGCGATCCCGGTGATCGGCAACGACCTGACCCAGTGGATCCGGGGTGACTACCTGATCTCCGGCATTACCCTGAACCGCTTCTTCGCCCTGCACGTTGTGGCCCTGCCGATCGTGATCCTGGGCCTGGTGGTGCTGCACATCCTGGCGTTGCACGAGGTCGGCTCCAACAACCCGGATGGCGTGGACATCAAGAAGCACAAGGACGAAAACGGCATCCCGCTGGATGGCATTCCGTTCCACCCTTACTACACCGTGAAAGACATTGTCGGTGTGGTGGTGTTCCTGTTCGTGTTCTGCTCGATCGTGTTCTTTTTCCCGGAGATGGGCGGTTATTTCCTGGAGAAGCCTAACTTCGAACAGGCCAACGCCTTCAAGACGCCCGAGCACATTGCTCCGGTCTGGTACTTCACGCCGTTCTACGCGATCTTGCGCGCGATCCCCGACAAACTCATGGGCGTGATCGCCATGGGCGCGGCCATCGCGGTGCTGTTCGTGTTGCCTTGGCTCGACCGTAGCCCGGTCAAGTCCATGCGCTACAAGGGCTGGCTGAGCAAGATCTGGCTGTGGGTGTTCTGCATTGCCTTCGTCATCCTGGGCGTCCTCGGTGTATTGGCGCCAACCCCAGAGCGTACGTTGCTGTCGCAGGTCTGCACCTTCCTGTACTTCGCCTACTTCATTCTGATGCCGTTCTACACCCGGCTCGAGAAGACCAAACCGGTTCCGGAAAGGGTGACTGGCTGATGAAAAAGTTATTCGTTGCTTTGATGCTTGCGGCGCTGCCGCTCCTGTCCTTCGCCGCCGAGCACGGTGGCCCGGCGCTGGAAAAAGTCGATATCGACGTGTCTGACAAGGCCGCCATGCAAGACGGCGCGCGTACGTTCGCCAACTACTGCATGGGCTGCCACAGCGCCAAGTTCCAGCGTTACGAGCGGGTGGCCGATGACCTCGGTATCCCCCATGAAATGATGCTGGAGAAACTGGTGTTCACTGGTGCCAAGATCGGCGACCACATGACCATCGGCATGAAGCCCGCCGACGCCAAGACCTGGTTCGGCGCGGCACCGCCCGACCTGACCCTGGTGGCACGTGTACGCGGCACCGACTGGCTCTACGGCTACCTGAAATCCTTCTACGAAGACCCGGCGCGCCCTTATGGCGTGAACAACCGTGTGTTCCCGAACGTCGGCATGCCTAACGTTCTGGTCGGCCTGCAAGGCAAGCAAGTGGTAGGATGCAAGCAGATTCAGGTCGTTGAAGACGGCAAGAAGCAATACGATCCGTTGACCGGCACACCTTTGACTCATGAAGCGTGCGATCAACTGAAGATAGAAACCCCAGGTTCGTTGACAGACGAGCAGTTCGACGAGAAGGTCAAGAACCTTGTGACCTTCCTGGCCTACTCGGCCAACCCGGTCAAACTGCAGCATCAGCGCATCGGTACCTATGTGTTGCTGTACCTGGCGTTCTTCTTCGTATTCGCCTATCTGCTCAAACGCGAATACTGGAAGGATGTGCATTGATCCAACCGTAAGCAATTGCTGTTAATCTTGCGCGCCCAGCGGCATCTCTGAATACGTAGCGGTCTGGTTGTTCCAGGCGTTACAGAGATGCTCTCTGGGCGCGCTCGTTTTTGAGCTTTCGATAATTTCAACAAGCGAGGAGGACCGCCATGGGCGTGACCAACCGGTTGGCCTGTTACTCCGACCCCGCCGACCACTATTCCCACCGAGTACGCATCGTGCTCGCAGAGAAGGGTGTCAGCGCCGAGATCATCAGTGTGGAAGCAGGTCGTCATCCACCCAAACTGATCGAAGTGAACCCCTACGGCAGCTTGCCCACCCTGGTCGATCGTGACCTGGCGTTGTGGGAGTCGACCGTCGTGATGGAATACCTGGATGAGCGTTACCCGCATCCACCCTTGCTGCCGGTGTACCCGGTGGCGCGTGCCAACAGCCGCCTGCTGATCCACCGGATCCAGCGTGACTGGTGCGGGCTGGTGGATCTGATCCTGGATACCCGCAGTAAAGAGGCGGCACGTGTACAGGCGCGTAAGGAATTGCGCGAAAGCCTGACCGGCGTTTCGCCGCTGTTCGCCGATAAGCCTTTTTTCCTCAGTGAGGAACAAAGTTTGGTGGATTGCTGCCTATTACCGATACTCTGGCGTTTGCCGATTCTTGGTATTGAACTGCCGCGGCCAGCCAAGCCGCTGCTTGATTACATGGAGCGCCAGTTTGCGCGTGAGGCTTTCCAGGCGAGTCTGTCTGGTGTCGAACGCGATATGCGCTAAGGCTTAAGGAGCCGCTGATGAACTCCAGTCGACCCTACCTGGTCCGTGCGCTCTATGAGTGGATTGTGGACAACGATTGCACCCCGCACATGCTGGTCAATTCCGAATTTCCTGCGGTTCAGGTACCGCAGGGTTTTGCCAGCGACGGGCAGATTGTGCTGAACGTATCACCCAGTGCCGTGCGCCACCTGCACATGGACAACGAAGCGGTCAGCTTCGAAGGGCGTTTCGGCGGCGTGCCGCATACGCTGTACGTGCCGATTGGCGCCATCCTCGGCATCTATGCCCGGGAGAATGGCCAAGGCATGGTGTTCGATCTGGAGTCGCCTTTCGAGGACGACGAATCGATCGAAAGCGAACAGGGCGATGATCAACCGCCACCGGATTCCGAGCCACCGCGTCCCAGCGGCCGGCCGAGCCTGAAAGTGGTGAAATAAACGGCGTTCCCCTCGGGGTTTGCCGAAAAAATGCCTCGACTTGTGTCGGGGCATTTTTTTGCGTGAAGGATGTGGATGAAAGTCGCGCCCGGACGGTGATCGTACAACCACCATGGGCTATGATGCGTGCTCACGTTCACCGAGAAAGATGATTCATCATGGAAAACGCCCACACCGCCCCTCGTCTTCCCCGCAAGCGCCGCAGCCTTGCCCAGGAATTGGTCACGGTGTTGTCCGAGCAGATCCGCGATGGCCAGCTCAAGCGGGGCGACAAGTTGCCCACCGAGTCGGCGATCATGGAGGCCCATGGGGTCAGCCGCACGGTGGTGCGGGAGGCTATCTCACGTCTGCAGGCGGCGGGACAGGTGGAAACCCGTCATGGTATCGGCACCTTTGTGCTGGACACGCCGAGCCCGAGCGGCTTTCGCATCGACCCGGCCACTGTGGTGACATTGCGTGATGTGCTGGCGATTCTTGAGCTGCGTATCAGCCTGGAAGTGGAGTCCGCCGGTCTTGCAGCTCTACGTCGCAGCGACGAACAACTGGCCGCCATGCGCGCTGCGCTCGATGCCCTGAATGAAAGCGCGGCCCACGCAGGCGACGCGGTGGCCTCCGACTTTGCCTTCCACCTGGAAATTGCCCTGTCCACCGGCAACCGCTACTTCACCGACATCATGACCCACCTCGGTACCAGCATCATTCCGCGCACCCGCCTGAATTCGGCGCGCCTGGCCCATGATGACCAGCAGCACTACATGAGCCGTTTGAGCCGCGAACACGAAGAGATCTATGAGGCGATTGCCCGCCAGGATTCGGATGCGGCGCGGGCGGCGATGCGATTGCATTTGACCAACAGCCGTGAGCGGCTGCGCCATGCCCATGAAGAGGCGGAGGCGCAGCGCATCTAGAAGTGCTGCCTGTAGGCGCGGTTGTCAGTTTGTCGGGGTGTTTGGCTTGTAGTCCTTGAGCAGCAGGTAAGTACTCCACCCCCACCAATCATTCGTCCAGCGCTTGTCGTTCAGGTCATTCACATCCTTGCGGCGCAGCACCTTGTCTCCCTCCATCTTGAACAGCGGCGAAAAGTTGTTCGCCGGGTTCTGTGCCGCATTCAGGTCGGGCACATACAGCGGTGCCTTGAAGTTGGCCGGGGAGGGCGCGGCACCACTGATAAACGTATCGAAGATCTCATCGGCTGAGGCTTGCACCGCACGTTTGACCTGCATCCGGTTGTCCGCATCGATATCATCGAAGTAGCGCTTGTCCCCATACGCATGCCATTGATCGCCCATGGCATTGCGTACGTTGAGCCCGAACTTGCTGTCTTCGTCATGCATGAAACGACTGATCAGCGAGCCCAGTTCACCGGGTGTCACCACCGCTGCCAGTTGTTTGCGCGGTACACGCAAGTGGCCTGCGGAGAACAGATCGGTCAAAAAATGATCGGCAAAACTGTTCATGGCATAGGCCAGTTCCAGCGCCTGGTCGGTACCGGTCTGATGGGCCACGACGGCTTGTTGCAACGCCGCCGTATGCCCTGCCAGGTACGCGGACAGCGCCCATTCGCCGAAGTGATCGGCATTGTCCGCCGCCAACTTCAAATAGCGCCCCAGTGGAATCAGCGCCGACACCGCGCTGCCACCGCCGGTGATGCGGTTCCATTCCTCAGACAACGTATCACCCAAGGCGTCGTAGGCTTCATGGGCTTGCTTGCCATCCTTGATCGCCTGTTTGACCGCGTTGATCTCCTTTTGCATCACCGCGAGGATCTTGTGCGCTTCTTCCCGTGAAGCGGGCAGCACGGCGAGCGTGTTGAAAGCAGCGGTAAAGCGTTGCACGCGTTCGGCCGGGGAGGTGCCATCGCTGATGGGTTGGCCGGGGATGCCATAGAAGTCGCCGCCCAAGGCAATGACCTGGCCATAGGTCAACGCCAGGCCGTTGGGCAGGTGCAGCTCGACTTGGCGGGCGGGAATTGCCGGGGCGTCCTTGGCGAAGCGCAGCAGGGTGTCGTCGCCGATGGCGGTGTGTTCACCCCCTTCGAAACGCAGGACAGGTGGTTTCTTTTCGGATACTGCGAGATCAAGACCTGACATGTTAGCTCCTTGCTATGTTGTAGGAATCTTCCGTAATGGCTGTATGCATATACAGTTGTTGCGAGCATAGAGGAAAAACTTCCTACGTCAAGACGGCGCCCTTTAACCCCTCGTTGAATGAAGTCTGATCAATTGCAGTTGACGAATCTTTTTATAGTTGTACGATGACGTACGACATCACCAAAACCAACAACAACCTTTCGATAGAAAGTCTTCGCCCAGGGTGTTCGAATAATGAATCCACAAGAACTGAAGTCCATCCTCTCTCACGGTCTGCTGTCTTTCCCGGTGACCGATTTCAATGCCCAGGGTGACTTCCACCAGGCGGGCTACATCAAGCGCCTGGAATGGCTCGCCCCTTACGGCGCCACTGCCTTGTTCGCTGCCGGCGGCACCGGTGAGTTTTTCTCCCTCGCCGCCAGCGAATATTCCCAGGTGGTGAAAACCGCCGTAGATACCTGCGCCACCAGCGTGCCGATCCTGGCCGGTGTCGGCGGTTCGACCCGCCAGGCCATCGAATACGCCCAGGAAGCCGAACGCCTCGGTGCCAAGGGCCTGCTGCTGCTGCCGCACTACCTCACCGAAGCCAGCCAGGACGGCGTTGCTGCTCACGTTGAAGCGGTGTGCAAGTCGGTCAAGATCGGCGTGGTGGTCTACAACCGCAACGTATGCCGCCTGACTGCGCCGCTGCTGGAACGCCTGGCCGAGCGCTGCCCGAACCTGATCGGCTACAAGGATGGCCTGGGCGATATCGAATTGATGGTGTCGATCCGCCGTCGCCTGGGTGACCGTTTCAGCTACCTCGGTGGCCTGCCGACGGCAGAGGTTTACGCCGCTGCCTACAAGGCCCTGGGCGTGCCGGTGTACTCCTCGGCGGTGTTCAACTTCATCCCGAAAACCGCGATGGATTTCTACCACGCGATTGCCAAGGACGATCACGCCACCGTCGCCAGGATCATCGACGACTTCTTCCTGCCGTACCTGGATATCCGTAACCGCAAGGCCGGTTACGCGGTAAGCATCGTCAAGGCAGGTGCAAAAATCGCCGGCTACGACGCAGGCCCGGTGCGCACGCCGCTGACCGACTTGCTGCCGGAAGAGTACGAAGCCCTGGCCGCGCTGATCGACAAGCAAGGCGCGCAATAACCTATCTACAAGGCCGCTGAGCAATCAGCGGCCTTTTGCGTCAGGAGAAGATTTGTGTCCCAAGCCCAACGTTTCGATAACTACATCAATGGCCAGTGGGTGGCCGGTGCCGACTATTGCGTCAACCTCAACCCGTCGGAGTTGTCCGATGTCATTGGCGAGTATGCCAAGGCGGATGTCGCTCAGGTCAACACTGCCATTGATGCCGCCCGTGCCGCATTCCCAGCCTGGTCTACGTCCGGGATCCAGGCGCGTCACGATGCCTTGGATAAAGTCGGCAGCGAGATCCTCGCCCGTCGCGAAGAGCTCGGCACCCTGCTGGCCCGTGAAGAGGGCAAGACCCTGCCCGAAGCCATCGGTGAAGTGACCCGTGCCGGTAATATCTTCAAGTTCTTTGCCGGTGAATGCCTGCGCCTGTCCGGTGACTACGTGCCGTCGGTACGCCCAGGCGTCAACGTTGAAGTCACCCGTGAAGCCCTGGGTGTGGTCGGCCTGATCACGCCGTGGAACTTCCCGATCGCCATCCCCGCCTGGAAGATCGCCCCGGCCCTGGCCTACGGTAACTGCGTGGTGATCAAGCCCGCCGAGTTGGTGCCGGGCTGTGCCTGGGCGTTGGCCGAAATCATTTCCCGTGCCGGTTTCCCCGCCGGTGTATTCAACCTGGTGATGGGCAGCGGTCGCGTGGTTGGCGATGTGCTGGTCAACAGCCCGAAGGTCGATGGCATCAGTTTCACCGGTTCTGTGGGTGTTGGGCGCCAGATCGCCGTCAGCTGCGTCTCGCGCCAGGCCAAAGTGCAGTTGGAGATGGGCGGCAAAAATCCGCAGATCATCCTCGACGACGCCGACCTCAAGCAGGCCGTCGAGCTGTCGGTACAGAGCGCTTTCTACTCCACCGGCCAGCGTTGCACCGCTTCCAGCCGCCTGATCGTGACCGCGGGTATCCACGACCAGTTCGTCGCGGCCATGGCGGAGCGCATGAAGTCGATCAAGGTCGGCCATGCACTCAAGAGCGGCACGGACATCGGCCCGGTGGTGTCCCAGGCCCAGTTGGACCAGGACCTCAAGTACATCGACATCGGCCAGAGCGAAGGTGCGCGGCTGGTCAGCGGTGGCGGCCTGGTGACCTGCGACACCGAAGGCTACTACCTGGCACCGACGCTGTTTGCCGACAGCGAAGCTGCGATGCGTATCAGCCGTGAAGAGATCTTCGGCCCGGTGGCCAACGTGGTGCGCGTGGCGGACTACGAAGCGGCGCTGGCCATGGCCAACGACACCGAGTTCGGGCTGTCGGCGGGCATTGCCACCACCTCGCTCAAATACGCCAACCACTTCAAGCGCCATTCCCAGGCCGGGATGGTGATGGTCAACCTGCCGACTGCCGGTGTGGATTACCACGTTCCTTTCGGTGGCCGTAAGGGCTCATCCTATGGTTCGCGTGAGCAAGGTCGCTATGCGCAAGAGTTCTACACCGTGGTGAAGACCAGTTACATCGGTTCGTAAGACGCATCACCTTGTGGGAGCCGGATGCCTGCCGGCTCCCACACTAAAAACAGAAAACCATTACCCGCAAAAAAAATAATTAGTGGGAGTACTTCTACATGCAAGCGACCAAGCCGACCCACGTCCGCTATTTGATCCTGCTCATGCTGTTCCTGGTGACCACGATCAACTACGCCGACCGGGCCACCATCGCCATCGCAGGTTCCAGCCTGCAAAAAGACCTCGGCATCGACGCGGTCACCCTCGGTTATATCTTCTCTGCATTCGGTTGGGCCTACGTGGCCGGGCAAATCCCCGGTGGCTGGCTGCTGGACCGGTTCGGCTCGAAAAAAGTCTATGCCCTGAGCATCTTCACCTGGTCCCTGTTCACCGTGCTGCAAGGCTATGTCGGTGAATTCGGGGTCTCCACCGCCGTGGTTGCGCTGTTCATGCTGCGCTTCATGGTGGGCCTGGCCGAAGCGCCATCCTTTCCCGGCAACGCTCGGATTGTGGCCGCCTGGTTCCCTACCGCCGAGCGCGGTACGGCATCGGCGATTTTCAATTCGGCGCAATACTTTGCCACCGTGCTGTTTGCGCCGCTGATGGGCTGGATTGTCTACCGCTTCGGCTGGCAGCACGTGTTTATCGTGATGGGCGTGATCGGCATCATTTTCTCGCTGATCTGGCTGAAAGTGATCCACAGCCCGCGCCAGCACCCGATGATCAACGAAGCCGAGTTCAACCATATCGCGGCCAACGGCGCCATGGTCGATATGGACCAGGACAAAGGCAAGGGCAAGAAAACCGACGGGCCGAAGTGGGATTACATCCGCCAGTTGCTGACCAACCGCATGATGCTCGGCGTCTACCTGGGCCAGTACTGCATCAACGGCATCACCTATTTCTTCCTCACCTGGTTCCCGGTGTACCTGGTGCAGGACCGGGGCATGACCATCCTCAAAGCCGGTTTCATTGCTTCGTTGCCGGCAATCTGCGGGTTTATCGGTGGCGTGCTCGGTGGGGTAATTTCCGATTACCTGCTGCGCAAGGGCCATTCCCTGACCTTCGCGCGCAAGGCGCCAATCATTGGTGGCCTGCTGATCTCCAGCAGCATCGTGGCGTGCAACTACGTGGATATCGAATGGATGGTGGTCGGCTTCATGGCCTTGGCCTTCTTCGGCAAGGGCGTTGGCGCACTGGGTTGGGCGGTGGTGTCCGACACCTCGCCGAAACAAATCGCCGGCCTCAGTGGCGGCTTGTTCAACACCTTCGGTAACCTCGCGTCGATCACCACGCCGATTGTCATCGGCTACATCATCAGCACCACCGGTTCGTTCAAATGGGCCCTGGTGTTCGTCGGCGCCAACGCACTGGTAGCGGTGTTCAGCTATCTGGTCATCGTTGGGCCGATCAAGCGTGTAGTACTCAAAGAGCCGCCCACCAAGGGGCCTGAGTTGACCCACCTAACCGAAGCGCATTCCTGAGGGGCGATGTAATGCAGTTGATTGAACATGCCGACTCGCCGCGCTCGATTCGTTTGCACGAGCGCGACAACGTGGTGATCGTGGTCAATGACCAGGGCGTCCCGGCCGGGACCGAGTTCCCGGACGGCCTGGTGACCGTGGATTTCATCCCCCAGAGCCACAAAGTGACCCTGGAAGATATCCCCGAAGGTGGCCAGATCATTCGCTACGGCCAGATCATCGGTTATGCGCTGGCACCGATTCCACGCGGCAGCTGGGTGCAGGAAGATCAACTGCGCATGCCCACCGCGCCGCCGCTGGACAGCTTGCCGCTGTCCACCGAGGTGCCTGAAACCCAGGCGCCACTGGAGGGCTTTACCTTCGAGGGGTATCGCAACGCCGACGGCACCGTGGGTACGCGCAATATTCTCGGCATCACCACCACGGTGCAGTGCGTCACGGGCGTGCTGGACCATGCGGTCAAGCGAATCAAGGATGAATTGCTGCCCAGGTACCCGCATGTCGATGACGTGGTGGCGCTGACCCACAGCTACGGCTGTGGCGTGGCGATCACTGCGACGGACGCCTACATCCCGATCCGCACCGTGCGCAATCTGGCGCGCAACCCGAACCTGGGGGGCGAGGCCCTGGTGATCAGCCTGGGCTGCGAGAAATTGCAGGCCGGGCAGGTGATGCACGACAACGACAGCTCGGTGGACCTGAGTGAGCCCTGGCTGTATCGCCTGCAGGACTCCAGCCACGGGTTTACCGAGATGATCGAGCAGATCATGGAGCTGGCGGAGGTGCGCTTGAAGAAGCTCGACCAGCGCCGTCGCGAAACAGTGCCGGCGTCCGAGCTGATCCTGGGCATGCAGTGCGGCGGCAGTGATGCGTTCTCTGGCATCACCGCCAACCCGGCGCTGGGCTATGCCTCGGACTTGCTGCTGCGGGCCGGGGCGACGGTGATGTTTTCCGAGGTCACTGAAGTACGGGATGCCATCTACTTGCTGACTTCGCGTGCAGAGACGAAGGACGTTGCCCAGGAGCTGGTCCGGGAAATGGATTGGTACGACCGTTACCTGGCCAAGGGCGAAGCGGATCGCAGTGCCAATACCACGCCGGGCAACAAGAAGGGCGGGTTGTCGAACATTGTCGAGAAGTCCCTGGGTTCCATCGTCAAGTCCGGCAGCAGCGCGATCAACGGTGTGCTTGGTCCGGGTGAGCGTTTCAAGGGCAAGGGCCTGATCTTTTGCGCAACGCCAGCCAGTGACTTTGTGTGCGGCACCTTGCAACTGGCGGCGGGGATGAATCTGCACGTGTTCACCACCGGGCGTGGCACGCCGTACGGCCTGGCGATGGCGCCGGTGGTGAAGGTGTCGACGCGTACTGAGCTGGCGCAGCGCTGGCCGGACCTGATCGATATCGACGCCGGGCGCATTGCCACCGGGCGTGCGACTATCGAGGAGCTGGGCTGGGAGCTGTTTCACTTCTACCTGGATGTGGCCAGCGGCAAGAAGCAGACATGGGCGGAACACCACAAGCTGCATAACGACATCACCTTGTTCAACCCGGCGCCCATTACCTGAGACCGAGTCGCTTGTGTCGGGGCAAGCCCCCTCCCACATTTTGAACGGTGAGCACCGTCAGAGGTGGGAGGGGCTTGCCCCCCGATAGCGGTAGACCAGACGAAGCGGCCTGCACTGGCTTATCATTAGCCACCTAACGACGCTCACCAAGGTTCTCCCCGGCATGCTGGCAATTTTCCTCTCCACCCTCACCATCACCGCGCCGGTGTTTGCCATGCTGTTCCTCGGTGTGCTGCTCAAGCGCATCAACTGGATCAACGACAACTTCATCCATACGGCCTCGTCCCTGGTGTTCAACGTCACCATGCCGGCGTTGCTGTTCCTCGGCATCCTGCATGCCGACCTGCATTCGGCGCTCAAGCCGGGTTTGCTGATCTATTTTGCCGTCGCCACCTTGCTCAGCTTTGCCCTGGCCTGGGGCTGGGCGATCTTTCGTTGCCCGCGTGAAGACCGGGGCATCTACACCCAGGGGGCGTTTCGCGGTAATAACGGCGTGATTGGCCTGGCGCTGGCCGCCAGCATGTACGGTGACTACGGCATCTCCCTCGGCGCGATCCTCGCAGCGCTGGTGATCCTGTTCTACAACACGCTGTCGACCATCGTGCTGGCGGTGTACAGCCCGGTGATCAAGTCCGACCCGTGGAGCATCTGCAAGAGTGTACTGGCCAATCCGTTGATCATCAGCGTGATCGCGGCGGCGCCGTTCGCCTATTTCCAGATCGGCCTGCCCGGTTGGCTGGAAAAATCCATGCAGTACCTGGCGGACACTACCTTGCCGCTGGCATTGATCTGCATCGGCGGCACCTTGTCACTGGCGGCTTTGCGCAAGAGCGGCAACATGGCATTGAGCGCAAGCCTGATGAAGATGGTCTGGCTGCCGGTGGTCGCCACCCTGGGCGCCTGGCTGCTGGGCTTTCGCGGGGCGGAGTTGGGGATTCTGTTCCTGTACTTCGGCGCACCGACCGCCGCGGCGAGCTTCGTGATGGCCAGGGCGGCCGAGGGCAACCATGAACTGGCGGCAGCGATTATCGTGATCACCACCTTGATGGCGGCGGTGACCACGAATATCGGGATCTTTGTGTTGCAGGCGGGTGGTTGGATCTGAACGCCCGGGTGCCTGTGAGGGCCAATCGGGGGCAAGCCCCCTCCCACATTGGACGGGCGAGCACATTCAAAGTGGGAGGGGGCTTGCCCCCGATAGCTATCTGACCGTCACTGCTGATCGGTCTGATACGCGTCGATCACTTCCTGCGCGGCACGGAACGCATCAATCGCCGCCGGCACGCCGGCATACACCGCGCAATGCAGCAGTGCTTCGCGGATTTCCTCCACGGTACAACCGTTGTTCAGTGCGCCGCGCACGTGGCCCTTCAATTCCTGCGGGCACTTGAGCGCGGTCAGGGCGGCGAGGGTGATCAGGCTGCGGGTCTTCAGCGGCAACCCTTCGCGGTTCCATACGCTGCCCCAGGCATGTTCGTTGACGAAATCCTGCAACGGCTGGCTGAACTCGGTGGCATTGCCCAGGGCGCGGTCGACGAACGCATCGCCCATGACCTGGCGGCGCATTTGTACCCCGGGCTTCTTCTGATCGGTCATTGCGCTTCCCTCTTGTGTTGGCGGCGCCAGGCTTGCAGCGTGCTGAACACCAGGAAAGCCACCAGCACTGGCAGGACGTAATACAGCATCAGTTGTTCAAGCTTGTTGGCCAGGGGCATGCCCGTGGTGAACGCCATCACGTGCAGCCCGTACGCCAGATACAGGCCCAGCAGTACCAGGCCTTCGGCGCGGGTCACGCGGTAACCGGTGTAGAACACCGGCAGGCATAGCACCACCACGCCGAGCATCACCGGCAGGTCGAAATCCAGGGCATTGGGCGACACCGACAGCGGAGACGGGGCGAGCAGGGCGGTCAGGCCCAACACGCCGAGCAGGTTGAACAGGTTGCTGCCGATCACGTTACCCACGGCAATGTCCCGCTCGCCGCGCAAGGCGGCGATCAGTGACGTTGCCAGGCAGGGCAGGGAGGTGCCGACACCGATCAGGGTCAGCCCGATCACACGTTCCGACAGGCCCAGGTCGCTCGCCACATCCACCGCCGCGCCCAACAGCAAATGCCCGGCCAGCACCAGGATCAGAAAACCACCGATCATCAGCACCACGCTGCTCAGCCACGGCGCCCTGGCCACCGTGTCCAGGGTGCGCGGGCGGCGGGAGTGGCGCGTCTGGTAGTGCAATACGCCGAGGTAAGCGAGCAGGGCAACAAGCAGCATCAGGCCGTCGATGGGCGTGAGTTCTTCGTTGGCCGCCAGGGTGAACACCAGCAGCCCGGCCAGGATCATCACGGGGATGTCCAGGCGCACCAACTGGCGTGAGACCCGCAGCGGAATAATCAGCGCCGACAGGCCCAGGGTCACCAGGATGTTGAAGATGCTGCTGCCGATCACGCTGCCCACGGCGATATCGGTATTGCCGGCCAGGGTGGCTTGCAGGCTGACAGTCATTTGCGGTGCGCTGCTGCCGAAGGCGACGATGGTCAGGCCGATGATCAGTGGCCGCACCTTGAGGCTAGCGGCCAGGCGCACGGCGGCACGCACCAGGATTTCGGCACCGAGGATCAGCAGCACCAGGCCGCTGACCAATTCCAGCAGGCTCCAGGGCGAGAGGGCGGTTAATCCGAAAATGGCCAGGGCTCCGTTTTCAATTGCTCAGGGCTTGCACGCGAACTCGCGCCGTACCGCTGCCGATCATACCCAGCTGTTGGGCGGCCTTGCGTGAAAGATCGATCAAGCGCCCACGTGTATGCGGGCCGCGATCATTGATGCGGACAACCACGGATCGGTCGTTGTCGAGATTGGTGACCTTGACCTGCGTGCCGAAGGGCAGGCGCCGGTGGGCGGCGGTCAGGGCGTTCTGGTTGAAGGGTTCACCGCTGGCAGTTTTCTTGCCGTGGTGTTTGGCGCCGTAGTAGGACGCAGTGCCGGTTTCGTCGTAGCCGTTGGGGTCGATGAGGCCGCTGGCGCAGCCGGCCAACAGGGAGAACAGGGCCAGGAGGCCGAGTAGACGCTTCATTTCCAGGTTATCCCCCTATTGAATGTGGGAGGGGGCTTGCCCCGATAGCGGCGCGTCAGTCAATAGAATTGCTGGCTGATACACCCTCATCGGGGGCAAGCCCCCTCCCACAGTAGGCCGAGTTGAGCATGAGGTCTCACTCGGTCTCTTCACCGCTGTCAGCCTTCGAGTTTGCTTTTCAGCAATTCGTTCACCTGTTGCGGGTTGGCCTTGCCTTTGGAGGCTTTCATCGCCTGGCCCACAAAGAAGCCGAACATCTTGCCGCGCTTGGCTTCGTCTGCCGCACGGTATTGTTCGACCTGCTCGGCGTTGGCCGCGAGCATTTCATCCAGCACAGCCGAGATCGCGCCGCTGTCGGTGACTTGCTTGAGGCCGCGCTTCTCGATGATCTCGTCGGCGCTGCCTTCGCCGCCGGCCATGGCTTCGAACACGGTCTTGGCGATTTTGCCGGAGATAGTGTTGTCCTTGATGCGCAGCAGCATGCCGCCCAGTTGCTCGGCGCTGACCGGGGCCTCGTCGATTTCCAGGCCTTGCTTGTTCAACAGGCTGCCCAGCTCAACCATCACCCAGTTGGCCGCCAGCTTGGCGTCACCAGCAATGTTCACGACTTTTTCGAAGTAGTTGGCTTGCTCGCGGCTGGACGCCAGGACGCTCGCATCGTAGACCGACAGACCGAACTGTTCCTGGAAGCGCTCGCGTTTCTGCTGCGGCAGTTCCGGCAGGGTGGCGCGGATCTCGTTGAGGAACGAGTCCTCCAGCACCACCGGCAACAGGTCCGGATCGGGGAAGTAACGGTAGTCGTTGGCTTCCTCTTTGCTGCGCATAGCGCGGGTTTCGTCTTTGTTCGGGTCGTACAGGCGAGTTTGCTGGATGACCTTGCCGCCGTCTTCGATCAGCTCGATCTGGCGACGCACTTCGCTGTTGATCGCTTTCTCGATGAAGCGGAACGAGTTGACGTTCTTGATCTCGCAGCGAGTGCCAAACTCAACCTGGCCCTTTGGACGGATCGACACGTTGCAGTCGCAACGCAGCGAGCCTTCGGCCATGTTGCCGTCGCAGATGCCCAGGTAGCGCACCAACGCGTGGATGGTCTTGACGTAGGCCACGGCTTCCTTGGCGCTGCGCATGTCCGGCTCGGACACGATTTCCAGCAGCGGCGTACCGGCACGGTTCAGGTCGATACCGGTCGCGCCGGGGAATTCTTCGTGCAGGCTCTTGCCGGCGTCTTCTTCCAGGTGCGCACGGGTCACGCCGACGCGCTTGATGATGCCGTCTTCCAGCGGGATGTCCAGGTGGCCCTTGCCGACGATCGGCAATTCCATCTGGCTGATCTGGTAGCCCTTGGGCAGGTCCGGGTAGAAGTAGTTCTTGCGCGCGAACACGTTGTGCTGGCCGATTTCGGCGTCAATCGCCAGGCCGAACATCACCGCCATGCGCACCGCTTCCTGGTTCAACACCGGCAGTACGCCGGGCATGCCCAGGTCGACCAGGCTGGCCTGGGTGTTGGGCTCGGAGCCGAACGTGGTGGCGCTACCGGAGAAAATCTTCGATTGGGTGGCGAGCTGGGTATGAATCTCCAGCCCGATCACGACTTCCCATTGCATAGTGTTCTCCTCAGAAGCCGGTAGGGGTGCGAGTGTGCCAGTCAGTGTTCAACTGGTACTGGTGCGCCACATTGAGCAGGCGGCCTTCCTGGAAATACGGGGCGAGCAATTGCACACCAACCGGCAGGCCGTCGACGAAACCGGCGGGCATGGACAAGCCCGGCAGGCCCGCGAGGTTGGCGGTGATGGTGTACAGGTCTTCGAGGTACGCAGCCACCGGGTCGCCGTTCTTGGCGCCGAGTTTCCAGGCCGGGTTCGGCGTGGTTGGGCCGAGGATCACGTCGACGTGTTCAAAGGCGGCCATGAAGTCGTTCTTCACCAGGCGACGGATTTTCTGCGCCTTCAGGTAGTACGCGTCGTAGTAACCGGCCGACAGGGCGTAGGCGCCGACCATGATGCGGCGCTGCACTTCGGCGCCGAAGCCTTCGCCACGGGAACGTTTGTACAGGTCGGTGAGGTCTTTCGGGTTTTCGCAGCGGTAGCCGAAGCGCACGCCGTCGAAACGCGACAGGTTGGAGGAGGCCTCTGCCGGCGCGATCACGTAGTACGCAGGAATCGCGTGCTGGTTGTTCGGCAGGCTGATCTCCTTGATCACCGCGCCGAGGCCTTCCAGCGTCTTGACGCTGTTGTGCACCAGTTCGGCGATGCGCGGGTCGAGGCCGGCACTGAAGTATTCCTTCGGCACGCCGATGCGCAGGCCCTTGAGCGAGGTGTTCAGGCTGGCGCTGTAGTCCGGCACGGGCTCATCGATGCTGGTGGAGTCCTGTTTATCGAAACCGGCCATGCCTTGTAACAATATCGCGCAGTCTTCGGCGGTGCGGGCCAGGGGGCCGCCCTGATCGAGGCTGGACGCGTAGGCGATCATGCCCCAGCGGGAAACGCGACCGTAGGTCGGTTTCAGGCCGGTGAGGTTGGTGAACGCGGCAGGCTGGCGGATCGAACCTCCGGTGTCGGTGGCCGTGGCGGCCGGCAGGAAGCGTGCGGCGACGGCTGCAGCCGAACCACCGGACGAACCGCCGGGCACGTGCTCCAGGTTCCACGGGTTTTTCACCGCGCCGTAGTAGCTCGACTCGTTGGCCGAACCCATGGCGAATTCGTCCATGTTGGTCTTGCCCAGGGTCACGGCCCCGGCGGCAGCCAGCTTGGACACCACGGTGGCGTCGTAGGGGGCTTTAAAGTTGTCGAGCATCTTCGAGCCGCAGCTGGTGCGAATGCCCTGGGTGCAGAACAGGTCTTTGTGGGTAATCGGCGCGCCCAGCAGTGGGCCATTTTCACCGTTGGCGCGACGTGCGTCGGCGGCCTTGGCCTGGCTCAAGGCCAGCTCTTCGGTGAGGCTGATGAAGCTGTTGACCTTCGGGTCGTGCTCGGCGATACGCGCCAGCAGGGTCTTGGTCAGCTCTTCGGAAGAAAACTTTTTGTCGGCGAGACCGCGGGCGATCTCGGCCAGAGTCATGTGATGCATTGCAGGCTCTTTCCCTTTAGTCGATGACTTTCGGAACCAGGTACAGGCCGTTTTCGACCGCTGGCGCGATGGACTGGTAGGCCTCGCGATTATTACTCTCGGTCACGACGTCAGCGCGCAGGCGCTGGCTGGCTTCCAGTGGGTGAGCCAGGGGCTCGATGCCGTCGGTATTCACGGCCTGCATTTGGTCGACCAGCCCGAGAATGCTGTTCAGGGCGGCGGTGGTCTGTGGAAGATCGACTTCATTGAGGCCCAGGCAGGCCAGATGAGCGATTTTTTCCACGTCGGAGCGTTCAAGCGTCATGGGAATCTCCAGTGGAAAACAGAACGGAGGCTGTCCGTGTGTTAGATTGTCGGAACACTACCGCATTTCTACGGTCTTACGGCCGCGATTGTGGGGTTAGGTGCACAGAAAGTCGGCCAATTTAGCACATTGGCGCCTTGCCCAAAATCCCTGTCGTTGTTAGAGTTTGCCGCACTTTTTTACCCACGCGTTGCCTAGGGTCCCTTTCCCATGTTCAAGAAACTGCGTGGCATGTTTTCCAGCGATCTTTCCATTGACCTGGGCACTGCCAACACCCTTATTTACGTGCGCGAGCGCGGTATCGTCCTGAATGAGCCATCGGTTGTGGCCATTCGGACCCATGGTAATCAGAAAAGTGTCGTTGCCGTCGGCACCGAGGCCAAGCGCATGCTCGGCCGTACACCAGGCAATATTGCTGCCATTCGTCCGATGAAAGACGGCGTGATCGCCGACTTCAGTGTCTGCGAGAAGATGCTGCAGTACTTCATCAACAAGGTTCACGAAAACAGTTTCCTGCAGCCCAGCCCTCGTGTGCTGATCTGTGTTCCATGCAAGTCCACCCAGGTTGAGCGTCGTGCCATCCGTGAATCGGCCCTCGGTGCCGGTGCCCGTGAAGTGTTCCTGATCGAAGAGCCAATGGCTGCTGCGATCGGTGCCGGCCTGCCGGTTGAAGAAGCGCGCGGTTCGATGGTGGTGGATATCGGTGGTGGTACCACTGAAATCGCCCTGATTTCCCTGAACGGTGTGGTGTATGCCGAGTCCGTCCGTGTAGGCGGCGACCGCTTCGACGAAGCGATCATCACTTATGTGCGCCGTAACTACGGCAGCCTGATCGGCGAATCCACCGCAGAGCGCATCAAGCAGGAAATCGGCACCGCCTATCCAGGCGGCGAAGTACGCGAAGTCGATGTTCGCGGTCGCAACCTGGCCGAAGGCGTGCCACGTGCCTTCACCCTGAACTCCAATGAAGTGCTGGAGGCTCTGCAGGAGTCCCTGGCGACCATCGTTCAGGCCGTGAAGAGTGCCCTGGAGCAATCGCCGCCGGAACTGGCTTCCGACATCGCCGAGCGTGGCCTGGTACTGACCGGTGGTGGCGCCTTGCTGCGTGACCTCGACAAATTGCTGGCCCAGGAAACCGGCCTGCCGGTGATCGTCGCCGAAGACCCGCTGACCTGTGTTGCTCGCGGTGGTGGTCGTGCACTGGAAATGATGGATAAACACACCATGGACCTGCTTTCCAGCGAATAAGCCTTTGCTGATGAGCCCATGTTTCGCCCGCAGGCAGCACTTTGCAGTGCTGCCTGTTGGCGTTTATCTTCTTCAATCTGCATCCAGGCCGGTTAGATGCCGTATGAATAAAGAGAACATTTGCCTGGGAGGAGCGGCTTATTAAACCGCTTTTCGCCAAAGGCCCCTCATTGGGCGTGCGCCTGTTGGTGCTGGTCGTGCTTTCGGTCGCGCTGATGGTGGTCGATGCCCGCTTTGCACTGCTCAAGCCCGTGCGCAGCCAGATGTCGCTGGTGTTGATGCAGACCTACTGGATCACCGACCTGCCGCAACGTCTGTTCCAGGGCGTGGCCAGCCAGTTCGGCAGCCGCACCGAGCTCGTCGCCGAGAACGAAAAACTCAAGACCGAAAACCTGCTGTTGCAGGGGCGTATGCAGAAGCTGGCGGCCCTCACCGAGCAGAACGTTCGGCTGCGCGAGTTGCTCAATTCTTCCGCACTGGTCAATGAAAAGGTCGAAGTGGCCGAGTTGATCGGCATGGACCCCAACCCCTTCACCCATCGCATCATCATCAACAAGGGTGAGCGCGACGGTGTGGTCCTCGGCCAGCCGGTGCTCGACGCCCGTGGCCTGATGGGCCAGGTGGTCGAGCTGATGCCTTACACCTCGCGGGTGTTGTTGCTGACGGATACTACCCACAGCATCCCGGTGCAGGTAAACCGCAACGGCCTGCGCGCGATTGCCAGCGGTACCGGCAACCCCGAGCGCCTGGAGTTGCGCCATGTGGCCGACACTGCCGACATCAAGGAAGGCGACTTGTTGGTCAGTTCCGGCCTCGGTCAGCGTTTCCCGGCCGGCTACCCGGTGGCGACGGTCAAGGAAGTGATCCACGATTCCGGCCAGCCATTTGCCATTGTGCGTGCCGTGCCGACTGCAGCCCTGAACCGCAGCCGCTACCTGCTGCTGGTATTCAGCGACAACCGCACCCCGGAAGAGCGCGCCAACGACGCCGCCCAGGCCCAGGAAGCAGAAGATAAGCGAAATGGCATAGCGCCGATCGTTCCTGCGACGGTGCCCAAGCCTGCATTCGTGGGGCCGCCCGCACCCGCCGCTGCCCCGGCCGCGCCTGTGGCCACGCCGGTCAAGCCGGCCGCCCACAACGCTCGCCCGGCCAAGCCGGCGGCGACCAAGCCACCGGCCGCCACGCCTGCAGCCAAGCCTCCAGCGGCCGCTGCGACCACCACGCGGCAGAGGGAAGAATAATGGCCGGTACTCATTCGCGTAACGGTTGGATCGTCTGGCTGACCTTTGCCATCGGTTTGTTGCTCAGCGTTTCGCCGCTGCCACAGTTCATGGAAATCCTGCGCCCGCTCTGGCTGGCGTTGCTGCTGGCGTTCTGGGCGCTGAACCTGCCGCACAAAGTCGGCATGGTCACGGCAATGTTCCTGGGCTTGGCGGAAGATGTGCTCTATGGCACCTTGCTGGGCCAGAACGCGTTGATCCTGACGTTGATCACTTTCCTGGTGCTGTCGTTGCAGCAGCGTTTGCGCATGTTCCCGATGTGGCAACAGTGCCTGGTGATCCTGGTGATCTTCGGCCTGGCACAACTGGTTCAGCTGTGGCTCAGTGCCTTGACCGGTAACCGCCAGCCCACCCTTGCGTTGGTGCTGCCGGCCCTGGTCAGTGCGTTGCTGTGGCCATGGGTCAGCTTCGGTCTGCGTGGGTTGCGTCGTCGCTACAAAATCAATTGAATGGATTGCGAGGCTCTGCCTGGTTATCGAGCCCTACAGGGAGAGTCTGCAATGAATTCGCTTTACCTGGCCTCGGGCTCTCCGAGGCGGCGTGAACTGTTGACCCAGATCGGTGTGCCCTTCACCGTGGTCAGCGCCGCTATTGATGAAACCCCTCTTACAAATGAATCCGCCGTTTCCTACGTCGAGCGCTTGGCGCGCGGTAAGGCTGCGGCGGGTTTTGCTGTGCTCTCAAATACGTCTGGCGCCTGTGTGCTGGGGGCTGATACGGCTGTGATCATTGATGGTCAGATCCTCGGTAAGCCCGTTGACCAGGCCGACGCCTTGGCGATGTTGATGGCCTTGTCGGGGCGTGAGCACGAGGTGCTCACCGCCATTGCCCTCACCGACGGCCAGCGCTGCGAGTGTATTTGTGTAAGCAGTCGTGTACGTTTTCGCGACATTTCTGTCGAGGAGGCTACAACCTACTGGCACAGTGGCGAACCCCAGGACAAGGCGGGCGGCTATGCTATACAAGGCCTGGGCTCGGTGTTTGCGGCCGGGCTCAATGGCAGTTATTCGGCGGTCGTCGGCCTGCCGGTGTGCGAAACCGCACAACTGCTCCATCAATTCGGCATACCCTGTTGGCAAAATCTTACCGCGCGCTGATCGCCGTTCCCCAGCGCCCAGCCTTTAGCGATCGGTCACTATTGTGAAAACGCCTGAACGAGACCCAGCCATGAGTGAAGAGATTCTGATCAATATCACGCCGATGGAATCGCGCGTGGCGGTGGTAGAGAACGGTGTTCTGCAAGAAGTCCATGTTGAGCGCACCCAGAAGCGCGGGATCGTCGGCAATATCTACAAAGGCAAGGTGGTGCGTGTACTGCCGGGGATGCAAGCGGCATTCGTCGATATCGGCCTGGACCGTGCGGCATTTATCCATGCCTCGGAAATTTCCCTGCGCGAAGGCCCTGCGGTGGAAAGCATCAGTGCGCTGGTGCACGAAGGGCAGAGCCTGGTGGTGCAAGTCACCAAGGACCCCATCGGTTCCAAGGGCGCGCGCCTGACCACGCAGTTGTCGATCCCGTCGCGTTACCTGGTGTACATGCCGCGTACGGCGCATGTCGGCATTTCGTTGAAGATCGAAGACGAAGCCGAGCGTGAGCGCCTGAAGAAGGTGGTCAGCGATTGCGTAGCCGCCGAAGGCATCAAGGAGGCGGGCGGCTTTATTCTGCGCACCGCTGCCGAGGGCGCCGGCGCCGATGAAATCCTCATGGACATCCGCTACCTGCGGCGTCTGTGGGACCAGATCGACGCCCAGATCAAGACCATCGGTGCGCCCAGCGTCATTTATGAAGACCTGGGCCTGGCCCTGCGCACACTGCGCGACCTGGTCAGCCCGAAGATTGAGAAAATTCGCATCGACTCGCGGGAAACCTTCCAGCGCACTACGCAATTCGTCGCCGAACTGATGCCGGAAATTGCCGACCGCCTGGAGCACTACCCCGGCGAGCGACCGATCTTCGACCTGTATGGCGTCGAAGACGAAATCCAGAAAGCCCTGGAACGCAAGGTGCCGCTCAAGTCCGGCGGCTACCTGGTGGTGGACCCGGCGGAAGCCATGACCACCATCGACGTCAACACCGGTGCGTTCGTGGGCCATCGCAACCTCGAAGAAACCATCTTCAAGACCAACCTCGAAGCGGCTACCGCGATTGCTCGCCAACTGCGTCTGCGCAACCTGGGTGGCATTATCATCATCGACTTCATCGACATGGAAGACGAAGAGCACCAGCGCCAGGTGCTGCGGACCCTCGAGAAACAGCTGGAGCGTGATCACGCCAAGACCAACATTATCGGCATTACCGAGTTGGGCCTGGTGCAGATGACCCGCAAACGCACCCGAGAAAGCCTCGAGCAAGTGCTGTGCGAGCCGTGCAGCAGTTGCCAGGGGCGCGGTAAGTTGAAAACCCCGGAAACGGTTTGCTACGAGATTTTTCGCGAGATCCTGCGTGAAGCGCGTGCCTACCAGGCCGAAGGTTATAGAGTGCTTGCCAACCAGAAAGTGGTCGACCGACTGCTGGACGAAGAGTCCGGCAACGTTGCCGAGCTGGAGGGATTTATCGGGCGCACGATACGCTTCCAGGTTGAAACCATGTATTCCCAGGAACAATACGACGTGGTGCTGCTCTGATCCCCATTCGCTTTCCTTTTATGAGACAGGCAGGCCTTGATCTGCCGTCCGACTACTGCCTTGAGGGTCGCCTGACATGGAGCGTCTGATACGCTTTTTTGCCGCTTTGACCCGTTGGGGGCTGGGCCTCTGCGCGTTGTCGCTGGTATTGGCGGCGGTGTACGTGAGCCTGGGGCGTGAATTGACGCCACTGGTGGCCGAGTACCGTGCCGAAGTCGAAGCCAAGGCCCAGGCAGCCGTGGACATGCCTTTGCATATCGGCAGCCTCGAAGGCCGCTGGAGCGGCTTCGCGCCGGTATTGCTGGCCCATGATGTGATGCTGGGCGAGGGCAGCAGTGCCTTGCGCCTGGACCAGGTCGAGGTGGTGCCCGATGTCTGGGCCAGCCTGATGGCGCGCGAAGTGCGGATTGCCCACCTGCAAGTCAGTGGCCTGCAACTCAGCGTCAAGGAAGACAAGGACGGCAAGTGGGCCTTGCAAGGCCTGCCGGTTCAGGACGACCAGCCGCTGGACCCTGAGCAGTTGCTCACGAACATGCAGAAGGTCAAGCGCGTGTCACTGCTCGACAGCCAGGTGACACTGCAACCGTTCGACCAGGCGCCGGTGACCCTGACGTATGTCGGTCTGAACCTGCACACCGGCGTCACCCGCCAACGCCTGGATGCACGCCTGACCCTGCCCGATGGCCAGCCCCTCGCCATGAGCCTGCGCACCCGCATCCGCGCCAGCCAGTGGAAGGACGGCGAAGTCCAGGCTTATCTGAGCCTGCCCCAGAGTGACTGGGCCAGGTGGATCCCGGCGAAACTGACTCAACAGTGGAAGCTCACGCAGTTCAAGGCGGGCGGCGAATTCTGGCTGACCTGGGCCAAAGGCACCGTGCAGAGTGCGGTAGTGCGCCTCAACTCGCCACAGGTGAAGGGCCAATACGCCGAGCGCAAGCCTGTGCACATCGAAAACCTCGCGCTTACGGCCTACCTGCAACGCAGTGACACCGGTCTCAGCGTGCTGTTCGACTCGCTGGCGATGAGCCTGGGCGAGACTCGCTGGGAATCCCGCCTGCAATTGCGGCAGACCCTGGCCACCGACAAGGACCTGGAAGTCTGGAAGCTCCAGGCCGACCGCCTGGACCTGACGCCTATCACACCATTGCTCAATGCGCTGGCGCCGCTGCCGGAAGGTTTTGCCAAGACGGTCGAGCACCTCAAGGCCACTGGCCTGCTGCGTAATGTGCTGGTGGACTTCCGTCCCCAGGACACGACCGATAAGAAGGTCAGCTTCGCCGCCAACCTCGAACGCATCGGCTTCGATGCCTACTTCGGCGCACCGGCTGCGCGTAACGTGTCCGGCAGCATCAGCGGCGACTTGGGCCAGGGCGAGTTGCGCATGGACAGCAAGGACTTTTCCCTGCACCTCGACCCGATCTTCGCCAAGCCCTGGCAGTACCTCCAGGCCAATGCACGCCTGACGTGGAAGCTGGACAAAGAAGGCTTCACCCTGATCGCCCCTTACATCAAGGTGCTGGGCGAGGAGGGCAAGATCGCCGCCGACTTCCTGATCCGTCTGCATTTCGACCACAACCAGGAAGACTACATGGACCTGCGGGTCGGTATGGTCGATGGCGACGGGCGCTTCACCCCCAAATACCTGCCGGCGGTGTTGAGCCCCGCCCTGGATGAATGGCTGCGTACCGCGATTCTCAAGGGCGCGGTGGATCAAGGCTTCTTCCAGTATCAGGGTTCGTTGAACCACGATGCGCTGCCGGCTTCACGCAATATCAGCCTGTTCTTCAAGGTGCATGATGCCGAGCTGGCGTTCCAGCCGGGCTGGCCTCATGTGAGCAAGGTCAACGGCGAAGTGTTTGTCGAGGAGAGCGGTGTGCGCATCCTGGCCAGCAAGGGCCAGTTGCTCGATACCAAGGTCAAGGACATCTACGTCAATATTCCCCATGCACCTGCGGGCAAGGACAGTCATCTGCTGCTTACGGGCGGTTTTGCCGGTGGCTTGGGCGACGGCCTGAAAATCCTTCAGGAAGCGCCGATCGGCACTGCATCGACCTTTTCTGGCTGGAAGGGCGAGGGCGACCTGCAAGGCGGCCTTGACCTGGATATTCCGTTGGCCAAGGGCGCCGAACCGAAAATCGTGGTGGACTTCAAGACCGACAAGGCGCGCCTGCAATTGGCCGAGCCGCCCCTGGACCTGACCCAGCTCAAGGGCGAGTTCCGTTTCGACAGCGCCAAGGGCCTGAGTGGCCAGAACATCACCGCCCAGGCGTTTGATCGGCCGATCACCGCGCAGATCGTTGCCGACGGCAAGCCCGGCAATATCAGCACCCGTGTGAATGCCAAGGGTCAGGTTACGGTCAAGCGGCTGACCGACTGGTTGAAAATCAGCCAGCCGTTACCGGTATCCGGCGATATTCCGTACCAGTTGCAGGTGACCCTGGATGGCGCCGACAGCCAACTGATGGTCAGTTCCAACCTCAAGGGCGTGGCTGTGGACCTGCCGGCGCCGTTCGGCATGCCGGCCAGCCAGGGGCGTGACAGTGTGTTCCGCATGACCTTGCAGGGCGCCGAGCGCCGCTATTGGTTCGATTATGGCGAGCTGGCCAACTTTACCTTTGCTGCACCGCCGGACAAATTCAATGACGGGCGCGGCGAGCTGTTCCTCGGTGATGGCGATGCTGTGCTGCCGGGCGCCAAGGGCTTGCGCATTCGTGGGGTGCTGTCGGAGCTGGATATCGACCCGTGGAAGAAACTGGTGGATCGTTATGCGGGCAATGACCCGGGCGGCAGCGCCAAGCAATTGCTCAGCGGCGCTGACTTCAAGATCGGCAAGCTGACCGGTTTCGGCACGCAGTTCGATCAAGTCAATTTGCAACTGGACCGCAAGCCTGCGGCGTGGGGCGTGCAGCTCGACAGCCAGCAGGCCAAGGGCTCGGTCAACCTGCCGGACGCCAAGGGCGCGCCGATTGCGATCAACCTGCAGTACGTGAGGCTGCCGGCGATGGACCCAACGGTACAGGCGGATGAAAACGCGCCGGACCCCTTGGCGAACATCGACCCCAAGGATATTCCGGCGCTGGATATCGCCATTGACCAATTGTTCCAGGGCCCGGACCTGATCGGCGCCTGGTCGCTGAAAATCCGCCCGACCGCCAAGGGCCTGGCCTTCAACAACCTGGATCTGGGCCTCAAGGGTATGCAGCTCAAGGGTGCGGGTGGCTGGGAGGGCGCGGCGGGAGACAGCAGCAGCTGGTACAAGGGGCGCCTGGACGGCAAGAATATTGGCGATGTACTCAAGGGGTGGGGGTATGCGCCGACCGTCACCAGCCAGGATTTCCATCTGGATGTGGACGGCCGTTGGCCTGGTTCTCCGGCCTATGTAGGGCCCAAGCGTTTCTCCGGCAGCCTGGATGCGGCGTTCCGCAACGGCCAGTTCGTCGAAGTGGAAGGCGGAGCCCAGGCCCTGCGGGTATTCGGCCTGCTGAACTTCAACTCCATCGGGCGGCGGTTGCGCCTTGATTTCTCGGACCTGCTCGGCAAGGGTTTGAGCTATGACCGGGTCAAAGGCCTGCTGGCCGCCAGCAATGGCGTATTCGTGACCCGCGAACCGATCACCATGACGGGGCCGTCGAGCAACCTCGAGCTCAACGGTACCCTGGACCTGGTGGCTGACCGCGTCGATGCCAAGCTGCTGGTAACGCTGCCGGTGACCAACAACCTGCCGATCGCGGCGTTGATCGTGGGTGCGCCGGCCATTGGTGGTGCGTTGTTCCTGATCGACAAGCTGATCGGCGACCGTGTTTCACGCTTCGCCAGTGTCCAGTACAAGGTCGAAGGCCCGTGGAAGGACCCGAAAATCACCTTCGACAAGCCATTTGAAAAGCCAAACTGAGAGGCTGTGGAGTAGCATGGCCCCATGCCCTTTATGGAGTGTCGGCCCATGTCCTTTGCGGTAATTCAAATGGTCAGCCAGAGCGACGTGCTGGCCAACCTGGCCCAGGCCCGTCGCTTGCTGGAAGACGCGGCGGCTGGTGGTGCGAAGCTGGCGGTACTGCCGGAAAACTTCGCCGCCATGGGCCGTCGTGACGTGGCCGATATCGGCCGCGCCGAGGCGCTGGGCGAAGGCCCGATCCTGCCATGGTTGAAACAGACTGCTCGCGACCTCACCTTATGGATAGTGGCCGGTACTTTGCCATTGCCGCCCAAGGACCAACCGCACGCCAAGTCCAACGCCTGCTCGCTGCTGATCGATGATCAGGGCGAAATCGTTGCCCGTTACGACAAGCTGCACCTGTTCGATGTGGACGTTGCCGACGCTCGCGGTCGTTATCGCGAATCGGACGACTATGCTTTCGGGAGCAATGTGGTGGTGGCGGATACGCCGGTCGGCCGATTGGGCCTGACCGTGTGCTACGACCTGCGCTTCCCCGAGCTGTACAGCGAATTGCGCGCGGCGGGGGCTGAATTGATCACGGCGCCGTCGGCGTTTACCGCGGTGACCGGCGCCGCGCACTGGGATGTGCTGATTCGTGCACGGGCCATCGAGACCCAGTGCTATCTGCTGGCGGCCGCCCAGGGGGGTGTGCATCCGGGGCCGCGGGAAACCTATGGCCATGCGGCGATTGTCGACCCCTGGGGGCGCGTGCTGACACAACAGGATCAAGGCGAAGCGGTGTTGCTGGCCGAACGCGAAAGCAGTGAACAGGCGTCGATAAGGGCGCGCATGCCGGTGGTCAGCCATCGGCGCTTTTTCTCGCAGGGCGCACAGCGACCTGCTTCGGAACGATGAATTTAAGGCCATACCTATGAGCGAGTTGTTGTCCTCAGTCAGTGAACACCTCCTGGCACCCGGTGGCGTGACCATCGAAAGCTTGCAAACCGTGCTGGGCGATCTTGCCGGGCCGGGCATCGACGCGGCCGACCTGTATTTCCAGGGGCAGATTTCCGAGTCGTGGGCGTTGGAAGACGGCATCGTCAAGGAAGGCAGTTTCAACCTTGACCAGGGTGTGGGCGTGCGGGCGCAGTCCGGTGAGAAAACCGGTTTTGCCTACAGCAATGCGATCACCCTGGAGGCTTTGGGCCTGGCCGCACGTGCCGCACGCTCGATCTCCCGTGCCGGGCAAAACGGCACGGTGCAGGCGTTCAGCACCCAGGATGTGACCCAGTTGTACGGGCCGGACAACCCGTTGGAAGTGATGAGCCGTGCCGAGAAAGTCGACTTGCTCAAGCGTGTCGATGCCGCGACCCGTGCATTGGACCCGCGTATCCAGCAGGTCACCGTGAGCATGGCCGGCGTGTGGGAGCGCATCCTGGTGGCGTCCACCGATGGCGGCCTGGCGGCGGATGTGCGGCCGCTGGTGCGCTTCAACGTGAGTGTGATCGTCGAGCAGAACGGCCGCCGCGAGCGCGGCGGCCATGGCGGCGGCGGGCGTACCGACTATCGTTATTTCCTCACCGATGACCGTGCCATGGGCTATGCCCGTGAAGCGCTGCGCCAGGCGCTGGTCAACCTGGAAGCCATCCCGGCACCGGCAGGTACATTGCCGGTGGTACTGGGCTCGGGTTGGTCCGGCGTGTTGCTGCACGAAGCAGTCGGCCACGGCCTGGAAGGTGACTTCAACCGCAAGGGCAGTTCGGCCTACAGCGGGCGCATGGGCGAGATGGTTGCGTCCAGGCTCTGTACCATCGTGGATGACGGCACCCTGGCCGGGCGCCGTGGCTCGCTGAGCGTCGACGACGAAGGCACGCCGACCGAGTGCACCACCCTGATCGAAAACGGTGTGCTCAAGGGCTACATGCAAGACAAGCTCAACGCCCGCCTGATGGGCGTGGCGCGTACCGGTAATGGTCGTCGTGAATCCTATGCGCACCTGCCGATGCCGCGCATGACCAACACCTACATGCTGGGGGGCGAAAGCGATCCGGCTGAAATCATCGCCTCGGTGAAGCGCGGCATCTACTGCGCCAACCTCGGGGGCGGCCAGGTGGATATCACCAGCGGCAAGTTCGTGTTCTCCACCAGCGAGGCTTACCTGATCGAAGACGGCAAGATCACCGCGCCGGTCAAAGGCGCAACCTTGATCGGTAACGGTCCGGAAGCCATGAGCAAGGTGTCGATGGTCGGTAACGACCTGTCGCTGGACAGCGGCGTGGGCACATGCGGGAAAGATGGGCAGTCGGTACCGGTGGGTGTCGGCCAGCCAACGCTGAAGATTGATGCGATCACCGTGGGTGGCACGGGGTCTTAAGCGGTGGAGCTTCGGGTGGCGAAGGCCGCCACCCGGGGAAGGGCATCAACGCAGGCCGCGTTGAGTCTCGTCCAGCTCACGGATGTACTTGAAGATTTTACGGCTGGTGGCCGGCGCCTTGTTATGCGCCAGCTCGTGCTGGGCCTGACGGATCAGGGAGCGCAGTTGCTGGCGGTCCGCGTCCGGGTAGTCCAGCACGAATTTCTCCAGCACCGCGTCATCGCCCGAGATCAGGCGGTCACGCCAACGTTCCAGGTTATGGAAGCGTTCGTTGTACTGGCGAGTGGAGGCATCGGTTTGATCGAGCAAAGTCAGAATGGCGTCGATGTCCTGGTCGCGCATCAGCTTGCCGATAAACATGATGTGCCGTTTGCGCGCGATATTCGCGGTGTGCTTGGGCGCATCGGCCAGGGCCCGGCGCATCTCGTCGGTCAGTGGCAGTTTTGCAATCAAATCTTTTTTGAGCGTTGTAAGGCGCTCGCCGAGGTCAACCAGCGCATGCAGCTCGCGTTTGACCTGGGTTTTGCTTTTCTCCCCATCGAGGGAGTCGTCGTAAGAATCAACCATGGTGGCAGTCCGCAAAGAAACGCCGCCATGATAACCAGTCGGGGGCCGCTTGTCCGGCCCGGTCGCTCGATGGCCTTAACCGAAAGCAGAATTTGAGTGGAGAAAACCATGAGTGCAGCCCAAAGCGTCGGTCCGCAAGCGTTACCGGCACTGCAGGAACAAGTCGAGCAGATCCTTGCCGAGGCCAAGCGCCAAGGCGCCAGTGCCTGTGAGGTGGCGGTGTCGCTGGAGCAGGGGCTGTCGACGTCGGTGCGCCAGCGGGAAGTGGAAACTGTCGAGTTCAATCGTGACCAGGGCTTCGGCATCACCTTGTATGTGGGGCAGCGCAAAGGTTCGGCCAGCACCTCGGCCAGTGGCCCGGAAGCGATTCGCGAGACAGTCGCCGCTGCGCTGGCGATTGCCAAGCACACGTCCGAGGATGAAAGCTCGGGCCTGGCCGACAAGGCGCTGATGGCCAAGGAGCTGAAGGACTTCGATCTGTTCCACGCCTGGGATATCACGCCGGAGCAGGCCATCGAGCAGGCGCTGACCTGCGAAGCCGCTGCGTTCGACGCCGATGCCCGCATCAAGAACGCTGATGGCACCACTTTGAGTACTCATCAGGGCTGCCGCGTATATGGCAACAGCCATGGTTTCATCGGTGGTTATGCGTCCACTCGCCATAGCCTGAGCTGCGTGATGATCGCCGAGGCCAACGGCCAGATGCAGCGCGATTACTGGTATGACGTGAACCGCCAGGGCGATTTGCTGGCTGACCCGGTCAGCATTGGCCAGCGCGCTGCGCAGCGTGCGGCGAGCCGCCTGGGCGCGCGCCCGGTGCCAACCTGCGAGGTGCCGGTGTTGTTTTCGGCGGAATTGGCCGGCGGCTTGTTCGGCAGTTTCCTGGGGGCGATTTCCGGCGGCAACCTGTACCGCAAGTCGTCGTTCCTTGAAGGTGCGATCGGCCAGAAGCTGTTCCCCGAATGGCTGACCATCGATGAGCGTCCGCACCTGATGCGCGCCATGGGCAGTTCGGCGTTCGACGGTGATGGTCTGGCCACGTATGCCAAGCCGTTTGTCGAGAACGGGGAATTGGTGTCCTACGTATTGGGCACTTACGCCGGTCGTAAATTGGGCCTGCCAAGCACCGCAAACTCCGGTGGCGTGCACAACTTGTTCGTTACCCATGGTGATGAAGACCAGGCGGCGCTGCTGCGGCGCATGGGGCGTGGCCTGCTGGTGACCGAGTTGATGGGCCATGGCCTGAATATGGTTACGGGCGACTACTCCCGTGGTGCAGCGGGTTTCTGGGTGGAAAACGGCGAGATTCAGTTTGCCGTTCAAGAGGTGACGATTGCCGGCAACATGCGCGATATGTTCAAGCAGATCGTCGCTGTCGGAAACGACTTGGAGTTGCGTAGCAATATCCGCACGGGTTCGGTGTTGATCGAGCGGATGACCGTCGCCGGCAGCTGATCCTTCAGACGCGCTTCAACAAGAAGGCGCGCCATCTTTATAGATGGCGCGCCTTTTTTTGTGGCTGCGTGTCAGGAGGATTATCCTGCTACTCTTGTTTTGATTCTCAATATCATTTAATAATAAATATCATTACCGAATGAGCGTGGATCATGAGTTCTGTCCTGCATGAGGATCCTTACCTGGAGAGCTGGCGCTGGATGAGTCGCCAGATTCGTTGCGGCCTCGACCCCAACGAGCCGCGCCTGATCGAACACTACCTCAACGAGGGTCGATACCTGGCGTGCTGCACCGCGACCCATCCGTGGACGATCGCTGAAACCTCATTCCGCCTGTTGCTCGACACTGCCAGCGATATTGCACTGCCGTGGCATTGGCGTTCCCTGTGCTTGGACCAGGCCTGGCGCCCGCTGCGCGACCTGGAAAAACTCTCCCACTGTGCTTGCCGGCTCAAGCGCTGGCAGACCTTTGCCTGGCAATTGGCGACCTGCGAATTGCTGCCTTCCATTTCTGTTTCTGACCTGGTGCAAGGATCTAACGATGAGTAACACCCGTATCGAACGCGACAGCATGGGCGAACTGCAGGTGCCTGCCGAAGCCTTGTATGGCGCACAAACCCAGCGCGCGGTGAACAACTTCCCCATCAGTCATCAACGTATGCCCGCGCAATTCATTCGCGCTCTGATCCTGGCAAAGGCAGCTGCTGCCAAGGTTAACGTTGACCTCAAGCAGATCAGCGAAGGACAGGGCAAGGCCATCGTCGATGCCGCCCAAGGCTTGCTGGAAGGCGACTTCATGCAGCACTTCCCGGTGGACATCTTCCAGACCGGCTCCGGCACCAGCTCCAACATGAACGCCAACGAAGTGATTGCGACCCTTGCCAGCCGCTTGCTGGGTGAGCCGGTCAACCCAAATGACCACGTGAATTGCGGCCAAAGCAGCAACGACATCATTCCGACCACGATCCACGTCAGCGCCGCGCTGGTGCTGCATGAGCAAACACTGCCCGCACTGTTGCATCTGGTGCAGGTGATCGAGCAGAAGGCGCAAGAGGTTCACCCGTTCATCAAGACTGGCCGCACTCACTTGATGGACGCCATGCCGGTGCGCATGAGCCAGGTGCTCAACGGTTGGGCGCAGCAGCTCAAGGCCAATATCGGGCATTTGCAGGACCTTCTGCCGAGTTTGCAAGCGTTGGCTCAGGGCGGTACTGCGGTCGGCACCGGAATCAACGCACACCCGGAATTCGCGGTGCGTTTCAGTCAGCAATTGAGCAGCCTGACCAGTGTGAAATTCACTCCGGGCAAGAACCTCTTCGCCCTGATTGGCTCCCAGGACACCGCCGTCGCTGTGTCCGGGCAGTTGAAAGCCACCGCCGTGTCGCTGATGAAAATCGCCAACGACCTGCGCTGGATGAACTCCGGCCCACTCGCAGGCCTGGGGGAAATCGAGCTGGAAGGCCTGCAGCCTGGTTCGTCGATCATGCCCGGCAAGGTCAACCCGGTGATCCCTGAAGCCACCGCGATGGTGGCCGCACAAGTCATCGGCAACGACACGGTCATCACGGTCGCCGGCCAGTCGGGCAACTTCGAACTGAACGTGATGCTGCCGATCATCGCCAATAACCTGCTCAGCAGCCTCGAGTTGCTGGCCAACTCCAGTCGTTTGCTGGCAGACAAGGCCATTGCCAGCTTCAAGGTCAATGAGGCCAAGCTCAAGGAAGCGCTGTCGCGCAACCCTATCCTGGTCACCGCACTCAACCCGATCATCGGTTACCAAAAGGCCGCTGAAATCGCCAAGAAGGCCTATCAGCAGGGCCGTCCGGTGATTGATGTGGCCCTTGAGCACACCGACTTGCCGCGCAGCCAACTGGAAATCCTGCTGGATCCGGAAAAGCTCACGGCCGGCGGCGTGTAATCACCGACTCTGCTTTGGAGGCTCACCATGGAGCACTGGAAACGCACGATCGAACGGGCCAATCGCTGCTTTATGGCGGGTGAATTGGTTGACGCTCGCGAGGCTTACTTGCAAGCCCTGGCCCTGGCCCAAGTGCTGTTCGAGCGCTGGGCGGATGCCGACGAAGCAGTGGCGGCTTGCGTCATTTCCCATCACAACCTGGCGGACCTGCACCTGCGGCTGAACCAGCCGGAAGAAAGCGCGGAATACCTTTGCGCGATCCACCAGCGTCTGTTGCAGACCATGCAGGACCCGCGCCTGACCCCGCAGTTGCGGGAAGCGGCGCTGCGCCAGAGCAGCAAAACCTATGTCGAACTGTTGAATTTCATCAGCGATCACGGCGAATACCCTCGCACCCATCGCTTGCTGGGCGGTACTGCGGCGCAGCTCGCCACGCCCCACTACGGAGCACATTGAAATGACTTACACCTTGCCTGCCTTGCCTTACGCGTATGACGCCCTGGAACCGCATATCGATGCGCAAACCATGGAGATTCACTACACCAAGCACCACCAGACTTACATCAATAACCTCAACGCGGCGGTCGAAGGCACCGAGTTCGCGGGCTGGCCGGTCGAGAAACTGGTGTCCAGCGTGCAGCAACTGCCGGAAAAACTGCGCGCAGCGGTGATCAATCAGGGCGGCGGCCATGCCAACCACTCGTTGTTCTGGGCGGTGATGTCGCCCAAAGGCGGTGGCAAGCCCGAAGGTGCGTTGGGCAAAGCCCTCGACGAACAGTTGGGTGGTTTTGAGAGTTTCAAGGAAGCCTTCACCAAAGCCGCTTTGACGCGCTTCGGAAGCGGTTGGGCCTGGTTGAGCGTCACCCCGCAAAAGACTCTGGTGGTGGAGAGCAGTGGTAATCAAGACAGTCCATTGATGAACGGCAATACACCGATCCTCGGTCTGGACGTCTGGGAGCATGCCTACTACCTGCTGTACCAGAACCGCCGCCCCGAATACATCAATGCCTTCTACAGTGTTATCAACTGGCCAGAAGTTGCCGCCCGCTATCAGGCCGCTTTGGCCTGAAAACCACCCTCGACAAGATCTAAGGCCGACTATGGGGACTGACACACTGGCGATCAGTAGCGGACGAATGTTTCGTTATGCGTTTGGCTCGCTGCTGCTATTGGCAGGTACTGCATTGCTGGTGGCCCACGGGCTGGCCTGGCTGAACCTGGAACCGCGCATCCTGCGCGCCCTGCAAGGCGGCTCCATTTGCGCCCTGGGGACGGCGCTGGGCGCGGTCCCGGTACTGGTGATCCGACGCATGCCGGTGGCGCTGAGCGACACATTGCTGGGTTTTGGTGCAGGCGTGATGCTGGCGGCGACGGCGTTTTCGCTGATCGTCCCGGGCATTGCTGCAGCTGAAAGCCTGGGGCTCTCACCGTGGGGTGCCAGTGGTTTGATCAGCTTTGGCATCATGCTGGGGGCATTCGGGTTGTACTTGGTTGACCGTAAGGTCTCCGGGGCGAGTCCGGAAATGCTGGTGGGCACGCCGGACAAGCCGGTAATTCCACCGCGTATCTGGTTATTCGTGTTTGCCATCATCGCCCACAACATCCCCGAAGGCATGGCGGTAGGCGTTTCCGCCGGTGGTGGCATGCCGGATGCCGACAGCCTGGCCATGGGCATCGCGTTGCAGGACGTGCCCGAGGGACTGGTGATTGCGTTGGTGTTGGCCGGGGCGGGAATGTCGCGGGTCAAGGCGTTCCTGATCGGCGCTGCATCAGGTCTGGTGGAGCCCGTATTCGCTGTGCTCTGCGCCTGGCTGGTCAGCCTGGCCGAAGTGTTGTTGCCTTTGGGGTTGGCCCTGGCTGCTGGCGCGATGCTGTTGGTGGTGACCCACGAAGTCATCCCCGAGTCGCGACGCAATGGTCACGAAAAACTCGCCAGCCTGGGCCTGTGCATCGGTTTTTGCTTGATGATGGTGATGGACACCGCTTTGGGGTAGGTAAAGTCTACTGTAGGAGCGAGCAAGCTCGCTTCCACATAGGGTTATTCACCTTCGTCGAAGTAATTGTTGATCAGCGCCACCAGCGCGGCCATTGCTTCGTCTTCCTGCTCGCCTTCCGTCTTCAAGTGAATCCGGGTGCCCTTGCCGGCCGCCAGCATCATCATGGCCATGATGCTCTTGCCGTCGACCATGGATTCCGGTGTACGCCCGGCGCGGATCTGGCAGGGGAACTGCCCTGCTACGCCCACGAACTTGGCCGAGGCGCGGGCGTGCAAGCCCAGCTTGTTGATGATTTCAATTTCCAGAGCGGGCATCGCGGGGGTGTTCCTTTCAGCTAAGGTCGCGGTGGCGGACCTGGACGTTCTTGAGGGTTTGTTGCAGCACCTGACCCAGGCGCTCGGTCAGGTAGACGGAGCGGTGATGGCCGCCAGTGCAGCCGATGGCAATGGTGACATAGGCGCGGTTGCTTGCAGCAAAGCGTGGCAGCCATTTGAGCAAGTAGGTGGAAATATCCTGGAACATCTCCTCCACATCCGGTTGCGCCGCCAGGTAATCGGCCACGGGCTGATCCAGCCCGGACTGGTCACGTAGCTCCGGTTTCCAGTACGGGTTAGGCAGGCAGCGCACATCGAACACCAGGTCGGCGTCGACCGGCATGCCGCGCTTGAACCCGAACGACTCCACGAGGAACGCCGTGCCCGGCTCCGGCTGGTTCAGCAGGCGCAGCTTGATGGCATCGCGCAACTGGTACAGGTTGAGGCTGGTGGTGTTTATCTTGAGGTCGGCGAGGTCAATGATCGGTCCCAGCAGCTTGGTTTCGTCTTCGATGGCTTCGGCCAGAGAGCGATGGGGGCTGCTGAGGGGGTGGCGCCGGCGGGTCTCGGAGAAGCGTTTGAGCAGGGTCTCTTCGTCGGCGTCCAGGTACAGCACGTCGCAATGAATGTGCTTGCCCCGCACTTCCTCGAGCAATTGCGGGAATCGCTCGAGGTGGCTGGGCAGGTTACGGGCATCAATTGAAACGGCGACCAGCGGTTGGGCCAGTTCGGTATGGATCAAGGCGCGTTCCGCCAACTCTGGCAGCAGGCCGGCGGGCAGGTTGTCGATGCAATAGAACCCGTTGTCCTCAAGAACGTTGAGGGCGGTGCTTTTACCCGAGCCGGAGCGGCCGCTGACGATGATCAAGCGCATGGTTACTGCCCGTTCTGTTCATCCAGGACAACCTGGTACAGCGCCTCATTGCTGCTGGCGCTACGCAGTTTGTCACGTACTTCCTTGCGGTCGAGCATGCTGGCGATCTGCCGGAGCAGTTCCAGGTGCGCATCGGTAGCGGCTTGCGGGACCAGCAGGACGAACAGCAGGTCTACCGGCGCACCGTCGATGGCGTCGAAATCGATGGGGGCTTCCAGGTGCAGCAGGGCACTGACAGGTGTTTCGCAGCCTTTGAGGCGACAGTGAGGAATGGCGATGCCGTTGCCAAAACCCGTGGAACCGAGTTTTTCACGGGCAATCAGCGCATCGAAGACATCCTGCATCTCCAGATCCGGCACTTCGCGCGCGATCAGGTTGGCAATTTGTTCGAGGGCTTTCTTTTTACTGCCGCCCGGCACGTTCACGAGGGAACGGCCGGGGGTCAGGATGGTTTCAAGTCGGATCATGGGGGGAGAGTTAACGACCTGTACCTTGCATCAGGTGCAGATTCTTTTCCTTATGCTTTATGAGTTGGCGGTCCAGCTTGTCGTAGAGCGAGTCGATCGCCGCGTACATGTCTTCATGTTCCGCATTGGCGACGAGCTTGGCATTCGGTACGTGCAGGGTGGCCTCGATTTTCTGCTTGAGCTTATCGACCTCCATGATGACCTGCACGTTGGTGATCTTGTCAAAATGCCCTGCAAGCTTGTTCAACTTGCTTTCGGTGTACTCACGCAGGGGCTTGGTCACTTCCAGTTGGTGTCCACTGATGTTGACTTGCATACAGCTTCTCCTTCGTTGCCAGTGCATAAAGCGGCAGGCAAAGGCGCCTGCCACTGGAACGCTGTGGCCCGCCCGTCACATCAAACGCTTACGCTCGCTGGAAGGCGCGATCCCGAGGGACTCGCGGTACTTGGCGACGGTTCGACGGGCGACCTGAATGCCTTGTGCCTCCAGTAAACCAGCGATCTTACTGTCACTCAATGGCTTTTTCTGATTTTCCGCGGCAACCAGTTTTTTGATGATCGCGCGGATCGCCGTGGACGAGCATTCACCGCCTTCGGAGGTGCTGACGTGGCTGGAGAAAAAGTATTTCAGTTCATAAATACCCCGTGGGGTATGCATGAATTTCTGCGTGGTCACGCGTGAAATGGTCGATTCATGCATGCCCACCGCTTCGGCGATGTCATGCAGTACCAGCGGCTTCATCGCTTCGTCGCCGTATTCCAGGAAGCCGCGCTGGTGCTCGACGATCTGGGTGGCGACTTTCATCAGGGTTTCGTTGCGGCTTTGCAGGCTCTTGATGAACCAGCGGGCTTCCTGCAACTGGTTGCGCATGAAGGTGTTATCGGCGCTGGTGTCGGCGCGGCGGACGAAACCGGCATATTGCGGGTTGACCCTCAGGCGTGGCACCGACTCCTGGTTCAGTTCCACCAGCCAACGCTCGTTGTCCTTGCGCACGATCACGTCGGGGACGACATATTCGGCTTCGCTGGACTCGATTTGCGAGCCGGGGCGCGGGTTGAGGCTCTGTACCAGCTCGATGACCTGGCGCAGGTCGTCTTCCTTGAGCTTCATGCGACGCATCAACTGGCTGTAGTCGCGGCTGCCCAGCAGGTCGATATAGTCGGTGACCAGGCGCTGGGCCTCGGCGAGCCATGGGGTCTTGGCCGCCAGCTGGCGCAATTGCAGCAGCAGGCATTCGCTGAGGGTGCGGGCGCCGATACCGGCAGGCTCGAACTGCTGGATGCGGTGCAGGACGGCTTCGATCTCGTCCAGTTCGATATCCAGTTCGGGATCGAAGGCTTCAAGAATTTCTTCAAGCGTCTCGTCTAGATAACCCTGATTGTTGATGCAGTCGATCAGGGTTACGGCGATCAGGCGATCGGTGTCCGACATCGGTGCCAGGTTCAGTTGCCATAGCAGATGGCTCTGCAGGCTCTCGCCGGCAGAGGTGCGGGTGGTGAAGTCCCACTCGTCATCGTCGTTGCTGGGCAGGCTGCTGGCGCTGGTCTGGTAGACATCTTCCCAGGCGGTGTCGACCGGAAGCTCGTTGGGAATGCGTTCGTTCCATTCGCCTTCCTCAAGGTTGTCCACAGTGGGGGCGGTTTCCTGGTAGGAGGGTTCCTGCACATCGGAATTGGGTTTTTGCTCGATGTTATCGGCCAGCGGGTCTGCATTATCGAAGTCGTCGCCTTCTTCCTGGCGTTCGAGCATCGGATTGGACTCCAGGGCCTCCTGGATTTCCTGTTGCAGGTCCAGGGTCGACAATTGGAGCAGGCGGATGGCCTGTTGCAGCTGCGGTGTCATCGTCAGCTGCTGGCCCATTCTCAGGACTAGCGATGGTTTCATGGCAGGGGCTTAACACCTTATTCGCCGGCGCAATGCGCCATCCACGACAGGGCGCGTGAGCGCCAAACATAAGCAAATTATATGCCTGATGTCGGGTGCTTTGCCTAGAGCGCGGTAACAATAAAAATCCGGAGGTTTTCATTGACTCCCGCGCACCTTGGCGAACGCCGTGACACCACGGTGTTTACAGGCGGAACTCGTGACCCAGATACACTTCCTTGACCAGTTCATTGGCCAGGATTGTGGCGGAATCACCTTCGGCAATCAGCTGGCCGTCATTGACGATATAGGCGGTTTCGCAGATGTCGAGCGTCTCACGGACGTTGTGGTCGGTGATCAGCACGCCGATGCCCTTGGCCTTGAGGTGATGGATGATCTGCTTGATGTCGCCGACCGAGATCGGGTCGACGCCGGCAAACGGCTCGTCCAGCAGGATGAACTTGGGTGCAGTGGCCAGGGCGCGGGCGATTTCCACACGGCGACGCTCACCACCGGACAGGCTCATGCCGAGGTTGTCGCGGATATGGTTGATGTGGAACTCCTGCAGCAGGCTTTCCAGCTCCTTGCGACGGCCGTCACGGTCGAGTTCCTTGCGGGTCTCGAGGATCGCCATGATGTTGTCCGACACCGACAGTTTGCGGAAGATCGACGCTTCCTGTGGGAGATAGCCGATACCGGCACGGGCGCGGCCGTGCATTGGCTGGTGGCTCACGTCCAGGTCATCGATCAGCACGCGACCCTGGTCCGCCTGGACCAGGCCGACGATCATGTAGAAGCAAGTGGTCTTGCCGGCGCCGTTGGGGCCGAGCAAGCCGACGATCTGGCCGCTGTCGATCGACAGGCTGACGTCGCGCACGACCTGACGGCTTTTATAGGCCTTGGCCAGATGCTGGGCTTTCAGGGTTGCCATTACTCGGCCTTCTTCTTCGGCTGGATAACCATGTCGATGCGTGGACGAGGCGCGGTGACCTTGTTGCCATTGGCACGACCGGCGTTTGCAATCTGTTTCACGGTGTCATAGGTGATCTTCTCACCTTCCGTGGAGTTGCCATCGGGGCTGAGCACCTTGGCCTGGTCGATCAGGACGATGCGGTTCTGCTGGGCATGGTACTGGATGGTCTTGCCGTAGCCCTTCATCGGTCCGGTATCGGTCGCGGACTGCTTCTGTTCGAAGTAAGCCAGGTTGCCGACCGAGGTCACGACATCGATATCGCCGGTCTTGGTGCGCGTAAGCGTCACGGTATTGCCGGTGATTTTCATCGAGCCCTGCGTGATGATCACGCCGCCGGTGTAGGTGGCCACGCCTTGCTTGTCATCCAGTTGCGCATCGTCAGCTGAAATGTGGATCGGCTGCTGGCTATCGTTCGGCAGAGCCCAGGCGCTCACGCTTCCCAGTGCTGCGCCCAGGCCGAGCAAAATAGGGAGAGTTTTAACGAGCCTCATACTGTCCTCTTACGTTCGATAGCAGGTGTATCCTGCTTTCTTTCAAATACGCTTTCATTCCCTTGCCAGTCGATACACCGCCAGCGCCGTCGATTCTAACGTCTTGCTCGGTCTGCGCATATTGCTTCTGCGGGAATACGGTCATGCGACTGCTGGTAATCACGGTCTCACGGCTTTTATCGTCAGTGCGCGCAATGCGCACCGAGTCGATCAGTTCCACCTCGGTACCGTCCGGGTTGACCTCGCCACGCTTGCTGGTGACGTGCCATGGGAACTCGGTACCGCGGTAAATGTTCATGTCCGGGTTGGTCAGCAGGGTGACTTCGGTGGCCTTCACATGCTCGACCTTGTCCGAGGTCATCTCGTATTGCACCTTGCCGTCAGGCAGGAACTGCACGCTTTTGGCATTGATGGCGTAATAGTCGATAGCGCCCTCGTCAACCTGCGCAGCAGGCTGGTCGAGAAAGCGCTCCGGGCTGATATTCCAGTAGCCCACCGCCAGGAACAGCGCGGCGATGACCCCGAATAACAGGAAGTTGCGAATCTTTTTGCTCGGCATAAAACGCTCTATAAGTAGGCGGCGTGGGCCGCTTCAAGGCTGCCCTGGGCACGCAGGATCAGCTCGCAGAACTCGCGGGCGGCACCTTCGCCACCGCGGGCGCTGGTGATGCCATGGGCGTGTTCGCGAACAAACGCCGCCGCATTGGCGACGGCCATGCCCAGGCCTACTCGGCGAATCACCGGCAGGTCTGGCAGGTCATCACCCAAGTAGGCGACCTGCTCATAGCTTAGGTTGAGTTGGCCAAGAAGCTCGTCCAGAACCACCAGTTTATCCTCGCGGCCCTGATACAGGTGAGGAATCCCCAGGTTTTGTGCACGCCGTTCCACAACGGGTGTTTTCCGGCCGCTGATAATTGCCGTTTGCACGCCCGCCGCCATCAACATTTTGATGCCCTGGCCGTCCAGCGTGTTGAATGTCTTGAATTCGCTGCCGTCTTCGAGAAAGTACAGGCGGCCGTCGGTCAGCACACCGTCAACGTCGAAAATCGCGAGTTTGATATTTTTGCCGCGTTGCAACAGGTCGCTGGTCATCTACATCACTCCTGCACGCAGCAAGTCGTGCATGTTCAGGGCGCCAATCGGGCGGTCGTCGCCATCAACCACCACCAGCGCGCCGATCTTGTGGTCTTCCATGATCTTCAAGGCTTCGGCTGCCAGCATCTCGGGGCGCGCGGTCTTGCCGTGGGGTGTCATTACCGCGTCGATGGTGGCGGTGTGGATATCAATCGTGCGGTCGAGGGTACGGCGCAGGTCGCCGTCGGTGAAGACCCCGGCCAGGCGGCCATCGGCCTCGAGGATCACGGTCATGCCCAGGCCCTTGCGGGTCATTTCCATCAGCGCGTCTTTCAGCAGGGTGCCGCGCTGGACGTGAGGCAATTCATCGCCCGAGTGCATGACGTTTTCCACTTTCAGCAGCAGGCGGCGGCCCAGGGCGCCGCCTGGATGGGAAAACGCGAAGTCTTCGGCGGTAAACCCCCGGGCTTCCAGCAGTGCTACGGACAAGGCATCGCCCATGACCAGTGCGGCGGTGGTGGAGGAGGTCGGTGCCAGGTTCAGCGGGCAGGCCTCGTGGTCCACGTGGACGTTCAGGTTCACTTCGGCGGCCTTGGCCAGCGTCGACTCCGGGTTTCCGGTGATGCTGATCATCTTGATGCCCAGGCGTTTGATCAGCGGCAACAGGGTCACGATTTCGTTAGTCGTGCCGGAGTTGGACAGGGCAAGGATGATGTCATCCTTGGTGATCATGCCCATGTCGCCGTGGCTGGCTTCGGCCGGGTGCACGAAAAACGCGGTGGTTCCGGTGCTGGCCAGGGTGGCGGCGATCTTGTTGCCGACGTGGCCGGATTTGCCCATGCCGACCACCACAACGCGGCCCTTGCTGGCCAGAATCATCTCGCAGGCGCGTACGAAATCCGCGTCAATATGCGCCAGCAAGCCTTCTACGGCTTCAAGCTCGAGGCGGATGGTGCGTTGTGCGGATTGAATAAGGTCGCTGGATTGGCTCATGTCTGAAATCGTATAGCCTGACGAAAAGTCGGCGATTATAGCGGTAATGATCAATTCCCTCACGCAAGTTCGTCAGGGTTTGTTCGCAATGTGCTTGAGATTCAACCCCAGCAACGATTTTTCCCTGTCCCCAATCTGAACAAGCACTGTTCCGGCCTTGGGCGCCTAGTACCAGCAGTGATATAGTTCGCCGCCAGTTCGGTCCGCCCAGCCCACGTGGCCAACTATTGCACAACGGTTGCAAACGTTTGTAGCAAGCGTGGTGTCTGAGTGAGAGGCTGCATCCCAAGGAGTTTAGATGAGTGCCGATAACGCCTACGCGGTCGAGCTGAAGGGACTGACCTTCAAGCGCGGGACGCGCAGCATCTTCAATAACGTCGATATCCGCATTCCGCGCGGCAAGGTCACGGGCATCATGGGGCCTTCCGGTTGCGGCAAGACCACGCTGCTGCGCCTGATGGGCATGCAATTGCGCCCCAGTGCGGGAGAGGTGTGGGTCAACGGCCAGAACCTGCCGACGCTGTCGCGCAGCGATCTGTTCGATGCACGCAAGCACATGGGCGTGCTGTTCCAGAGCGGTGCGCTGTTCACCGACCTCGATGTTTTCGAGAACGTGGCCTTTCCGCTGCGGGTGCATACCCAGCTGTCCGATGAAATGATTCGTGACATTGTGTTGCTGAAACTGCAGGCCGTAGGCCTTCGCGGCGCCATCGACCTGATGCCCGATGAATTGTCTGGTGGGATGAAGCGCCGTGTGGCGCTGGCGCGTGCCATCGCCCTCGACCCGCAGATTCTCATGTACGACGAGCCCTTCGTAGGTCAGGACCCCATCGCCATGGGCGTGCTGGTGCGTCTGATCCGTCTGCTCAACGATGCACTGGGCATCACCAGCATCGTGGTCTCCCACGATCTTGCAGAAACCGCGAGCATTGCCGATTACCTCTATGTAGTGGGCGATGGCCAGGTGCTGGGGCAGGGCACGCCCGAAGAGCTGATGAACGCCGACAACCCGCGCATTCGCCAATTCATGACCGGCGATCCTGATGGCCCGGTGCCTTTTCACTTTCCGGCGGCGGATTACCGCTCAGATCTTCTGGGGAAGCGCTGATGCGCAAGACATCTCTTATCGAGAAGGTTCGCCTTTTCGGTCGCTCGGGCATCGACATCGTCGAAGTGCTGGGCCGTTCGACGATTTTCCTGTTCCACGCATTGCTCGGCCGTGGCGGCATTGGCGGCGGCTTTGGCCTGCTGGTCAAGCAGTTGCATTCGGTGGGCGTGATGTCCCTGGTGATCATCGTGGTCTCCGGGGTGTTCATTGGCATGGTGCTGGCGTTGCAGGGCTTCAATATCCTGTCCAGCTATGGTTCGGAGCAGGCGGTGGGGCAGATGGTCGCCCTGACGCTGTTGCGTGAACTGGGGCCGGTGGTGACCGCTCTGCTGTTCGCCGGGCGCGCGGGCTCCGCGCTGACCGCCGAAATCGGCAACATGAAGTCCACCGAACAGCTGTCCAGCCTGGAAATGATTGGCGTGGACCCACTCAAGTACATTGTTGCCCCACGCCTGTGGGCCGGCTTCATTTCCCTGCCACTGCTGGCGATGATCTTCAGCGTGGTCGGGATCTGGGGTGGTTCGTGGGTGGCGGTGGACTGGCTGGGCGTCTACGACGGCTCCTACTGGGCCAACATGCAGAACAGCGTGACGTTCACTGGCGACGTGCTCAACGGCATCATAAAGAGCATCGTGTTCGCCTTTGTTGTCACCTGGATCGCCGTATTCCAAGGCTATGACTGTGAGCCCACCTCAGAAGGGATCAGTCGCGCCACCACCAAGACCGTTGTGTACGCCTCGCTGGCGGTACTGGGCCTTGACTTCATTTTGACCGCCTTGATGTTTGGAGATTTCTGATGCAAAACCGCACTGTGGAAATCGGTGTCGGCCTTTTCTTGCTGGCTGGCATCCTGGCTTTACTCTTGTTGGCCCTGCGCGTCAGCGGCCTGTCGGCCAGCCCCACTGCCGACACTTATAAACTTTACGCATACTTCGACAATATCGCCGGTTTGACTGTCAGAGCTAAAGTGACCATGGCCGGTGTGACCATCGGCAAGGTCACGGCAATCGATCTGGATCGCGACAGCTTTACCGGCCGAGTGACGATGCAACTGGACAAGAAGGTAGATAATCTGCCGACTGACTCCACTGCATCTATTCTCACTGCGGGTCTGCTGGGCGAGAAATACATCGGTATCAGCGTGGGTGGGGAAACAGCCCTGCTCAAGGATGGCTCGACAATCCACGACACACAGTCGTCGCTGGTGCTTGAGGACCTGATCGGTAAATTCCTGCTTAATACGGTCAATAAAGACGCCAAATGAGGAATCTGTTCATGATCTCTACCTTGCGACGCGGCCTGCTGGTGCTGTTGGCAGCGCTGCCGCTGATGGCTAACGCGGCAGGTTCTGCGCACGATCTGGTGCAGGACACGACCAACAAAATGCTGGCTGACCTCACTGCCAATAAAGAGCAGTACAAGCAAGATCCGAGTAAGTTTTACAACGCGCTCAACACCATTGTCGGCCCGGTGGTCGATGCCGAAGGCATTTCCCGCAGCATCATGACGGTCAAGTATTCGCGCAAGGCGACGCCTGCGCAGATGCAGACCTTCCAGGAAAACTTCAAGAAAGGCCTGTTCCAGTTCTACGGCAACGCGCTGCTCGAGTACAACAACCAGGGCATTACCGTTGCGCCTGCCGGGGACGAGTCGGGTAATCGCACCAGCGTCAACATGAGCGTCAAGGGCAACAACGGTGCCGTCTACCCTGTGCAATACACGCTCGAGAAGGTCAACGGCGAGTGGAAGCTGCGCAACGTGATCATCAACGGTATCAACATCGGCAAGCTGTTCCGTGATCAGTTCGCTGACGCGATGCAGCGTAATGGCAACGACCTGGACAAAACCATCAACGGTTGGGCCGGTGAAGTCGCCAAAGCCAAGGAAACATCCGATAAAGAAGCCGGGAAGCCTGTGCAATGACCGAGTCGGCTGTTCGTCTTGGCGACGCCGGTGAGTTGTTCCTCAGCGGCGTGCTGGATTACCGCACCGGGCCTGAGCTGCGCAAGCAGGGTCAGGCGCTGATCAAGACCAGCACTGCGCCCGCGTTGGTGCTGGATTGTTCTGCCGTGACCAAGTCCAGCAGCGTCGGCTTGTCGCTGCTGTTGTGCTTCATGCGTGATGCCGAGGCGGCCAGGAAGCCGGTCAGCATCCGGGCATTGCCCGAAGACATGCGCGAAATCGCCGAAGTTTCCGGTCTGACCGAGCTGCTGGCGCATCCTTAATACACATTATTAAAGAAGCCCCCCGTCAGAGTCCTGCTATGCGGGGTTCGCAGGCGCGGGGCTTTTTTGTATGATGTGCGACCCGCGCGCACTGGGCGCCGATAGAGGTTGAGCATGCAGGCCCTAGAAGTTAAGAGCTTTCTTGAAGGAAAGCTGCCGGAAACGACCGTTGAAGTTGAAGGCGAAGGCTGCAACTTCCAGCTGAACGTGATTAGCGATGAACTGGCGGCACTCAGCCCGGTCAAGCGTCAGCAGCAGATCTATGCCCATTTGAACCCGTGGATCACCGATGGCAGCATCCATGCGGTCACTATGAAATTTTTCAGCCGCGCGGCCTGGGCCGAGCGCACCTGAGCCCCCAAGGCGTCGAGATTCTTATGGATAAATTGATTATTACCGGCGGTGCCCGCCTTGATGGCGAGATTCGCATCTCCGGTGCAAAAAACTCCGCCTTGCCGATCCTGGCAGCGACCCTGCTGTGCGATGGCCCGGTGACCGTGGCCAACCTGCCGCACCTGCACGACATCACCACCATGATCGAGTTGTTCGGTCGCATGGGTATCGAGCCGGTGATCGACGAGAAACTGGCTGTCGAAATCGACCCGCGCACCATCAAGACCCTGATAGCACCGTACGAACTGGTGAAAACCATGCGTGCGTCGATCCTGGTGCTTGGCCCGATGGTTGCCCGTTTCGGCGAAGCCGAAGTCGCCCTGCCTGGCGGTTGCGCCATTGGCTCGCGTCCGGTTGACCTGCACATCCGTGGCCTTGAAGCCATGGGCGCCGTTATCGACGTCGAAGGCGGCTACATCAAGGCCAAGGCGCCGGAAGGCGGCCTGCGTGGCGCCAATTTCTTCTTTGATACTGTCAGTGTGACCGGCACCGAGAACATCATGATGGCCGCTGCCCTGGCCAAAGGCCGCAGCGTCCTGCAAAACGCCGCGCGCGAGCCGGAAGTGGTCGACCTGGCCAACTTCCTGAACGCCATGGGCGCGAAGGTTTCCGGTGCGGGCACCGACACCATCACCATCGATGGCGTAGAGCGTCTGCACACCGCCACCTACAAGGTAATGCCTGACCGCATCGAGACCGGTACCTACCTGGTTGCCGCCGCCGTCACCGGTGGCCGCGTCAAGGTCAAGGACACCGATCCGACCATCCTGGAAGCGGTCCTGGAAAAGCTGCGCGAAGCCGGTGCGGAAATCACGACCGGTGAAGACTGGATCGAGCTGAACATGCACGGCAAGCGTCCCAAGGCCGTCAACGTGCGTACCGCTCCGTACCCGGCGTTCCCGACCGATATGCAAGCGCAGTTCATCTCCCTGAACGCGATTGCCGAAGGCACCGGTGCCGTGATCGAGACCATCTTCGAAAACCGCTTCATGCACGTGTACGAATTGCACCGCATGGGCGCGAAGATCCAGGTCGAAGGCAACACCGCCATCGTCACCGGCACCGAAAAACTCAAGGGCGCGCCAGTCATGGCCACCGACCTGCGTGCATCGGCCAGCCTGGTGATCTCGGCGCTGATCGCCGAAGGCGACACCCTGATCGACCGCATCTACCACATAGACCGTGGTTACGAGTGCATTGAAGAAAAACTGCAGATGCTCGGCGCGAAAATCCGCCGCGTACCGGGCTAGTCCCGGAAGCTGTAACGGTGGGGGGAGGGTAATCTCTCTCCACAGGATTTGTTTCAAGTCGAGGCTGTAATGGCCTCGATCTGTGTCCGGCGCCGTTTGCGACCGGACCGCAATAGCCTGATAAAGGATTGACGTTTCCCATGTTGACCATCGCACTGTCCAAGGGCCGCATCCTTGACGACACGTTGCCGCTTCTGGCTGAAGCGGGCATCGTGCCGACCGAGAATCCGGACAAGAGCCGCAAGCTGATCATCCCCACGACCCAGGACGACGTGCGCCTGTTGATCGTGCGCGCTACCGACGTGCCGACCTACGTTGAACATGGCGCGGCCGACCTCGGCGTCGCCGGTAAAGACGTGCTGATGGAATACGGTGGCCAGGGCCTGTACGAGCCGTTGGACCTGCGTATCGCCCTGTGCAAGCTGATGACCGCCGGCCGTGTCGGTGATGTGGAGCCGAAGGGCCGCCTGCGCGTGGCGACCAAGTTCGTCAACGTCGCCAAGCGCTACTACGCCGAGCAAGGCCGCCAGGTCGACATCATCAAGCTTTACGGCTCGATGGAGCTGGCGCCGTTGATCGGCCTGGCTGACAAGATCATCGACGTGGTCGACACCGGTAACACCCTGCGCGCCAACGGTCTTGAGCCGCAGGACTTCATTGCCGACATCAGCTCCCGTCTGATCGTCAACAAGGCATCGATGAAGATGCAGCACGCCCGTATCCAGGCGTTGATCGACACGCTGCGCAAGGCAGTGGAGTCGCGACACCGCGGTTGACCTACCCGCGCGGCCCTGGGTCGCGCCCGTCTATCCGCCTCATAGCCAGAATTCTCAGGTGCCCAAGCGGATCGACTGCTAACGTTCGGCGCCTGAGCATTTTTGCCAATCCTATGAGGCCCTCGCTATGACCACGTCCACTGCAATTGCCCGACTCAACGCTGCCGACCCGGATTTCGCCCATCATCTGGATCATCTGCTGAGCTGGGAAAGCGTGTCCGACGATTCGGTCAACCAGCGGGTGCTCGACATCATCAAGGCCGTGCGCGAGCGCGGTGATGCGGCGCTGGTGGACTTCACCCGCCAGTTTGACGGTCTGGACGTCAAGTCCATGGCTGACCTGATCCTGCCCCGCGAACGCCTGGAGCTGGCCCTGACGCGCATCACCGCGCCGCAGCGCGAAGCCCTGGAAGTGGCGGCGGCGCGTGTGCGCAGCTACCACGAAAAACAGAAACAGGACTCCTGGAGCTACACCGAGGCCGACGGTACTGTGCTGGGCCAGAAGGTCACGCCGCTGGACCGCGCCGGTTTGTACGTGCCGGGTGGCAAGGCTTCGTACCCTTCATCGGTGCTGATGAACGCGATCCCGGCCAAAGTGGCGGGCGTGACCGAGGTGGTCATGGTGGTGCCAACGCCGCGTGGTGAAATCAACGAGCTGGTGCTGGCAGCGGCCTGCATCGCCGGTGTCGATCGGGTTTTCACCATCGGTGGTGCCCAAGCCGTTGCCGCCCTGGCCTATGGCACTGAAAGCGTACCGAAGGTCGACAAAGTGGTCGGCCCCGGCAACATCTATGTTGCCACTGCCAAGCGCCATGTGTTCGGCCAGGTCGGTATCGACATGATCGCCGGCCCTTCGGAAATCCTCGTGGTGTGCGACGGTCAGACCGATCCGGACTGGATCGCCATGGACCTGTTCTCCCAGGCCGAGCACGACGAAGACGCCCAGGCGATCCTGGTCAGTCCGGACGCCGAGTTCCTCGACAAGGTCGCGGCCAGCATCAATAAGCTGCTGCCGACCATGGAGCGCGCCGAGATCATCGAGAAATCGATCAATGGCCGTGGTGCGCTGATCCTGGTGCGCGACATGGAGCAAGCCATCGACGTGGCCAACCGCATCGCGCCGGAGCACCTGGAGTTGTCCGTCGCCGACCCACAAGCCTGGCTGCCGTCGATTCGCCACGCCGGTGCGATCTTCATGGGCCGCCACACCAGCGAGGCCCTGGGCGACTACTGCGCAGGCCCGAACCACGTGCTGCCGACTTCCGGCACCGCGCGTTTCTCGTCGCCGCTGGGGGTGTATGACTTCCAGAAGCGTTCGTCGATCATTTTCTGCTCGCCGCAGGGCGCTTCCGAGCTGGGCAAGACTGCCTCGGTGCTGGCCCGTGGCGAATCCCTCAGCGCGCACGCCCGCAGCGCCGAATACCGCATCCTTGAAGAGAAGGGGAACTGAGACATGAGCAAATTCTGGAGCCCTTTCGTCAAGGACCTCGTGCCTTACGTGCCCGGTGAACAACCGAAGCTGACCAAACTGGTCAAGCTCAATACCAATGAAAACCCCTACGGTCCGTCGCCCAAAGCGTTGGCGGCAATGCAGGCCGAGTTGAATGACAACCTGCGCCTGTACCCGGACCCCAACAGCGACCTGCTCAAACAGGCGGTGGCCACGCATTACGGGATCGACGCCGCTAAAGTCTTCCTCGGCAACGGTTCCGACGAAGTGCTGGCGCACATCTTCCACGGTTTGTTCCAGCACGACCTGCCGCTGCTGTTCCCGGATATCAGCTACAGCTTCTATCCGGTTTACTGCGGCCTTTATGGCATCCAGTCCGACCCGGTGCCGCTGGATGACCAGTTCCAGATTCGCGTGGCGGATTACGCCAAGCCCAACGGCGGGATCATTTTTCCCAACCCGAACGCGCCGACCGGCTGCGTGCTGGCGCTGGACGCGGTGGAGCAGATCCTCAAGGCCAGCCCGGATTCGGTGGTGGTGGTCGATGAAGCCTATATCGACTTCGGCGGTGAAACCGCGATCAGCCTGGTGGATCGCTACCCGAACCTGCTGGTCACCCAGACCCTGTCCAAATCGCGCTCACTGGCCGGTTTGCGTGTGGGCCTGGCCGTGGGCCACCCGGACTTGATCGAGGCGCTGGAGCGGGTCAAGAACAGCTTCAACTCCTATCCACTGGACCGCCTGGCGATTGTTGGCGCGGCGGCGGCGTTCGAGGACCGTGAGTATTTCGAGAAGACGTGCCGGTTGGTGATCGACAGTCGCGACACGCTGGTCGCGCAACTGGAAGAGAAAGGCTTTGAAGTGCTGCCGTCGGCTGCCAACTTCATCTTTGCCCGTCACCCACGGCACGACGCTGCGGGCCTGGCGGCCAAGTTGCGTGAGCAAGGGGTGATCGTGCGGCACTTCAAGCAGGAGCGGATTGCCCAGTTCCTGCGGATCAGCATCGGTACGCCGGAGCAGAACCAGGCGTTGATCGATGGGCTCGGTGAGCTCTAAGCCACACTGAAGAGCAAAATGTGGGAGGGGGCTTGCCCCCGATTGCGGTGTATCAGTCAGCTAATGCATTGACTGACACACTGCTATCGGGGGCAAGCCCCCTCCCACATTGGGTTTCGCAGTGCTGGTTAGAGCAACGGCTCATCCGACTTCTTGTTCTTCCAGCCATCATTGCCCGGCAGCAGCAGGTTCAACCCAATCGCCACCACCGCACACAGGGCGATGCCCTTGAGGCCGAAGTCATCCGGGCCGGTGCCGGTGCCGACCAGCACACCGCCAATCCCGAACACCAGGGTCACCGACACAATCACCAGGTTGCGCGCTTCGCCCAGGTCGATCTTGTGGCGGATCAGCGTGTTCATCCCCACCGCGGCAATCGAGCCGAACAGCAGGCACAGAATCCCGCCCATCACCGGCACCGGAATGCTCTGCAGCAACGCGCCGAACTTGCCGATGAACGCCAGGCTGATGGCAAACACCGCTGCCCAGGTCATGATCTTCGGGTTGTAGTTCTTGGTCAGCATCACCGCGCCGGTCACTTCGGCGTAGGTGGTGTTGGGTGGGCCGCCGAACAGACCGGCAGCCGTGGTGGCAATGCCGTCACCCAGCAGGGTGCGGTGCAGGCCGGGCTTCTTCAAGTAGTCGCGACCGGTCACGCTGCCCACCGCAATCACGCCGCCGATATGTTCGATTGCCGGGGCCAGGGCCACCGGGACGATGAACAGGATCGCCTGCCAGTTGAATTCCGGCGCGGTGAAGTGGGGCAGGGCGAACCAGGGGGCCGCCGCGATCTTCGCCGTGTCGACCACGCCAAAGTAGAACGACATGGCGAAGCCCACCAGCACGCCGGAGATGATCGGCACCAGGCGGAAAATGCCTTTGCCGAACACCGCCACGATCAAGGTGGTCAGCAGCGCAGGCATCGAGATCATCATCGCGGTCTGGTAATGGATCAGCTCAGCGCCATCACCGGTTTTACCCATCGCCATGTTCGCGGCAATCGGCGCCATGGCCAGGCCGATGGAGATAATCACCGGCCCGATCACCACGGGCGGCAGCAACCGGTCGATAAACCCGGTGCCTTTGATCTTCACCGCCAGGCCCAGGAAGGTGTACACGAAACCCGCCGCCATCACCCCGCCCATGGTCGCCGCGAGGCCGAACTGGCCCTTGGCGAGAATGATCGGGGTAATGAAGGCAAAGCTCGACGCCAGGAAGACCGGCACCTGCCGCCCCGTCACCACCTGGAACAGCAGCGTGCCCAGGCCTGCGGTGAACAGCGCGACGTTTGGATCAAGACCTGTGATCAGTGGCATCAACACCAGCGCACCAAATGCTACGAAGAGCATTTGTGCGCCAGACAGGATCTGGCGCCAAAGCGGGTCGTTGAATTCATCCTGCATGCTCACGCGTCCTTCTGCTTGGTGCCGAAGATCTTGTCACCGGCATCGCCCAGGCCTGGGATGATGTAGCCGTGTTCATTCAGGCGCTCGTCGATGGAGGCGGTGTAGATCTGCACATCCGGGTGGGCCTTCTCGACGGCGGCAATGCCTTCGGGCGCGGCCACCAGCACCATGGCGCGGATGTCCTTGCAGCCGGCTTTTTTCAGCAGGTCGATAGTGGCAACCATGGAGCTGCCGGTGGCGAGCATCGGGTCGATGATCATCGCCAGGCGCTCGTTGATTTCCGGGACGAGTTTTTCCAGGTAGGTGTGGGCCTGCAAGGTTTCTTCGTTGCGGGCCACGCCCACGGCGCTGACCTTGGCGCCCGGGATCAGGCTGAGTACGCCTTCGAGCATGCCGATACCGGCGCGCAGGATCGGCACCACGGTGATTTTCTTACCGGCGATTTTCTCGACCTGGACGGGACCGGCCCAACCAGGGATTTCGTAGCTCTCCAAAGGTAAATCCTTGGTCGCTTCGTAGGTGAGCAACGCTCCGACTTCCTGAGCAAGCTCACGGAAGTTCTTCGTGCTAATGTCGGCGCGGCGCATAAGGCCGAGCTTGTGTCGGATCAGCGGGTGGCGGATCTCGCGAGTGGGCATGGGAAAGGCTCCGGCGGCGGGCAAAAAAACCGGCCTAGATTAATCTATCCGAGGGTGTTGTCCTATAGACATCTAGTACGTTAGTCCATTAAGGCTTGCTCGGAGCGCACGAGAAGCGTACCTTCGCCCGCTTTTCTTGCCACAGCACCCCCCTTGGAGAGCGCCATGTCCGCTGATCTCGAGCATATCCGTCAAATCATGCGCGAGGCTGACTGCCTGTACACCGAAGCGCAAGTCGAAGAAGCGATCGCCAAGGTCGGCGCACACATCAGCCGCGAAATGGCCGACACCAACCCGGTGGTCTTCTGCGTGATGAATGGCGGCCTGATCTTCGCCGGCAAATTGCTGACCCACCTGCAATTCCCGCTGGAAGCGTCCTACCTGCACGCCACCCGTTATCGCAACGAAACCAGCGGCGGCGACTTGTTCTGGAAGGCCAAGCCGGAAGTTTCCTTCATCGACCGCGACGTGCTGATCATCGACGACATCCTCGACGAAGGTCATACCCTGGGCGCGATCATCGACTTCTGCAAACACGCCGGCGCGCGCAAAGTGCACACCGCCGTGCTGATCGACAAGGACCACGACCGCAAGGCGCGTCCGGACCTGAAAGCCGATTACGTCGGCCTGCCGTGCATCGACCGCTACATCTTCGGTTACGGCATGGACTACAAAGGCTACTGGCGCAACGCCAATGGCATCTTCGCCGTCAAAGGGATGTAAGCCATGGCCCGCTTTCTTGATCAGACGCTGTTTGCCGAACTGGCCGAGAAAGCGGCCACCCACCCCCGTGGCCGGCACCACCATAACTTCCACCAGATGGAAGAACCCTGCCATCGCCTGGCGGTGGGCCTGCAACCTGACACTTATGTACCGCCGCATCGGCACCTGAGCGCGGACAAGGCAGAAACCTTGCTGGTGCTGCAGGGCCGCTTGGGCTTGCTGGTCTTCAACGAAACCGGCGAGGTCATTGCCAGGCGTGTCATGCAGGCTGGCGGTGAATGCGCCGGTGTCGATCTGCCGCCGGGGGTGTTCCATGGCCTGGTGGTGCTGGAGCCCGACACGGTGATGTTCGAGTGCAAGGCCGGGCCTTATCGTCCGGTGGGCGAGGGCGAACAGCCCGACTGGGCGCCCCGCGAAGGCGAGGCCGGTGTGGCCGAGTACCAACGCTGGATGCTTGCCCAGTTCGATTGAGCTACAGTGCTGGGCTCACCTTGCCGGAGCGGCCCATGAGCCTGTTGATACGCACCTGCGCCGCCCTGGCGCTGACCCTCAGTTTGCCGCTGGCTGCCGCGCCAGCGCCGATGCACAGCCAATTCCTGCCTTCGGACGACCTGACCCTGCGCGCTGAAGCGCCGGAGCAGCAGCAACTGTTGCAAGTCACCGACTACGCGGTGGTGGTGGGCAACCAGCGCCAGTCCAGCCAGCAGCCGATCCCGGTGACCTCGCCGCTGATGATCCGTCTCAAGGGCAAGTCCCTGAACAAAGGTGCGACCATCGCCCAGGTGGTGCTCAATTTCGACGCCGAAAGCAAAAGCCTGAAAAAGCCGGTGTATGACGACTCCAGCAAAACCCTGACGCTGTCTTACCCCTTGGCCCAATACCGGGTGATTGTCGACCTGCTGCGCAATGACACGGTGTATGTACAGTTCCTCAGTTATGCCAACGGGCATATCTGGGCGGATTTGCATACGGGTGCGGTTAAAGCCAGGTAGGCCCCGCCTACACAAGCCCGCGCCCCGCAGGTAGACTTCAAACCCCGTGTAAATGTCTGCAGGCTGGAGTCGGTAATGCGTAAAGATAAGAAACAGGTGATTGGTGACGAGATCGGCGACGATCAGATCAAGTTGTTCCTGGACTTCGAGCCGGTCGACGCAACTTCTCCGTCCCTGCACAAGCTGATCAAGGCCTACCGTGGCCTGCGTATCGACGATTTCGAGCGGTTTCTGGGCTTCTTCAAGGAAGCCGGCCTGGACCTCGACGGCAAGGATGCGCATGGCCAGACCTTCGTCGACCTGATCAAGGACCAGCGCAACGCGGACGAGTACATCGAACTGATCGAAAACGCTCGCGGCTGATTATCCGATACACAAAAAAACGCCCCGTTCTCATGCTGAGAACGGGGCGTTTTTTATTGCCTCAAGGCCTCAAGCGTAGCTCTCGGTCTCGGCGGCAGGCTCAACCAGTTCCAGGCTGATGTTGTTCTGCGCGTTGATCTTGCGATACAACTCGGCATCCGTTTCCAGGACCTTTTCACGGGCCGGGAAGATCTCGTGCAGTTTGGCAGCCCACTCACCGGCGGCTTTTTCCGGGAAGCACTTCTCGATCAACTCCAGCATGATCGAAACGGTCACCGAAGCACCTGGGGACGCGCCCAGCAGCGCCGCGAGCGAGCCGTCTTTGGCCGCGACCAGCTCGGTGCCGAATTGCAGCACGCCGCCTTTTTTCGGGTCTTTCTTGATGATCTGCACCCGTTGGCCGGCCACTTCCAGGCGCCAGTCTTCGGCTTTCGCCTCGGGGTAGAAGCGGCGCAGGGATTCCAGGCGCTGTTCCATGGACTGCATCACTTCGCTGACCAGGTACTTGGTCAGGTCCATGTTGTCGCGGGCCACGGCCAGCATCGGGCCGATGTTGCCGGCGCGAACCGACAGCGGCAGGTCGAGGAACGAGCCGTGCTTGAGGAACTTGGTGGTGAAACCGGCGTAAGGCCCGAACAGCAGGGACTTCTTGCCATCGACCACGCGGGTGTCCAGGTGCGGCACGGACATCGGCGGCGAACCCACGGCAGCCTGGCTGTAGACCTTGGCCTGGTGGTGCTTGACCACTTCCGGGTTGTCGCAACGCAGCCACTGGCCGCTGACCGGGAAGCCGCCAAAGCCTTTGCTTTCTTCGATGCCCGAGGCTTGCAGCAGCGGCAGGGCCGCGCCGCCGGCGCCGAGGAACACGAACCTGGCGTCGACTTCGCGGCTGCTGCCGCTGTTGACGTCCTTGATGCTTACGGTCCAGCCCGCGCCGTTGCGCTTGAGGCCGGTGACGCGCTTGCTGTACTTGACCTGGGCGTCTGCCGAGCTGGTCAGGTGGCTGAGCAGCTGGTTGGTCAGCGCGCCGAAATTCACGTCCGTGCCGTTCATCACACGGGTGGCTGCGATTTTTTCGTCGAGCGGACGGCCCGGCATCATCAGCGGCATCCACTCGGCCATCTCGCTACGGTCTTCGGTGTAGTGCATGTCCGAAAACGCGTGGTGTTGGCTGAGGGTTTCAAAGCGCTTCTTGAGGAAGGACACGCCTTTTTCGCCCTGCACGAAGCTCAGGTGCGGCACCGGGCTGATAAAGGACCTGGACGAGCCAAAGGTGCCCTTTTTGGTCAGGTACGCCCAGAACTGCTTCGACACCTCGAATTGGGTGTTGATGTGCACGGCTTTCTTGATGTCGATGGAGCCATCGGCGGCCTGCGGCGTGTAGTTCAGCTCACACAGCCCGGCGTGGCCGGTACCGGCGTTGTTCCACGGGTTGGAACTTTCCGCGGCACCCGAATCCATCAGCTCAACGACTTCCAGCTTCAGGCCGGGGTCGAGCTCTTTGAGCAGTACGGCCAGGGTGGCACTCATGATGCCGGCCCCTACCAGTACTACGTCGACTGCTTCGTTATGCGCCATTTAACGCGTCTCCAAAATCTGCAGCACCAAATTGACGGCATGGCTGCCAGGAGTGATGGGGCGGTTCACGTGTTGCCCCAGGTTACCCATGGCCAGGATCGCCATGTCCGATTCGCAATTCTTTGCATGTTCAGCGCACGCTTCCTGCCGGGCTAATCTGCCTATGAACGCATTCATGGGCGCCTGTGGCAATTCGACTTATGGTCAAAGCGTGCGATTCGTGCAACCAATCCGTAGCGGACAGGCTCAAGCTCCCGTTGTTGAGGAGTACTCGATCCTGTGTGGTTGGGCTGTTCCAGACGCTGATGGTGCTTGTACAAACGCCAAACTATTCATTTGCTCGCCACACTCTTGTGAAGTTGTGAAAACCCGTTTTTTCACGCTCTTTTGAAGACGTGAACCTCAAAAAAGGGCTGCCCCAGCCTGGCACCTGGCCCCTAGCCGACACGCGGCAAAACGGGCAAACAACTCAAGTGGCCGAGCGCAATGGCAGCTCTGGCAGATTCGGCAAAGGCGGGTGGTTTGCAAAGAAAACAGCAAGCGCGCCAGCTTCACTCGATCTGTGTGGGCGGCTCTCTGTGGGCGATTCTTGGGGCTAATGCCGAGGCATTAACGATGCTGCGAGGCCCGATCAGGAGACGTCCTTATAATCGGGGGGAGATTGTAGCGAAGAACGCCAGGGAAATGGGCGTGTTTTATGACTTTTATTAGGCGTTCGGTCAGGCGGCCAACGGTTGGTGACGCGACGGCTGCGCTGCACGTGGGCTGACACGGGCGCTGGCCGGCAGCGGGTGGTGCATCCAGCTCAGCCGGATTTCATCGATTTCCACCCAGCCGTCGCCTACAGGAGGCTGGCAGCACTCTTTGAAGGCCTGGCAACGGCCTTGCACATCGAGCAGGGCGAACTGGCGAAGGGCGGGTTTGCGCGTGAACAGTGACCAGAGAAATTGCATGGCGACAGACCTCTTGGGATTGGGGTCAAGCTTGCCTGTCGGGCATGACGGCTCTGTGTATCAGCCGTGACATATCAGTGACATCGAACCGCTACAGTCTGTGCAGGTCTCAGGTTGTAACTGGCGCTAGTTCCCGGCACTGGCGCACCGCTATACTGCCCGCCTGTCGGTACCCGATTTCTGGAGAGAAGAGCATGTTGCAACGCCTGTTGTTCGGTTTGATCACTGTGACCAGTTTGACCCTGGTTGGCTGCGCCAACAGCCCGCAACAACTGACCCCGGAACCAAAAATCACCACGCAGTTGGCCCCCGTGGGTCACGGCCAGCCGGTGTCGGTGCGTGTGGTGGATGGTCGTCCGTCGCCTACGCTCGGTTCGCGCGGCGGCCTGTATCCGGAAACCGCCCTGGTCTCGGTGAACCCTCAAGACGTACTGCCCAAGCTGCAGGCCCAGGCCGAAGCTGCCGTGCGCCTGCTGGGTTTCACCCCGAGCCCCAACGCGCCGGGTGCTCCGCAGTTGACGATCACCCTGGCCGAATTGAAGTACCAGTCGCCTAAAGACGGCCTGTACGTGACCGAAGCATCCATCGGCGCCACCTTCAAGTCCGACGTCACCGCCGGCACCCGTCGCTACAGCGGCCGCTACGGTGCGTCCCTGAACCAGCGTTTCGGCATGTCGCCGAACCAGGAAACCAACACCAAGTTGGTCAGCGACGTGCTGAGCGATGCCTTGACCCGCCTGTTCAAGGACCCAAGCATCGGTTCGTTGCTCAGCGCGCAATAACCGGTCCTTAAAAAAGCCGGGCTCATCACTGAGCCCGGTTTTTTTTCGTCTTCAGTTTCATGCAGCCGTGTCGATACAGAAATCCAGCAGGCTCACCCCGGTCAACAGATCGGCCTCCGGCAGGTCGGCATGCTGGTGTCCGCCAAGGGCGCAATACACCAGCCAGTGGCGGTCCTGGACGTTGAAGGCCAGGCCGCCGATCAGCGCTTCCTGCTCATCGCTCGGGGCGATCAGATACAGCCGATCCTGGTTGTGCGCATGCAGCATGACAAGCTCCTGAAACGTCAAAGGGCAACAGAGTGGCTTGTTAAGGTGACGTTCAGGTGACGCCGTAAATTACTGGATACATTAGCCGTCAATGGGGGAGGGAGCATTTCAGGCGCCGGAGGCCACTATCGTTCAGGTTTGTATCTGAACCGATACCAAAACACTGTTTTGCCGAGGTTTGCGATGGCGCTGCCCGCACTTTTGACCAATGTTGTTGCTTTGGCCGTGGCCTGTCCGGGCGCGGCACTGCTGTTCATTACCCGCCTGCGCGAACAGCGCGCCATGGCCGACCTCACCGCGCAGAGCGAAGATCGCGCAATTGATCAGCCGATGTTGTTTCTGGATGTGCGCACCGAACGGGCGCATCGCCTGGCTTACCGCGTCGGGTTTGCCTGCCTGGGCATGGCGCTGGCCATCTCCTGGCTCAGCACCCGCCTTTAAGAACACCACAAAACAAATGTGGGAGGGGGGCTTGCCCCCGATGACGGAGCTTCAGTCGACAGCTGATTGACTGATACACCGCTATCGGGGGCAAGCCCCCTCCCACATTTTTGAATCGGTGTTTAGAGGGGTATTCCAGCCTTGACCCGATACTGATTGCGCACCGGCGTCGCATATTGCACCACCAGGAACGGCCGGTGCTCAGCCGGGCAGTCGTTCAGACGCCGCTCCCACTCCGCCTTCGCCTTGGCCAGTTCATCAGCCGGGAACACTTCGGCCGCCGTCGGCACCTGCAATTGAGGGTCGGCGTCGCTCCACTGGGCGTAGGCCAGGTAATGCACCGGGAACAACCGGTAGCCCCCCAGAATCTGCCGGTCCATTTCTGCGGCCAGCAACTTGGTGTCTTCGAAACGCTCGGTAATCGGCGGCGCGAAGTTAATGTGCACGCGACCCTTGTAGCCGGTGATCCCCAGGGCAATGCTCACATCATCTTCGCCCTGCGCCTTGACGTAGGTGCCGGTGGTCGCGCGGATGTACAGTTCGCGGGCCTTGGCTGAATCACACGGGTCGTATTCGTAGCTGATGGACACCGGCGTCAGGTTCAGCGACTGGATCACCTCGGCAAACGGCTCGTCCTTGCGGCTGACGTGGAACATCTTGAGGATCGCCGACTCGGTACGGTCATCTCCATCCTTGGCGCGCCCTTCGGCCTGGGCGATCCAGATCGACGCACCGTCGTTGCGGATCGAATGGTTGATGTAGGCCGACAGCAGCTGATACGCCGCCATCTTCTCTTTGCGCCCGGTGATCGAGCGGTGCACGATGAAACTCTTGTTCAGGCGCATCAGGTCGCTGACAAACGGCTTCTGCAGCAGGTTGTCGCCAATGGCGATGCGAGGTGTCGGCAGGCCGGCGTGGTATACCGCATAGTTGACGAAGGCCGGGTCCATCACGATATCGCGGTGGTTGGCCAGGAACAGGTAGGCGGTGCCGGACTTGAGCTGCTCGACCCCGGTGTAGGTCACGCCGTCGGTCGCCCGGTCAATGGTGTGGTCGACGTAGTACTCGACTTTGTCCTGCAGCGTGGCCACGGTGGTGACGCCGGCGAATTCACGGCGCAGTTTGCGGGCGATCATCGGCTTGAGCAGCCAGCCCAGGGCGCCGGCGAAGCGCGGGAAGCGGAAGTGGGTCAGGATGTCCAGAAAGGCCTTGTCACTGAACAGACGTGCCAGCACTGCCGGGACTTCGCTGTCGTTGTAAGGTCGGATGGTATCGAATTCGCCCATCATGCTCTCTTGTTAGAAACGGCTAGGGTAAGTAAAGGAAATACCAGGGTGCGGCCCGAGTAATGGGCTCGGCCAAAAATAGCCCTGTAAATAGACCGGCGATTATACGCACAAGTCACCTTGGAGGCTGCGATGCTGGAAAACGCGACGTACGATTGTCCTTATTGCGGTGAAGTGGTCGAGACAACGGTGGATTTGTCCGGGGGGGATCAGGTTTATATAGAGGACTGCCAGGTGTGCTGCCGACCGATCATTTTCGATCTGCAGGTACATGGCGAAGAATGGATGCTTGAAACCCGTAGTGAAAACGAATAGCGGGGACGCTGATGCAACGAAT